>WBZL01005203.1_pt1 | contig 10859 bp, 8 predicted proteins | sample 5204291 | NCBI WGS metagenome assembly WBZL01 (sample SAMN12344345, study PRJNA552823) | activated sludge metagenome | biome: Activated sludge suspended growth; feature: Nitrification reactor; material: Wastewater; isolation source: activated sludge from nitrification reactor of wastewater treatment... | reverse complement strand
CTGCGCTTCGAACTGACGCCGCAGATGATCGCCGCGGCGAAAAGCGGCGCAGCGCTGCATGCGGGCATCGACCACGCACATTACCGCGAAGCCGTCGTCGTGCCGGAGGCGGTGCGGGCGTCGCTTGTGACAGACTTAGCGTAGGTCGGCCTTCAGGCCGACTCATGCCGCAATGTCCCACAGGGACTTCCTTCGGTCGTCGGGCTGAAGCCCGACCTACTGGTAAACCACCTCGACGTTCTCCGCCTCCAGCCACTGCTGCAGGCCGGCCAGCAGTTCATCGTCCAGCCGCACCCGCCAGGCGTCGCCGAGCGGCAACTCGCACTCGGCCTGCGCGTTGCGGTAGCGCACGCGCACCGGGCAAGGGCCGTTGCGATAGGGTGCCAGCAGCGTGCGCAGCTTCTCCGCCGCCGTATCGTCGCGGCTGACTTTCCCGTTCAGCGCCACGCGCAGCACCTTGGCGAAGCGCCCGCGCGCCTCGGCCAGGGTCATCAGCCTGTCCGCCACCACGCGCAGGCCGCCGTTGAAGTCGTCCCGGCTCACCTTGCCCTCGACGATCAGCGGATCGTCCACGCGGATCTTGTCGCGCTCGGCCTCGAACAGCTCATTGAATACGGTCATCTCGACCTGCCCCGTGCCGTCGTCCAGCGTGACGACGATCATCTTGCCGCGGCGGGTCATCTGCGTGCGCGTGGCGGTGACGATGCCGGCCAGCAGCACCGGTTCCTTCTGCGGCTCCAGCGAGGCCAGCGGGCGCCGCACGAAGGCCGACAGTTCGTCGCGAATCTCGTTATAGGGGTGGCCGGACAGGAAGAACCCCAGCGCCTGCTTCTCGTTGAGCAGCCGCTCGCGCTCGCTCCAGGGCGGCACCTCGATCATCCGCACCGGCTGTTCCTGTCCGCCGCCGACATCGAAAAGCCCGACCTGCAGGGCGTCGCGTTCGGCCTGCTCCGCCGCCTCGAGCGCAATGCCGACCGAGGCCATCAATTGCGCGCGTTGCGCCAGTCCCGTGCCTGCCGACGGGTCGATGGAATCGAAGGCGCCGGCGCGCACCAGCGCCTCGATGACGCGGCGGTTCACCACGCGCTTGTCGACGCGCCGGCAGAAGTCGAAGAGATCCGTGAAATCGCCGCCCGCTTTTCCATCCGCACCTTCGCGCGCCCGCTGAATCGCCCCGATGGCCGATTCGCCGGTGCCCTTGATGGCGCCCAGGCCGTAGCGGATGGTCTTCGCATCCACCGGCGTGAAGCGGTGGCGGCTGCGGTTGACGTCGGGCGGCAGGAAAGTCAGTCCGCAGGCCACGGCGTCGGCGACGAAGAACTGCACCTTGTCGGTGTCGGCCATTTCCGATGACAGCGTCGCCGCCATGAAGGCCGCCGGATGGTGGCACTTGAGATACGCCGTCTGGTAGGCGACCAGGGAGTAGGCGGCGGCGTGCGACTTGTTGAAGCCGTAGCCGGCGAACTTTTCCATGGTGTCGAAGATCTCGTTGGCCTTGTCGGCGCCGATGCCGTTCGCAGCCGCGCCGGCGACGAAGCTCTCGCGCTGCTTGGCCATCTCCTCCGCCTTCTTCTTGCCCATGGCGCGGCGCAGCAGGTCGGCGCCGCCGAGCGAGTAGCCCGCCACCACCTGCGCCGCCTGCATCACCTGCTCCTGGTACACCATGATGCCGTAGGTGTTGCCGACCACGCGCTCAAGCAGCGGATGCGGATAGACGATGCGCTCGCGGCCGTGCTTGCGGGCGATGAAGTTCGGGATGAAGTCCATCGGGCCTGGCCGGTAGAGCGCGTTGAGGGCGATGAGGTCCTCCAGCCGGTCGGGCTTCGCCTGCAACAGGGTTTCCTTCATGCCGCGCGATTCGAACTGGAATACCGCCGTCGTGTTGGCCGTCTTGAAGATGCGGTCGTAGGTCGCCTTGTCGTCGAGCGGCAGGGTGTCGAGATCGATGTCGACGCCCTCCCCCTCCTTCACGAAGCGCACCGCCTCGGCCAGGATGGTCAGGGTGCGCAGGCCGAGGAAGTCGAACTTCACCAGGCCGGCCTTCTCGACATCGTCCTTGTCGAACTGGCTCACCGCGGTCTCCGCGCCACCCGCCGAGTAGAGCGGGCAGAAGTCGGTCAGCTTGCCCGGCGCGATGAGCACGCCGCCGGCATGCATGCCGACGTTGCGCGTCAATCCCTCCAGCCTTTCGGCCAGTTCCAGCAGTTCGCGGATTTCCTCTTCGCGCCCGGCGCGCTCGTTGATGGCCGGCTCCTTCTCGCGCGCGTCCTTCAGCGTGATGCCCAGCTCGTTGGGAATCAGCTTGGCGAACTGGTCGACGAAATTGAAGCCGAGGTTCAGCACGCGGCCGACGTCGCGAATCACCGCCTTCGCCGCCATGGTGCCGAAGGTGGCGATCTGCGAAACGGCATGGCTGCCGTAGCTGCGCTTGACGTAGTCGATGACGCGGTCGCGGCCCTCCTGGCAGAAGTCCACGTCGAAGTCAGGCATCGACACGCGCTCCGGGTTGAGAAAGCGCTCGAACAGCAGGCCGTAGCGCAGCGGGTCGAGATCGGTGATGCCCAGCGAGTAGGCGACCAGCGAGCCGGCGCCCGAGCCGCGCCCCGGGCCGACCGGCACGCCGTTCTGCTTGGCCCAGTTGATGAAGTCGGCGACGATGAGGAAGTAGCCGGGGAAGCCCATCTGCTGGATGGTCTTGCATTCGAAGACCAGGCGGTCGGCGTATTCCGGCCGCCGCGACTCGCGCTCGGTGGCATCCGGATAGAGCTGCGCCAGGCGCCGCTCCAGGCCCTGTTCCGCCTGCTGCGTCAGGTAGTCGTCGAGGGAGATGCCTTCCGGCGTGGGAAACTGCGGCAGCCGGTTCTTGCCCAGTTCGATGGAAAGATTGCAGCGACGGGCGATCTCGACGGCATTCTCCAGCGCCTCGGGCAGGTCCGCGAAAAGCGCCTGCATTTCCGCCTGCGACTTGAAGTACTGCTCCTCGGTGAACACGCGCGGCCGGCGCGGGTCGGCCAGCGCATAGCCTTCTGCGATGCACACCCGCGCCTCGTGCGCCTTGAAGTCGTCGCGCTCGAGAAACTGGACGGGATGCGTCGCCACCACCGGCAGGTTCAGACGCGCCGCCAGCGCCACGCTCGCTGCAACGAGCGGTTCGCCCTGCGGCTGGCCATACCGCTGGATCTCGATGTAGTAGCTGTCGGGGAAAAGCCGGGCCCATTCGCGCGCCGCGGCTTCGGCTGGCGCGGTGCTGCCCATCAGCAGGCTCTGGCCGACATCGCCGAGCGCGGCGCCGGACAGTGCGATCAGGCCGGAATTGTCGCCGCCGGCGAAGGCCGCGCGCGAAATCTCGGCACGGCCGCGCTGGCGCGGCCCCAGGTAGGCCTGCGTCAGCAATTCGCACAGGCGCAGATAGCCGCCGTGATGCTTCGCCAGCAGCAGCAGGCGGGCGGGCCGGTCGCGGTCGCTCTCTGCCGCGGCGCCCGCAGCGGGCGCCACCCACACGTCGCAGCCGACGATGGGCTTGACGCCGCGGCTGCGGGCGCCGCTGTAGAACTTGACCATGCCGAACAGGTTGGCCAGGTCGGTCAGCGCCAGCGCCGGCATGCCGTCGGCGACAGCCTTGGCCACGGCCCCTTCGAGCCGGACCATGCCGTCGGCTATGGAGTACTCGCTGTGCAGACGGAGATGGACGAAGGCGGGGGACTGCATGCGCGTATTTTAGAACCTAAGCCCTCCGGAACCTATCCCCTTGGCAAGGTTTTGCATGTTCATCGGCCGGTTTGCCGGCATCGGCGACCTTGACCATAATGCACCCTCCCTCGGAAGGATATGAATGGGCGTGCTTTCCACCGCAAGAAGCTGGGCCTTGCCCGCGTTATTCGCCGGCGCCCTCGGCATCGCCTTCGCGCCCATCCTCGTCCGGTACTCCGAGGTCGGTCCGGTCGCCACGGCCTTCTGGCGCATGGCGCTGGCGCTGCCGCTGCTGGCGCTCTGGGCGTCGCTGCAACCGCGCGGCGTGGATGTGCCCGGCCGGCGCGCGGGCCACGGCATGGCGCTGCTCGCCGGGCTGTTCTTCGCCGCCGACCTGGCCGTCTGGCACTGGTCGATCCGGCTCACCAGCGTGGCGAATGCCACCTTTCTTGCCAACCTGGCGCCCGTCGCCGTCACGCTCGGCGCCTGGCTGCTGCTGCGGGAACGCGCCAAACCCATTTTTTTCGTCGGCATGGTGCTGGCGCTCGCGGGCGCCGCGCTGCTGGTGCGAGCGAACGTCGGCGGCCCGGGTGCCGTGCTGCTGGGCGATGCGCTGGGCATCCTGACGGCGTTCTTCTATGCCGGCTACCAGCTCTGCGTGAAGCGACTGCGCGACACGCAGTCCACGGCGCGCATCATGCTGATTTCGGGTGCGGCCTGCGCGGCCGTCCTGCTGCCGCTGGCGCTGGCCTCGGGGGAAGCGATCCTGCCAACCACGGCGACGGGATGGCTGGTGGTTGCGGCCCTCGCCGTCGTCTGCCAGTTCGCCGGGCAGAGCCTGATCACCTACGCCGTGGCGCACCTGCCGGCGAGTTTCTCCTCGGTGAGCCTGCTGGTGCAGCCGGTGGCGGCGGCGGCGCTGGCCTGGCTGCTCTTCGGCGAGGCACTGGCCGCCCTGCAATGGTGGGGCGGCGCGGCGGTGCTGTTGGGTATCTACCTGGCGCGGCGCGGCAGCTTCTAAGCGAGGTCGAAGAGCAGGATTTCCGCATCCGCGGCGGCGCTGATGCGCAACTCGGATTCCTCCGCAATCTTCGCGCCGTCACCGGCGCCGAGTTGCATGCCATTCAGGTCCACCTTGCCGCGCGCCACGTGCAGATAGGCGTGCCGGCCCGGTGCCGGCGCATGGCGTACCGACTCGCCCGGCGCCAGCAACGCGGCATAGAGGGCGGCATCCTGGTGGATCGTCACGCTGCCGTCGCGGCCGTCTCTCGAGGCCACCAGCCGCAGCCGGCCGCGCCTCTCCTCGACCGGGAAGCATGTCTGCTCGTAGCTCGGCGGGACGCCGCGCACGCTCGGCTCGATCCAGATCTGCAGCAGGTGCGTGGTGGCGTCGGGAGAGGGATTGAACTCGCTGTGCAGCACGCCCTTGCCGGCGCTCATGCGCTGCACCTCGCCGGGGCGGATCACCGCGCCGTTGCCCATGCTGTCCTTGTGCTCCAGTTCGCCGCCGAGCAGGTAGGTGACGATCTCCATGTCGCGATGGGCGTGCGTGCCGAAGCCCTTGGCGGGCTGGATGATGTCCTCGTTGATGACGCGCAGGCTGCGCCAGCCCATTTCCGCCGGATCGTAATAATCGGCGAAGGAAAACGTGTGCCAGCTTTCCAGCCAGCCATGTTCGGCATGGCCGCGCGCTTCGCTCTTGCGCAGGGTGATCATGCTTGCCTCCTTTCGATCGCCTACCAGGGCTTGGCCAGCGCGTGCGGCAGCGCGGCCAGCGCGGCCAGGAAGACCGCTAGGTGAAACGCGGCCCAGCGGCGATAGCTCTTTCGCCCTGCCGCCTCGCCGTCGACGCCGCGACGGATGAGAAAAGGCCGCGGGTCGTCAGGCTGGCCCATCAGGTGGAGTTCCTGCGGATCGCCGAAGACGCGCTGCGTCTCGCGCCTCGCCTGGCTGCGCGCCAGATCCCATTCCTGCGCATCGACCTCGCCGTCGGCATCGAGATCGAATCGCGCGACCATCGTCTCCGGCTCGGCCTTCCAGCCGGCGATGCGCGCCGCCGTCTCGCCGCGCAGGAAATCGCCGAGCGGCTTGCCGCGCAGCGTGGCAAAACTGCCGAGGACATGCACTTCCTCGTCCTCGCGCAACAGCCACTCCGTCTTCTTGCGGTCGTCCCTGCCGAGCACCCGCCAGGAACGGGCATCGCCGATTGCGTCGTTGTACCAGACGGCGGCCTTCAGTCCGGTCATTTCCGCGCCCTGCGGCAGGACCAGGCAGGCGCCGCTGGCATCCTCGAGCATGAACGGCGTCCCGCTCTCGCCCTCCTCTTCGATGCTCCAGTCTTCGCCGTCGTAGCGCTCGATGCGGTAGCGGTACCAGACGCAGGCTTCGCCGCTCAACGGCGCAGCGAGCGGCCGGCCCGGCAGGGGGCGCGACGTCCCGGCCAGCTCGACATAGCCCTGGGCCGCCGAGGCGACGAGGCTGGTCGGCGTGTCGGCCACGGCGCGGCCGCGGCGATGGCAATCGATCCAGGCAAAGAAGGCGAGGCCTGCCGCCGTCGCCGCCGAGGCCGTGGCAATGAATATCTGCGGCGCGAAAACAGACCAGACGAGGATGGCGGCTTCCCCGCCGCTGGTGAGCAACTGCCGGTAGTCCCCGCGCAGCGAGCGTGCCATGGCCGCGCGGCTCAGCGCCCCCTCTGGGGGGTGAAGCAGGGGTTTCGCGGAGCACCGCTCCGCGCCTGCGCAACGGGCCAGCTGTGCAAAGCCGGCCCTCCGCGAGCGGAGCGAGCGTGGGGGCGGTTCATCTCAGTCCTCGGCCTCGGCCCAGCGCAGCAGCGGCTGCCATTGCGCGATGTCCTGCTCGGCGCGCGAGGCCGACAGGTCGAACAGCGTCAGGCCGTGGGCGGCGGCCTGCACGTAGAGCTGCGTGTCGCGCAAGTGGGCGACCACCGGCAGGTTGACGCTCCCGAGGAAGCGCTCCAACTCCCGCGCCGAGCGCGTGCGCGCATCGACGCGCATGCCGACGACGGCGATGAAGGCGTGGTGCTTGCGCACCTCCTTTTCCTCCAGCAGCGTGTCGAGGAAGGCGCGCGTGGCCATGATGTCGAAGATGGACGGCTGCAGCGGCACGATGACGCGGTGCACCAGCTTCAGCACCTGGCCAAGCTTCTTGCCGTGCAGGCCGGCCGGCGTGTCGAGCACGACATGCGTCGTGTCCTTCGGCGGGCGTGCCGCCTTGCCCGGCTCGGCGGGGTCGATCTCCCAGCCGCGGATGGGCGGCAGGATGTCCGGCCGCATCTTCAGCCATTCCCGCGCGGACTGCTGCCGATCGATGTCGCCGAGCATGACACGATGGCCCTGACGGGCGAAATAACCGGCCAGGTTGGTGGCCAGCGTGGTCTTGCCGCAGCCGCCCTTGGGATTGGCGATGAGGAAGGATTTCAGCATGGCTTCAATTTATCACAGGGCGCCGCTTAGAATAGGCAGATCACCGGCATGCAGGAGGCTGAGATGGCAGACAAACCCGGCTGGCAGGGCCGCTTTTTCGAGGACTTCGAGGTCGGCGACCTCTACCGCCATCCGCTCGGGCGCACCGTGCTGGCGGTAGACAACTCCTGGTTCACCCTGCTCACGCAGAATACCGCGCCGATCCATTTCGATCGCCACTACGCGGCGCAGACCGAGTTCGGCCAGCCGCTGGTGGATTCCACCTTCACTCTGGCGCTGATCACCGGCCAGAGCGTCACCGACATCTCGCAGAACGTCTTCGCCAACCTCGGCTGGGACGAGGTGCGCCTGCCCAACCCGGTGTTCGAAGGCGACACGCTCTATTCGCAGTCGGAGGTACTGGAGAAACGCGAGTCGAAATCGCGTCCGGATGTCGGCATCGTGAAAGTCCGCACCACCGGCTTCAACCAGGACGGCAAGACCGTCATCAGTTTCATCCGCACGGTGATGGTGTTCAAGCGCGGCAAGGCGCCGCGCCTGCCGCGGCCGGCGCCCGCCTGAACAATCCGAAAGTCAGCCCCCGCGGTACGGCGATCAGGGCAGCAGGATGGTCGAGCCGGTGGTCTTGCGCGCCTCCAGGTCGGCCTGCGCCTTCGCCGCGTCCTTCAGGGCGTAGCGCTGGTTGACCTCGATCTTCACCTTGCCGGAGGTGACCATGCCGAACAGTTCGTCCGCCGTCTGCACGAGGTCGCTGCGTTTTGCGGTATAGACAAACAGCGTCGGCCGGGTGATGAACAGCGCGCCCATCTTCGCCAGCAGACCGAGGTCGAAGGGCGGCACCGGGCCGGAGGCCGCGCCGAACAGCGCCATCATGCCCATGGGCCGCAGGCACGACAGCGAATCCATGAAAGTGTCCTTGCCGATGGAGTCGTACACCACCGCCACGCCCTCGCCGACGGTGAACTCCTTCACGCGGTCGGCGAACTTCTCGCGGGTGTACACGATGGTGTGGTCGCAGCCGTGCGCCTTGGCCAACGCCGCCTTTTCGTCCGACCCCACGGTGCCGATCACCTTCGCGCCGAGCGCCTTGGCCCACTGGCAGACGATGAGGCCGACGCCGCCGGCGGCGGCATGGATGAGGATGGTGTCGCCCGCCTGCACGCGGTAAGTGCGCCGCAGCAAATACTGCGCGGTCATGCCCTGCAGCATCATCGCCGCGCCCTGCTCGAAAGACAGCGCCTCGGGCAGCTTCACCAGCCGGTCGGCCGGAATCAGGCGCACCTCGGCATAAGCGCCGACCGGTCCGCCGGCATAGGCGACGCGGTCGCCGGCCTTGAGATCCTTCACCTCGGCGCCGACCGCCTCCACCACCCCCGCGCCCTCCAGGCCGATGCCCGAGGGCAGCGGCAGGGGATAGGCGCCGGTGCGGTGGTAGACGTCGATGAAATTCAGGCCGACGGCGTGATGGCGCACGCGCGCTTCAAGCGGGCCGGGATCGCCGACAGCGACCTCTTCCCATTTCAGGACGTCTGGACCGCCGGGCTGGTGGAAGCGGATGGCGTGGGGCATGGTGATCTCCTCGTTGTTTGAGCTATGTCTGGAAGAAACTACTCTGGCGGGGGCGGAAATTCAACTATCGACCGGGTTTGCCCCTTTGATTGATGTGGCGATGGCAGATCGCCGAAACCGTTCCGTGTAAGTCAGCCTCCAAGATACGGCGATCTGGATGGGTTACTACCCTCAACCTTGGATATCGAAGAATTACGCAGGCATAATCGTAGCCGGACAATATTCAGGATAATTTCGATCCGGAATGTTTGGTTGCACAAGGAGAAAATCTCTTGAAAACAATGCGCGTACTCGTGCTGGTTTTGTTGTCGATCGTGATTGGTGCAGGCTTGGGGGTATATGGGAGGAACAACTTTGACGGAGGTCGGGATTCTCTAGGAGTAAACAACCACGCGATTGAAGTTGCGATGCAACTGAAGGTTAAGGCTGCGGTTTTACATCGGCTCAACAAGAACGATATTCCGTGTACCAAGAAAGTGCTTATTCAAACAATAGCCCTCGACAGGAAGGCGATTGAACAGTTTCGCTCCTCTGCCAAACTGGACATGGTGACTTTGGCTCAAATGGAGGACGCCATCGAACTTGCGGGGAAAAGCCTGAGTGGCATTGATGTAACGAACCCCGAGTTGCGCTGCGAATAAACCCCTAGGGATTGCCCTGGCAAATCTGGGAATCGAAGATGATTTACCTGGACAGCTACTTAGTTCCTTATCACATAGGCCTGGTGGCGGGTTTTTTCCGTACTCCCCTCAGCCCCGCCGAGCGCAGGCTGTCAGACCGGGGTAGTCCGAAGCGAGGGAAGCCCGGGGCCTGATCCGGAGAAAGCCGGAAACCAGCGTCTTTGGGCGAATGCACCTGGATTCCCGCTTTCGCGGGAATGACGATGCGGGGCGAGTCCCGGCAATGCAGTTGCCCCTCACCCCAACCCTCTCCCCGCCAGCGGGGAGAGGGAGTTAACCCCTCAGGTGGTGAGCATCCACCACCGCCAGCGCCGTCATGTTCACCAGCCGCCGCACCGTGGCGGTGGACGTCAGGATGTGCACCGGCATCGCCGCGCCGAGCAGGATGGGGCCGACGGTGATGCCGTCGCCGCCGGTGATCTTGAGCAGGTTGAAGGCGATGTTGGCGGCGTCGAGATTCGGCATGATGAGCAGGTTGGCCTCGCCCTTCAGCACCGAGTCCGGGAAGACCTTGTTGCGGATCGCCTCGGACAGCGCGGCATCGCCGTGCATCTCGCCATCCACTTCCAGCTGCGGCGCGCGCTCGGCGATGAGGCGGCGCGCGGCGCGCATCTTCTGCGCGGAAGCCGTCTTGCGGCTGCCGAAATTGGAATACGACAACAGCGCCACCTTCGGCGTGATGCCGAAGCGGCGCACTTCCTCCGCCGCCATCAGTGTCATCTCGGCAATGTCGTCGGCGCCAGGGTCCTCGTTGATGTAGGTGTCGCAGAGGAACAGGGTGTGCCGCTGCAGCATGAGCACGTTCATCGTCGCGAAGATGCGCGCGCCGGGCTTCAGGCCGATGACGTTGGAGACTCGCTCCAGGTGCCGCGTCAGCTGGCCGTAGGTGCCGCAGAGCAAGGCGTCCACGTCGCCGCGCTTGAGCAGCAGCGCACCGATCAGGGTGTTGGAGCGCAGCACCTCCTTCTTGGCGATGCCCGGCGAGATGCCGTCGCGCGCCATCAGCCTGTAATAGTCGTGGGTCAGGTCGCGGTAGCGCTCGTCCTGCTCGACGTTGATCAGCTCGAAGTCGCGACCGATCTCGATGCGCAGGCCGAGCTGCTTCAGGCGCGCCTCGATCACCGCCGGCCGGCCCAGCGCCACCGGATGGGCGATGCCCTCGTCGACCACCGCCTGGATGGCGCGCAGCACGCGCTCGTCCTCGCCCTCGCAGTAGAGCACGCGCTTCGGCGCATGCTTGGCCGCGGCAAAGACGGGCTTCATCAGCGTGCCGGAATGGAAGACGAACTGGGTGAGCTGCTGGCGGTAGGCAGTGAAGTCGGCGACGGGGCGCGTCGCCACGCCGGAATCCATCGCCGCCTGCGCCACCGCCGGCGCGATCTTGACGATCAGGCGCGGATCGAAGGGCTTGGGGATGATGTACTCGGGGCCGAAGGCCATCTCGGTGTCGCCGTAGGCCGTCGCCACGATGTCG
>WBZL01005200.1_pt1 | contig 10863 bp, 13 predicted proteins | sample 5204291 | NCBI WGS metagenome assembly WBZL01 (sample SAMN12344345, study PRJNA552823) | activated sludge metagenome | biome: Activated sludge suspended growth; feature: Nitrification reactor; material: Wastewater; isolation source: activated sludge from nitrification reactor of wastewater... | reverse complement strand
CGGGAATTGTATAGTTGACAAAAATAATCAAGTATTCCTTACAACAAGTAATGCTTTTATTATTTCAACAAACCCAATTCCACAGAGAGCACTTTGAACCAAGGAGTAATAAATATGAGACTCACAACGAAAGGAAGATTTGCAGTTACTGCGCTTTTGGATCTTGCCATGCAACAAAGCACCAGCCCGGTAACACTAGCGGACATCAGTCAACGTCAGAAAATTTCTTTATCTTATCTTGAACAGCTTTTTGCAAAACTGCGACAATCCCAGCTCGTGGACAGTGTACGCGGACCAGGAGGTGGTTACTGTCTGGCTAAAGGGCTGGACGAAGTATCGGTAGCTGATATTATTCTTGCTGTTGATGAACCGATTGATGCGACACAGTGCGGTGGTAAAGAAAACTGTCACAACGACAGCAAATGCATGACGCACGATTTATGGGCCAAACTGAATGATCTTATTTTCGACTACCTGGGCGGTGTGACGCTTAAAGAGCTTGTTGATAATCAAACAATACAACCGCAAGACGACAGCATCGTTCCGCTTTTTGATATGCGCAGGTCCAAAACTGCATAATAAAAAAATAATAATCTGGCTTCGTTCCACTTTTTTCATTATTGATTATTGAAGGTTGTGTTTTTTGTTGATTAGATAGGTATTCGAACAATTTGGGTTACGGCAGGTCAAAAATTCTGTTTCACCCGCTCGACATTTCTATAAATTAAAAATCTAAGCTCAAAACGTACTATCGACACCATCATTACAAATGCATCATTACCTGTATGTATCATGGCATTTAACGGTGAAAATATGATGACAATCACTTTAACTGAGAAAGCTGCAAAACATGTTCAACAACAACTCGCAAAACGCGGAAACGGTATTGCTTTACGCGTTGGCATCAAGAAATCCGGCTGTTCGGGTTTTGCATATACTTATAACTTTGCAGATGAAATTAATTCGCACGATCGACTTTTTGCTTCACACGACGTACAAGTCGTGGTTGATGAAAAGGACCTGCCATTTTTGAATGGTGCATTGATCGATTTCACCCAGGAAGGTCTTAGCAGCTTTTTCAAGCTCAACAATCCCAATATTGATAACACTTGTGGCTGCGGCGAAAGCTTCAGTCTGAAAGATTCCCAATAAGAAAACTTCTTCAGTTTGTTAATAAACTGATACTGAATCAACTATAAAAGAATCCTGTTTACAATTTCAACAATAATAAATTCGTCACACATTGCAGGAAAGATTTAAAAAGGACTAATTTCGATGAGTGCTGCACTGCAGAATCTGGTTAATCAACCTTATAAACATGGTTTCGTAACGAATATCGAATCCTATGTTGCCCCCAAAGGACTCAATGAAGAGACTATTCGTCTCATTTCAGCAAAAAAAGACGAGCCTGAATGGCTTCTTAATTTTCGTCTGGAAGCTTTTCAAAAATGGCTCACCATGACGGAACCGCACTGGCAGAATGTCAAATTTCCTAAAATTGACTATCAGGCCATCAGTTATTACGCGGCCCCAAAACCGAAAAACAAACTGGCCAGCATGGACGAAGTCGATCCGGAGCTGTTGCGCACGTTTGAAAAGCTTGGCGTGCCGATGCATGAACGCGCGGCGCTTGCCGGTGTTGCCGTCGATGTAATTTTTGACAGCGTTTCCGTTGCAACAACTTATAAAGAGAAACTGGCTGAAGTCGGTATTATTTTCTGCTCGATTTCCGAAGCGGTGCATAATCATCCGGAATTGGTCAGGCAATACCTGGGTTCGGTCGTGCCCGTTGGCGACAATTTTTTTGCTGCTCTGAATTCCGCTGTTTTTACCGATGGCTCTTTCTGCTACATCCCCAAAGGCGTTAAATGCCCGATGGATTTGTCGACCTATTTCCGGATCAATACGCAAGACTCTGGACAGTTTGAGCGCACACTGATTATTGCCGAGGAAGGTGCATCGGTTTCATACCTTGAAGGTTGCACCGCGCCACAATTTGACACCAACCAATTGCATGCCGCCGTTGTTGAGCTTGTCGCACTGGATCATGCCGACATCAAATACTCGACAGTGCAGAACTGGTATGCCGGTGATGAAAATGGTATTGGCGGTATTTATAACTTCGTTACCAAACGCGGTCTCGCCAAGGGCGTAAACTCCAGAATTTCATGGACTCAAGTTGAAACAGGCTCCGCCATCACCTGGAAATATCCCTCCTGCATATTACGTGGTGACAATTCCATCGGCGAATTTTACTCGGTTGCAGTAACCAATCACCACCAGCAAGCAGACACCGGCACCAAAATGATACATATCGGTAAAAATACCCGCAGCACGATTATCAGCAAAGGTATCTCAGCCGGTAAATCCAACAGCAGCTATCGCGGACTCGTGCGCATTGCGCCTACAGCCGAGAATGCCCGCAATTTCTCGCAATGTGACTCCATGCTGGTCGGCGATCAATCCGGTGCGCACACCTTCCCTTATATTCAGGTGCGCAATAACAGTGCAAAAGTGGAACATGAAGCATCAACCTCCAAAATTGGCGAAGATCAGCTGTTTTACCTTGCACAGCGCGGCATCGATGCGGAAGAAGCGGTATCCATGATTGTCAATGGATTCTGTAAGGAAGTATTCCAGCAATTGCCGATGGAATTTGCAGTAGAAGCCACAAAATTACTCAGCTTTAAATTAGAGAACAGTGTCGGATGAACATCAATCAAAACCCAATCATTTTAAACGTCGATAACCTGCACGCCAGCATTCAGGACACCGAAATCCTGAAAGGAATCAATCTCACCGTGAGAAGCGGCGAGATTCACGCCATCATGGGCTTGAACGGCTCCGGAAAAAGCACTTTTGCTAAAGTCCTCGCCGGTCACCCGGATTATCATGTCACGCAAGGCAGCATTCAATACGAGCAGCAGGATTTACTGGAATTAAGCGCGGAAGAACGCGCGCAGGCGGGCGTATTTCTGGCATTCCAATACCCGATCGAAATTCCGGGCGTCGCCAACAGCCAGTTTTTGCGGCTAGCCTACAATACCGTGCAAGCCAAACGCGGCAAAGAAGAACTCGACCCGCTCGAATTCGACGATTTCGTCCGCGAGAAAATGAAACTGCTGGAAATGAAACCCGACTTTCTCGATCGCAGCGTCAATGAAGGTTTCTCCGGCGGCGAAAAAAAACGCAATGAAATCCTTCAAATGGCTTTACTGGAACCTAAACTCGGTATTCTGGACGAGACGGATTCAGGGCTCGATATTGACGCACTCAAGATCGTGGCGAAAGGCGTGAACCATCTCCATAACACGGGTAATGCCATCATTCTGATTACGCATTATCAGCGCCTGCTTGATCACATCGTTCCTGATTTTGTTCATGTCATGGAAGCCGGACGGATCATCAAAACAGGCGGCAAGGAACTGGCGCTTGAACTCGAAACACATGGTTACGACTGGATTCACAACGACCAGAAACGCACGGCGGGAGCATCCACATGAGCGAAACAATGGCCAATGATTATCTCGACTGCCTGTTAAACGCATTACCAGCCGATTCATGGAATTCGGGTGTACAGGATAGGCTGGACTGGCTGCGGCGCTTGCGCAATGAAGCGATTGACCAGGCGGGCCGGTTAAGATTTCCAACGGTAAAGGATGAGGAATGGCGGTTTACCGACGTGTCGCCGCTGGCGAAATTGCCCTATAAGCCCGCACAGAAAACCAGTGCATTGCGTTTGTCCGATATTCAGCCTTTCTGTATCGCCGAATCCGCGCATCGTCTGGTGTTTGTAGACGGTTTCTTCTCACCTGATCTGTCCCGGCTCAGTAAAGATAATCAGTTTATCATTGGCAATTTGGCAGCACCGACGCTGACCAAAACACCGCTGGCCGAAGCGCATCTGGGACAGCATGTTCAATTCCGGGATAATTTTTTCGCCGCACTGAATACCGCGTTCTTACAGGATGGCGCACTGATCGTGTTGCCCGAAAATTGCGCCGTCAGCGCACCCATCCATCTGCTGTTCATTGCCACACAGGAGCAAACAACCCAGTATCCACGCTGCCTGTTGATCGGTGAACGCAATAGTCAGGCAACGGTGATCGAGGATTATGTCGCCCTGGGCGCGAACGCCTATATCACCAATTCAGTGGCGGAATTCAGCCTCGCGGACAACGCGCAGATCAATCATATCCGTGTTCAGCGCGAAAGCGGCAGCGCGTTTCATCTCGCCAGCAGTGCGGTAGCGCTGGAACAGGACAGTCAGTACCGGTCTGTCAGCATTACCCTGGGCGCACTGATTTCCCGCTTTAATCTCGATGTTGAATTCAACGCGCAAGCCGCGGAATGCACGATAGACGGACTGGCAATGATTACCGGCAGGCAACTGGCGGATACGCACACCCGCATTGATCACGCAAAACCGCACTGCACCAGTCATCAACAGCACAAATGCATTGTTGATGACAGCTCGCATGCGGTCTTTAACGGCAAGATCATTGTACGCCCGCACGCGCAGCGCACGAATTCATCACAGTCAAGCCGCAATCTGCTGCTGAGCGGCAAGGCGCAAATTGACACAAAGCCGCAACTTGAAATTTTTGCCGATGATGTGAAATGCGCGCATGGCGCGACCGTGGGGCAACTCGACAATGAAGAAATTTTCTATCTGAAAAGCCGTGGTTTAAACGAATTGATCGCGCGCAACCTGCTGACTTACGCATTCGGCGCTGAAGTTCTTGACCGCATACCCGTGCCTTCACTCAAACACACGCTCGAGCAGGCCATTCTCAATAAAACGACACAAAACAGTTAACACTATGGCCAACGTTTATGCCTCAATGACACCCGGCGCGAATACTGTCTTTGATGTAGAAAAAATTCGCGCGGACTTTCCAATTCTCGGCATCAAAGTAGGCGACAAACCCCTGGTTTATCTGGACAATGCTGCTTCCTGCCAGATGCCGCGTCAGGTTATCGACCAGCTGGTGCACTATCAGACCACCCAGCACGCCAACATCAATCGCGCCGTGCATTATCTTTCCGAAGTCGCCACCATGGAATATGAAAAAGCGCGTCGCAGGATACAGCAGTTTGTCAATGCGCGCGAAGAGCGGGAAATCATCTTCACCAGCGGCACGACCGAATCGATCAATCTGGTCATGCAGGGCTACGGCCGCAAGTTTATCAAGGCGGGCGATGAAATCATTCTGACCACGCTCGAGCATCACTCCAATATCGTGCCCTGGCAAATGCTGGCCGAGGAAAAAGGCGCCATCATCCGCGTCGTGCCGATCAATGACGCGGGTGAACTCGATATCGCGGCATACGAAAAGCTGTTCAATGAACGCACAAAATTTGTCGGCCTGATTCATGTCTCCAATGCGTTGGGCACCATCAATCCGATCAAACCGATGATCGCCTTCGCACACCAGCATGGCGTTCCGGTACTGATTGATGGCGCGCAGGCTGCGCCGCATAGGGTCGTCGACGTGCAGGATCTCGATTGCGATTTTTATGCCTTCTCGGCGCATAAATTGTGCGGCCCGACCGGAATCGGCATGCTCTACGGCAAGTCTTCATGGCTTGAAGCCATGCAGCCGTTTAAAGGCGGCGGCGACATGATCGCCTCGGTCACTTTTGAAAAAACAACCTACGCGGCCATTCCGCACAAATTCGAAGCCGGCACCCCCCCTATTGCCGCCGCCATCGGTTTTGGCGGGGCCATCGACTATCTTGAATCCATTGGCATGGACGACATTGCCGCGTATGAGCATGAATTGCTCAACTATGCCACCGAACGCATGGCGGAAATTAAAGGCTTGCGGATCATCGGAACCGCCGCGCATAAAACCGCCGTGCTGTCTTTCACGCTCGACGGCATTCATCCGCATGATATCGGCACCATTCTGAATGAAGATGGCGTCGCGGTACGCACCGGCCACCACTGCGCGCAGCCGGTGATGGAGCGTTTCAAGGTGCCCGCGACTTCGCGCGCTTCATTTGCCTTTTACAACACCAGGTCGGAAGTGGATGCCCTGATCGCGGGCATCCGGAACGTACAGAAAGTTTTTTTATGATGATGAACAGCAAGTCACTCTACCAGGAAGTCATTCTCGACCATAACCGCAAGCCGCGTAACTACGGCGTACTGGACAACCCCAGCCACCATGCCGTAGGCCACAACCCGTTATGTGGCGACCGCCTGGATATTGCCCTGAAAATAGAAAATGACCAGATCAGTCATATCGCGTTTCATGGCGAATCCTGCGCGATCTGCAAGGCATCGGCGTCAATGATGACCGCCGCCGTCAAAGGCAAGACACGCCCCGACGCCGAAACACTGATCCAGGAATTTCGTGACATGGCGACAGGCAAACTCGATCCGGAACAGCCGAACCATCTAGGCCGGCTGACCGTTTTCTCGGGCATCCGGGATTTACCGACGCGCGTCAAATGCGCGATCCTGCCCTGGCACACCCTGCACGCGGCGCTGAATGCCCTGACCAGTGTTTCAACAGAATCGGACGATGACCCGGTGCAGGCGACTTCCGCCAGTGATTGATGGCTGACGGCTGACGTCACATCAGCGCAATGCAATCGCAACAAACTCCATAAAAAAATAAATTTATACTTCGTCGAAATCATGCCAAAAATTGCTGACATAGAAGGCACACCCAACAAAAACGCCTTGAAATTCATTCTGAAAGAACCCCTGACCTGGGGAATCGCGTGTTCATACGACAACGCCGAATCCGCCAGTGACGATCCGCTGGCGTCCGCGCTGTTCGAGATCGACCATGTCACCAACGTTTTTTATATCGACAACTGGATTACCGTAACCCAGGACGGCGAAGCCAACTGGCAGGACCTCGCGCGCGAAGTCGCCGACCCCATCCGGGCAGCACCCGCCGCAAGCGAACAAACCGAAAAAGCCGTCGCAGCCGCGGGTGACTGGCTCAACAACCTGAGCCCCGAAGATCAGCAGCGGCTGGAACGCATCAACGTCATGCTCGATGAAGAAGTACGCCCCTACCTACAAAGCGACGGCGGTGATCTGCATATTCTGGGCCTGCAAGGCAACATTCTGAAAATACATTACCAGGGCGCATGCGGCACCTGCCCCAGCTCAATCACCGGCACCCTGCGCGGCATCGAGCATATGCTGAAAACGATCGAACCGGATATCCAGGTTATTGCGTGCTAGACAGAGTGTGTCCGGGCGGAAGGTATTTCAATGCTTACCACAAGGACTTTTAACAGATTGTCAAAAAGGTAAAAAATTTTTAGAATTATTAGCATAAAAATAACTCTTTGTATTTTAATGCTTCTCTATATTCTTTAAATGCTCTAAGCAATAACCAGAAATAATCCTCATGCCTAAAATATATTTCCAAATTAAATACATTACGTTATTTCTAGTAACTCTGTGTTTTGCCCAATCGGTGCATTCATTGCCAGTTTATCAAAATGTCGTTTCTGGTGAATATTTTGCAATAGATTTCCAATTCCTTGAAGTTCCTTTTGAATCAACCGGAGACGCTGATATCCTTCTAGCAAATGGAGGAGCTGTTTCAAATGGTCTACTCGGTTCAACTGTTTTGCTATTTCACGAAGGAATCCTTGTCTCTACATTTAGCAATCCAATGGCAAACACATTTGCTTTGTTTAAAGATCCTACAAGTCTGTATACTGTTTGGGGCGCATCTGTAGATTTAACAGCTATTTTTCATGGTGGAATTGGCCGAATGGAGTTTCACCCAATCTTCGATCCTTCGGTCAAGAACGCATTTGTAAATTATCAACTTACCTCTTTCGGTGCCACACAATCTACAGGTATGTCAATATTTTCCGACACGCTTGTTACACCGCAAATAATTTCTTCGAATGCAGCCTTAGTTTCATTACCATCAAGCTTCGCGTTGATAATCATTGGTGCGTTCGGATTTTCTTTCAACAATATAAAACTTCGATCTATAGTCTATTCAGCTTAAGGTAATAAACGTGAAATTCTTTGAAGATTTTGTGAATGGAAATACTCGCATGGATGTAATACTTATGATTGCTGGCGCTCTAATCGGATGGGCAATTTCTCATTTTTACTATGTAAAAGCACTAAACGATTTTAAAACGGATGCTGAAGAAAAAAAGAGGGTTGATGAATTAATATTCCGTGGAATAGAAAGTATAGGAACAATTAAATATACGCGTGACGCATCTGGGAAAGTTAAGGGAGTTGTCATTGAACTTAGAGGAGCAGCTGCAAGCAATTCAGTAGCAACAGGAGATTTAACCGTGGGTTCCTCAGGTGACTGAAAATTAGTAAATAGCAACATTATAGTTAGATAATTATTTTTAAAGTACTCAGAAACAAAGAATTTTTGAACTGGAACAGAATAAGTCAACTACCGGATTTATCTGTTTCGGTGAGCCAGTCGGCTCAAGTCAGATCAGATCATTTTTCACTCACATCGGGACGATTTTTTTGAACAAAAGCAACAAACCCGGCAAGAAAGCTTGCAAGCTGTTTGCGCGCGGCCTCATCTTGTAGTTTTCCGTCTTCATTAAAGACTTGATGCGCTTTGGAGAGCATGATTTTTTCGCCGAGCCAGGGGCGCATGCCCAGTCTGCGGAAGACCGGCAGCCAGGCGTTTTGCGATAGCATGGTGCCGAACCCGCCCGGCGTCGCGCCGATCACCGCCACGGGGCGTTCGCTGAATACCCGCTGAATCTGCTCCGGCGGGCGTGACAGCCAGTCGATCGCGTTTTTCAACACGCCCGGCATGGAATGGTTATATTCCGGCGTGGCCAACAGCAGCGCGTCCGATGCGGCAATGCGTTCCTGCAACAGACTGACCGCCTGCGGAACGCCTTCGGTGGTTTCGATATCTTCGTTATAGAGCGGGATATTCCGGATTGATGCAATCTCAAGCGCAGCGTGTTCCGGCAACAATTGCGCGGCGGCGTGCAGCAATGCGGTATTGTATGACTGTTTGCGCAGGCTTCCTGCGATACCGATGATTTTTATCATGTTATTTCCTGTAGCTAAGAGTAATTGATATCAGACGAAAAAAACAAATACAAAGTTATTGCCAATCAGCGCCCAGCCGGTAATATAAGTGCTTTTAGGAACCGTCATCATGCTGATTAAAAATGTCATCGAAAACAAACTTCAGGTTTTGCAGCCCCATTTTCTGGAAGTCATCAATGAGAGTTACAAGCACAATGTGCCCAAAGGCTCGGAATCGCATTTCAAGGTGATTATCGTTGCTGACGCGTTTGAAGGCAAAAGGCTTGTTGCGCGCCACCGGATGGTCAACGCCATGCTTGCCGATGAACTGCGTTCGATTCACGCGCTGGTATTAAACACCATGACGCCCGCGGAATGGTCTGACAGGCATGAAGCAGTGAATGACTCCCCACCCTGTCTCGGCGGATCATCCCGCAAGCACAGCGAACCGGCCGGATGAGGAGCCACCCACCCCGGTCTGAAACATCGGCTTCAACGAACTGTTCAGACTGTTCAGACTATTCACTGCCGGCATAAAGCGCCTTTCTCAGCGCCCCGCTGCCAGGATTCCAGATCCCTCATGCACCCCGGCCCGCACTGGCCGGGATGCTGAAGTTCCTCACGCGCACGCGCAAAATCCATCGTGTGCTTGATGGCGACTTCGGCACTCACCCATTGCGCCGCGTCGCAGGCAATCAGATGTCCGGCGCTGTAATGGCCGAGCTGGTCGAGTGTTTCGGCTTTATCCGCTGTCGTAGTGCAACCGGTAATGGCAACACCCAGAATGATTAATAGTTTGATTTTTCTGTAGATATTCATGATTGATCAACTCGGCGTATGAAAAAATCCTGCTTTACGCAAACGAAAATAAATAGATTCAGCGTGATATTCCAGTTCATTGCACAATTCAATGATAAAGCATCAATCGGGGCGGTGTCACCCGGCATGCGTTCCTGAATATGACGCTTTAGCAGCGCACTTATGGCGCTAATGCCTGTCCATCCGCCGGTACTGAATGGCTTCGGCGATATGCTGTTTACCGATTTTATCCGCATCCGACAAATCCGCGATGGTGCGCGCGACTTTCAGAATGCGGTGATACGCGCGGGCGGACAGGTTCAGGCGGGCGATGGCCTGTTTGAGCAGGTTTTCGCTGTCCGGATCAGGCGCGCAGAACCGGTCGATTTCCTTGACGCTCAATTGATTATTGGCTTTTCCCTGACGGTCGATTTGTTTCCGGTAGGATTTTTCGATACGCCGCCGGATGGTTTCGCTTTTCTCGCCGGTTGTCTGCTGGCGCATCAATTCTTCCTGCGGCACGGCGGGCACTTCGATCTGCAGGTCGATGCGATCGAGCAGCGGGCCGGAAATCCGCGCACGGTAGCGGACGATCTGATCCGGCGTGCAATGGCATTTGCCGGAAGCGTGTCCCAGATAACCGCAGGGACAGGGATTCATGGCGGCAATCAGCTGGAAACGCGCGGGAAATTCCGCCTGACGCGCTGCGCGCGAAATAGTAATCCTGCCGGATTCGAGCGGTTCGCGTAACACTTCAAGCACTTTGCGGTCGAATTCGGCGAGTTCGTCCAGAAACAGGACGCCGTGCATGGCCAGCGAGATTTCGCCGGGACGCGGGTGGCTGCCGCCGCCGACCAGCGCAACGCCCGACGCAGTGTGATGCGGTGCGCGATAGGGTCTGCGTTTCCAGTTGCGGATATCGAAGCCGCCGTGACCAAGTGACTGGATGGCCGCCGATTCCAGCGCTTCCGCTTCGGTCATCGGCGGCAGGATGCCCGGAAAACGCGCCGCCAGCATCGATTTCCCGGTGCCGGGCGGGCCGATCATCAGCA
>WBZL01005199.1_pt1 | contig 10865 bp, 2 predicted proteins | sample 5204291 | NCBI WGS metagenome assembly WBZL01 (sample SAMN12344345, study PRJNA552823) | activated sludge metagenome | biome: Activated sludge suspended growth; feature: Nitrification reactor; material: Wastewater; isolation source: activated sludge from nitrification reactor of wastewater treatment... | reverse complement strand
CGGAACAACCGTTTTCTGGTGATCGCGTTTATCCTCGTTTCGATGTCGGTCTTTCTTTTCGTCGGTCAGCCTGTAAAACTGTTGGTGTGGGCCGGCACGATCAATGGATTTATACTCCCGATCGGGGTTTCGATAGTTTTGATCGCGGCCCGCCGTTCAGACAGTTTGGGAGAATATCGCCACCCGGCCTGGCTTAACGCCGCCGGGTGGTGCGTTGTGCTGATAATGCTCGGCTTCAGTATTTCGACGATTTGGACGCTGATCGGCGGATAATGTCGATCTTTTTACATGATCCACGCATCCAACCGGTAATTTATCGCGTCTATAAGGATTGAGGAAAATAAAATGGTCAGGACATTGCTGTTCTTTTCGATCGTGCTAATTGCTGTGGCTTCCGCGTTCGGACAGTCCGGGCGCCGTGTGACCGCGGTTCCTACGTCTACGCCGCAGACGGTCAGTACCGATGCGTCGGATACGGCTCCACGTTATTCTGAGTCGAAACCGCTCGCCCCTCGCAGAAACAGACCGCCCGTCGGATTTCCCAAGTTAGGACAGAGCGGCGTCGCCAATCCCAAAGCCGGCACCAAAGATTCGCCAGTTGAGGTCGGTGATGATGAAGTGCTAAAAGTTGAGACCAACCTTATCACGATCCCTGTGTCGGTATTCGACCGAAACGGCCTCTATGTACCGGGACTCGAACAGGAAGATTTCAGGATCTTCGAGAATGGAAAAGAGCAGGAGATCGCGTATTTCGGTACGACCGATAAACCCTTCACGGTGGTCCTGCTGATCGACACGAGCCCGTCGACATCATACAAGATCGAGGAGATACAAACGGCGGCAACCGCGTTTGTCGACCAGTTGAAACCGCAGGACAGCGTCATGGTGATCGAGTTTGCCGGCAATATCAATGTATTGACCGAGGCGACCAACGACCGTCAAAAGATCTACAAAGCAATTCGCCGTGCCGATTGGGGAGACGGAACGTCGCTTTACGACGCGGTGGACTATTCATTGCGGAGAAAACTAAGCAAGATCGCGGGCCGCAAGGCGATCGTTCTTTTCACAGACGGCGTCGATACCACATCTATGCGCGCCGGTTACGACAGTACGATCGATACTGCCGAAGAATCGGATGCGATGATCTTTCCGATCTATTACAACACGCATTCCGGCGGCAGCGGTGGTTCGGGTTCGCCCCTGCCGAATATCAACGGCGGAGTTCTGGGAAACGGCGGCGGCATTTTCAACCCTCGCGGCCGCAGTGCCGCAGACTATCAGCGGGGACGCCAGTATCTCAACGAACTCGCTGCCTACACGGGCGGACGCGTTTTCCGGCCCGAGAGCACGCCCGGCGGGCTGACCACGGCCTTTGAGGGTATTGCCGAGGAACTCCGCCGCCAGTACAACATCGGTTATGTGCCGATCGACGAGGGCAAGCCCGGACAGCGCAAAGATATCAAAGTCAGGGTCGATCGGCCGAATCTTGTCGTGCGGGCCCGAGACAGCTATATCGTCGGGGCGGCCGCCGGCCAGACCGCTGAACCGGTCAAGACCAATTAGTTCACAGCGAATTATTTCTTCAAACGGCCGAACGCCCTGTGTTACGATTCAAATGCGGCACCGCGTCCGCGTCTGTTCGATGACAAATCCCGACGAGGTCACAATCCTGCTTGGACAAATGAGCGCCGGCAGCAGTACGGCTCCGGACGAGTTACTGCCGCTCGTTTACGAGGACCTTCGGCGGCTTGCTCACGCGTATTTCAGTAAAGAGAATTCAGACCACACTCTGCAAGCGACCGCTCTTGTGCACGAGGCCTATCTTCGGCTAGTGAAATGGGAAAACGTATCCTGGCAGAATCGGGCACACTTTTTCGCGGTTGCGGCCGAGGTAATGCGCAAGATCCTCATCGATCACGCCCGAAAGCGCAACGCCCTGAAACGCTCGGGCGGCCAGCGGATAGTTCTGGACGACGCCGTCAGCCTCCCTGACAAAAAGGACTTTGACATTCTCAAGCTTGAGGAGGCTCTTGTGGCTCTAGAGGCCATTGACCCTCGACAGGCGAAAATAGTCGAACTTAGATTCTTCGGCGGCCTCTCGATCGAAGAGACCGCCTATATCCTGGACATCTCGGAGACCACCGTCCGCCGCGAGTGGACCTTCGCCAAGGCCTGGTTTCAACGTGAGCTCACGCGATGATCTTCCCGATCATTCCGATGACGTAAAATCGGCATTCTCAACGGCGTCATCTACCTGCACCACATAACTCGGCCTGACAAACTGGAATGTTTTGTGCCTGGCATTGATCACGTACGATCGTCCGGATTCGACGCCGTCGAACTGGTATCTGCCGAATCCGTTGGTGATCGCTCGCCGTTTGACGCCCGAATCGTCGGACAGGAAAATTACCGCATTTGCGATAGGCCGGCCGCCGGCCGTAACGACTCTGCCCGAGACACTTACCGACGCGGCCGTCGGGCCAAGGATAGTGATCACGGTATCGTTGCTGGTCGAGGTCAGAGCGAGAGCATCGCCATTAACGACCTCATTCGCGACCGGATCGCCGCCAAACGAAAGTAGTGTCGTTCCGTTTGCTGAGATCACGTCAAACTCGATCTTAGCGATCATTCTACCGCCGGCAGCAAACGGCTGGGTCGGCAGTTTGTCGATCACGATGCCGACCTTTCCGGGCTGGCTGATGTTGGTCGTCAGCACCGCCCCGGCGGCATCATCGCCCAAAGTAATATTCTGCGGGTTCGTAAGATCCCCGGTGTTGTAGTTCAGCGTAAAGCCGACCCCGGTCTCGTCGCCCTGAGCATCGAGCGCGATAGCGACCGTCAATTTGTTTCCGACCCGGCTTAGCGTGAACGGATATATTCCGCGTGGAAGCAGTCCGTCCGACCTTCCGCGGATGGCCTTGCCTGACAATGTCCCGGCCGAAAGCGGCCCGTTATAATCGCGCAGCAGGTCGAGCCCCATCGCGTAACGTTTGGCTTGAATGACATCGCCCACGCTCAGGCCGCCGTTTCCTCCGTCAGCCCTCGGGGCCGAATCTGCTGCCTGAAAATCGTTGAACTGATAACTTTGATCCAGCTTGGCCGCAAAACGCCGCACCTGCGCGACATCCTGGTCATTCACGATGCCGTCATTATCGCCCGAGGGATATGCCGCGACATCGCTTTCGAATGAACTGCCGAGAACGCGGATGGTCGCATCCGGGACTCCCGGCGGAGCCTCGATATTTCCCGCGTTGTCGGATGCTACCGAGTAGTATCGGTAAGTCCTTCCCCACTTTCCGTTAAACACGCCGTTTGTCTGATCCGACCCGGCGATGAATGGAACAAATGTTCCGCCGTTCTCGGAGGCGAGCACGTCAAAGCCCTTCAGCCCCGAGCCATTGGGATCGTCGCCGCCCGCCCAATTGATCTGTATCGCCGGATCTGATGCCGTTGCAGGTAAAGCCGCGACCTGGCTCGTCGGAACATCGGCATCGACTAGATTGGTCGTCGCGTTGGTCACTATTGGCTCGTTTTCGTCAAAGTAGATCTTGGCGGTGTTGGCGATATCCGTACGGTTCGGCACACCCGGGGCCGGAGCGGCTGAAAAGATAACGTAGCCCTCACCGTCTCGATCAGCATTGTTTGGTGGGAGAATGCCGAGAAGCGGGCTCAATGGACGCTCATTGGTCTGCGGGTCGATGGCCGTCAGTGTCCAGGTGACCCGGCCGGTCGTGATGTCCAGCCCGGCCGAAATATCGGCTTTCAGATTATTCAGATCATCGCCGAGCTGCAGCCGGCTCTGATAAAAGGCCCTGTTAGCAGGCACTTCAACCCGGTATTGCTTGAAACCGATCTCCAGCAACCGCACGGTCCGCGGATCCAGCGTCGACGGTAATTGATCGACGATCTGGACCCGTTGTGCGGGAGCCGTAGCGGTTGAGAGGTTTTCGAAATTTATCCGGTAGAGCAGCGGCTTGTCCTTGGCCACCCAACGTTCCGGGCCAAAGCCGGTCGGGCCGATCTTCTCATTAGGATCTATCGAGCGACGTCCCGTGACCGTCAATTCGGTCTTTAGATTCTGGAGACAATCAACGATCTGCATCACCAGCTGAAAAATGGCAACTGCGGTAGACGCCGCCTTGAACCAAGGTATCGCCTGGCCACCGCACTCAGTCGCGAGCTTTCCGAGCGCGCTCATGACCTTTCCGGCAAGTGCGTTCACCTGATCAAAGCCGCTTGCTCCGCCGCCCTTCAGCATCAGGCTTGTGACCGCGTCAGCCGAACTCAGCAACACATTCCAACCCGCACCTAGGCAGTCACCCGGTAAAAGTTCACCGAGAATGAAGAATATCGCCTGTCGTGCTACCTCCGTCCAGCAGTCCTGCTGCGGATCACTGCCCGGAGCTAAAGAAACCGGGCCGTACGGGACTGTCGGTCGAGCCGTTTGATTCGGGATCGTCCCGGCGACAAATTCCGCCAGCGGCGGCATTACCTGAACGGCCACCTTAAAGCCGCCGAATCCAAGAGGAATGTCCAGATCGACCCCAACCTCGATCGTTGCGCCCGACCTGAGGATCGGAGCGTATAACATCAAGGTGCGTATTCCATTGACGTCCAGGAAGAGCGGGACACCATTCGCCGGAGTTCCCGGCGGCAGTTCGGACTGCGGAAACTGGCCCAGATTACGCGGATCGATCCGGAAATTATAATTCGCGGGAAATGAGATCAGGATCGGGACGTTCAGTGCGTCGTTCAAACCGTCGTTACTGGCTGAGAAAATATAGCGCGTGGTGCCCGACCTCACCTCAGACTCGCCGACGAGGCCGCTGCGGAGCGAGTATCCGCCGCCGCTTACGATCTTAAATCCGTTAGCCAGTGTTGCCGTCTGATTGTCCGGATTTCGGACGACAACATCGTAATCACCCGCCGCCTTGCCCTTCAGGTCGAACATCGCGGCAAATCGCGTAGACGAATTGTCGCCGTCAACCGGTGCCAGTTCGGTGTTGTTCTGTCCGACCAGCCTAATGGTCGCCCCCGGCTTGAATTTCGCCCCCTCGACGACGACCGTCGTGAGGCCTGAGTTTCCGGCGACGGCCGGTGAGATATTGCGTATCGTGAACGGCAGTAACTCTGCCTTGATCGTTACGTTTTGCGGGCTCAACGACGCCTTCTTCTTGTTGTCGTCGGCACGTTTCAACTCCTGAGCAAATGATCCCGGCACATAATCACCGCGGATCAGCGTGTAGTACGCTCCGGCGCTTGTGTTTCGGATCACGTTCTCCTGGTCAGCACGTCCGCCCCTTTCATCCTGAAATTCGAAATTGGCACGCGAGACCATCGCTCCCGATCGTGAATAAAGCTCATTTCGCGAGCCCTCCTCGCCGTCGAGCGTGATAAGCATCGTCTCATCGGCCGGCGTGTTGAGAATGCTGTAGTAACGTTCCTGAGCAGTGACTAACGATGTGTTGAGAGCGACACCTAGCGTCAGATTGGCGATATTTACCGTTGTTGACGAGACCGACGAAGTAACATTGTTCGCTTCATTTGATTCACGAATGTTGTTTCGGGCGTCGGCTCGAACGATCACATAATACGTTCCGGTCTCGACCGGCGGCATCGGCCCGTCGAGCGTTCCCGTATAGGTCGCATAAGCCCCGAGTGCCCCGCTCCGCTGAACCTGGCCGATAAGCGCATCGCCGCTGTCCCAAACCTGGTCAGCCGACAGGTACACCGAGTCCTGCCAGATGGCATTTATCCCATTCGCCGACGAGTTCTGAACGGTCCATTGGAAAGCCGCGTTATCGCCCAAAATGACCGTCGCCGGAACCGAAATGTTCGTTATGTTCAGTTCGGCCGGCGGCGGCAATTGCAGTTCGACGGTCAGCGGCGAACTGATGTTGTTGGTCTCGACCGATTCGACCACCGCGTTGTTTCGATCGGTAATTACAAAGATCTTATATTCACCGGTCAAACCTGAAGGTATTGCGACAGATCGATTAACTGTGTAGTTTGCTCCGCCGGCAAGCGGTGCTTCACGATTGACGAAATCGATCACGCGGTCGGTCGAATCATAGACGCCGTCGCGGGACAATATGAGATAATCCGTCCAATTGCCGGTGACGGTCGGAGTCGAGCCGAGATTGGCGACTGTCCAGGACACATCGGCGAACTGGCCCGAATAGATCAGCGGATTTGCCGTGACGTTGGTGACCTGAAGGTCGACCTGCGGGGCAGTGATCGTGATCGGTATCGGTGCCGAGGCGTTATTCGTCTCGTTCACGCCCTCGACAACGTGATTTCCGTTGTCCGCATTGACGAACAAGAAATAGTTGCCCGGTAGCACTCCAGGGATCGTGACGTCGGTAGAACCGCTGTACGTTTGGCCCGAACCGAGCTGTGCGGTTTTCACAGAACCGCCGATCGGAATGTCGCCGTAGGTCAGCACATTGTCCGACGAGAGATAGACCGTGTCCGCCCACGAGGTCGTCCCGGTCATGGCCGCCGAATAATTGCCGCCTGTCCACGAAACGCTGAACGTCTGGCCAAGAGCCGCGGTACCCGGAGCACCGACGCCGGTCGCCCGAAGGTCCGGCAGGTCTTGCTGCACGCTTGTCGCCGCACTTATCTCGTTATTCGTCTCGTAGGAACACTCGGGAACATTATTGTACGCATCGGCCTGGACGATGATCTGCATATCGCCCTCAAGGAAGAGCGGAATGTACACGATCCGATTTTGTGTGTATTCGGCACCGACGGCGAGCCCGCCGGAACGGTCAAAACTGCCCAAATTGGTCACCGATCCGTTGTAGATCAAATAGATACGGTCGGTCCAGATCGTTTGAAGGGTTGCCGCCGTACCGAAATTCTTGACCGTCCACGCGATCGGCATTGCACCGTTCACCACCACCGGCGGTACCGTAATGTTGGTAACCCGCAGGTCGGGAGCAAAACTGGATATCTGGATCTGCTTTGGTTGGCTGATATTGTTCGACTCAGCATTGCCGCCGGCGTCATACTCAAAGATCTGGCCGTACGCGTCTGTGACGGCAAACAGATAGTATGTACCGTCGAGGCAATTTGGCAGCGTGACCGACATATTTATGCCATACTGGCCGCCGGCAGCCAGGCCGTTGCGGACCAACGAACCGATCGGTGTGTCGGTGACCGGATCAAAATTAGGATCGGTCGACAGATAGACCGTATCGTACCAGCCTCCGTTCGCGTCAAACGCTCCCTGATTCCGTACGGTGAATTGAACATTGATCTGCCGGCCCGCGAGTTCGCTGGCCGGTGCGGTTATCGGGTTCAGCACCGTCAGGTCGGGCGGCGTGCCGAGGACGTGCATCGGTGAACCCGGTGCGGTCGCGTCATAGTTCGAATTGTTCCCGTTTGCCGTGAATTCGTATAACTGATCGTAAACGTCGGCAACCACGAACACGTAGTAATCGCCGAACGCGTCGCCGGGCAGGTTGACCGAGTGGCCTGAGACCGTGTAACTGCCATTGGGCTGCAGAACGCCGCTGCGTTCGCGAGCACCGATGAACCGATCATCGCCGCTGAATACCGCATCCCTCGAAATATAGATCGCGTCACTCCAGGTCGATTCATTCGTCGGCGTCGCTCCGTCACCATTATTAGTGACGGTCCATGAAACGCTGATCGGCTGGCCGCCGGCCGCGTTTTCTGGAGCCTGGACGTTGCTCACTCTGACATCGGGCAATTGCGGAATGTTTACAGTTATCGGCCGGGTCGTCAGGTTGTTGTTCTCATTCTCCTCGTTTACGAGGCCGTCCTTGTCTGTTTTGACGATCAGATAATATGACCCGCTCGATCCACGCGGGATCCGCACGGTAGCGGTCGCGATATAACTTTCGCCTGCGTTTAAGAAACTTATGTTCGAGAGCGTCGAAAGCCTCACCGCTCCGCTCAGGTTCTGGTTCGGGCCGATGTAAAGATCGTCCTGCCAATTCGCGGCATTCGTCGGCCCGGCACCGGTGTTACTTACCGTCCACTGAACCTGGATCTGCTGGTCGAAGAAAACCGTCGCCGGGGCGGTAATATTCGTGACCTGAAGATCAGGCCGCAACAGGCGGCGAACGCGCAGCGGGCTGAAGGTCGTATTGTTGCCCTCGTTCGCCCCTTCGTCGACCTGCGTGAAAGCATCGGTGACGACATAGACGAAATAGTTTCCTGTAGCTGTTATGGCATTTGTAGGAATAGTGACATTCTGCGTCCTATTAACGGATTGCCCGGGCTCGAGTGTTTGATTCAACGTGAAGTAACCGAGAAATGTATCGTTGCCGCTTACGACGCTATCGGTCGAGAAATAAACGGCCTCGGTAATTGCGGAAGCGGTCTTGTTGCCTGCGTTCTGGGTCGTCCAGCTCACGGCAAACTCCGTATCGCTTTCGACCTCGGCCGGGGGCGAAACAGCCGCAACCTGCAGGTCAGGCACACGGTATTCGAATCTTGAAGCGAACGTCGTTACGTTGTTTGTCTCGGCGGTTCCGCCCGGAGCGTCCTCGTAAACCTGATTAGCGGCGTCTATCTTGATATAGAACATTCCATCGCTCGATGGCCGCACGGGAAGCGTGTTGAAGAAATATTGCTGACTGTACGAACGCACTTCACCGATCGCCATGATCGGGTCGAACCGTTGGGTCATCAAAACATCATCCGCATTGCCGGCTGTTTGATCGAAAGAGTAAAAGATGTCCTGTCGAAATCCGCTCAGCGTGGCGGCACTGCCCTGGTTCTTAGCTTCCCAACTGATCGTAAATGTGTTTCGCGGTTCGACCTCGGTCGGGGCGGCGATATTCTGAACGATCAGGTCCGGCAGATTGCGATTAACGGTGATCGGGATACCGATCGAGTTGTCCCCCCAATTGCCGTTTCGTTCGTTGACCGTGCCCGCGTCTCCGACGTAAACAAAAAGGTAATACGTGCCGTCGACCGGGATCGCCGACGCCGGGATATTGACCTGATCAAATGTCACGTCGCGAAACGTACCGGGAGCGATCGCCGCTCCGTTCTCGTACTTGCGGCCGACAATGACATCATTCGGGCTGTTGAACAAAATGTCATCGGTCGAGATGTACAGCGTATCCTGACGATAGTTATTTGTCGGTGCCTGTCCGTTGTTTGTGATCCGCCACGACGCTGTGAAATTCTGCAAAATGCTGACCGGCGAAGGGGCAGACAGATCAGAAACAGTGATCTCGGGTGCCGCGGGGGCAACTGTAACGGTCACCCGCGAAGTCTCGCTGCCGAGCGTCGCGATCACGTCACCGCTATTGAAAACAGAGCCTAACGCAGTGCTGACCGGCAACAGGACGCCGTTGTTATATTCGGGAACGGTGATCGTTGACGGGCCATTAACAACCGACGAGTTCGGATACGTCAGGTTGATCAAGGTGCCCCCCTGGGGGGCCGGTTCATCCAATCTAATACTGATGTTGCCATTTCGGCCGGCCGCTATCGGATGCGGAAATTCTACCCACATTCCAAAGCTCGGGTCGGCGTGCGGCTGGCAATTCGAGCCGGTTGCTCGCGAAGCCAAAGCAGAACCGCCAAAAATATCACCGATCTCTGTCTCGGTCAGGGCTCGCCCGTAAAGGCGCACCTCATCCACGCCGCCATTTGTGGTGAGTTGCGGTGGAGTGCACCCGTCGCCTTTGCCGATTGTGAATGGCTGGGTTCCGATCACCATCGGTTGCGTTTCCTGATGGTCGGCCGCCAGGCTGCCGTTCACATAAAGCCGGAAGTTCGTACCCTGTTTTCGAAGCAGGAGGTGATGCCAGGTGTTTGTGCTGAGCGTGCCGCCCCATGAGCCGACACGCGAGCCTCCGCTCGAGTGACTTATGTCCATGAACGGCACGAAATTTTCGTCAACACCAATATAAAAATTGGAAGAATTTTCCCCGCACGCCCCCTTCCCGACTACGTAATGTTCAGCAGCGGCCGTCGGACTGAACCAAGCCGAAACCGTGTAATCGCCCGTTTGCACATCGAGCGTGTCGTCGTCAGGAAAGTTGATGTATCCGCCGTCGCCGCTGAAATAGAATCCGTATCCTACCTTGCCAAGTGCCGTCAAAGCAGCCCCGTCTAAAAACTGCCCGTGGTTTGTGCCTATCGAATCATCAGCGTTCGATGCGTTTGCATTCCACTCCGATATCAGCCCCGCAAGCGGTGTTGGTGTTGCCGTCGGAGTTGGCGTCGGAGTCGGGACGCCGATCAGTGTGCAGTCTGGCTGCCATGCAAGGTCGAAAATATTATCGTTATTCTCCGCGTTCCGGATCACCACCGGCATTTGCCCGAGAACTGCGACCTCAATGCTGAAGACGTTCGTATTTGTATCTTGTGTAACGAATGCGATGGCCGCACTGTTCGGGGCCCATGCAGGGAATGTTCGCTCAGAAGACGTGCCCATCAGCGGTGAAAAGGAGTTGCCATTAGCATCAGACGTACAAATGTTGCTCCATTGATCCTGATTAATGCCCTGGCACGTCATCAACAACTTCGTTCCGTCCGGCGAATATTTCGGATTCGCTAGATAGTAGCCTTCGGTATCATCGTCGATTATCTTTGTCTCATTGGTCCCGTCGAAATTGATCGTGAATATCTCAGTGTTCGACGCGAAAACGATCTTCGAACCGTCCGGCGAAAGGTCGAATTGCTCCGTGTATTCATTCATCCCAAGATCCGCAGCGTTAGTACCGTCCGGATCCATGGTCCAAAGCTTCGATTCATATAGGAAAACGATCTTCGTGCCGTCAGGCGAATACTTTGGAAACCGGATTTCTTCTGAGAAGCTGAGTATTTCCGCGTTCGACGTACCGTCCGCATTCACTCGCCAAACATCGCCG
>WBZL01005198.1_pt1 | contig 10875 bp, 9 predicted proteins | sample 5204291 | NCBI WGS metagenome assembly WBZL01 (sample SAMN12344345, study PRJNA552823) | activated sludge metagenome | biome: Activated sludge suspended growth; feature: Nitrification reactor; material: Wastewater; isolation source: activated sludge from nitrification reactor of wastewater treatment... | reverse complement strand
CTGCTCGTCGACCACCGGGCCGTCGACCACCGGCTCCTCATCCACCGGCTCCTCGACCACGGGGTCGTCGTCCACCGTCACGCCGGCCCGACCCCGTCGGGACCAGGTTCGGGACCAGGTTCGGGATCACGTTCGGGATCACGTTCGGTAGCAGGGCGGAAACCGGCGGCCACCAGGCGGGGGCCGACCAGGTACACGTCGCCGGCCCCGATGGTGAGCACGAGGTCGCCGGGCCGGACCGTGGCCCGCAGCCAGGTGAGGGCGTCGTCGAGCGTGGGCGTCCAGGCCACCGTGGCCCCCGGCCGGGCCTCCAGGGCCGCCCGGGCGACGGTCAGCCCCGACACACCGGCCAGCGCCGGCTCCCCGGCCCCGTACACGTCGGTGACCGCCACCACGTCGGCCAGTGCCACGGCCAGGCCCTGCTCGACGCCCTGGTCGCGGGTGCGGGAGTAGCGATGGGGCTGGAAGACCGCCACCACCCGGTTCCACCCGGCCTCCTGGGCCGAGGCCAGCAGCGCTCGGATCTTGCCGGGGTTGTGGGCGTAGTCGTCCACCACGGTCACGCCATCGACCTCGCCCAGCACCTCGAACCGACGGCTCACCCCCCGGTACGCCCCCACGCCGGCCACCGCCTCGCCCACCGCCACCCCGTGGGCCACGGCCACCGCGATGGCCACGGCGGCGTTCCGGGCGTGGTGGCGGCCGGGGGTCCCGATACGTACCGGCCCGACCTCGACGCCGTCGTGGGTGAGCCCGAAGCGGGTGGTCAGCCGCTCCACCCGCACCGAGTGGATCCGCCACGCCGCCTCCGGGGCCTCGCCCACCGTGACCGCACCGTGGCGCGCCGCCAGCCGCAACGCCCGGGGATCGGCGTCACCGGACCCACCCGGCACGTCGATGCACACCACTCGGATGGTGGCCTGGGCCAGGAACCGGTCGAAGGCCGCCTCGATGGCGTCGATCGAGCCCCAGTGGTCGAGGTGGTCCTCGTCGACGTTGGTGACCACCGCGGTGGGCGCCCCGAGGGCCACGAACGACCCGTCGCTCTCATCGGCCTCCACCACGAACAGGCCGGGGGTGGGCGCCCAGCGGGCGGCCTCCCCCAGCGAGGCCGGCGTGGCCCCCACCAGGAACGACGGTCCGGCGCCGACCTCGTGCAGCAGGGTGGCGAGCATCGCCGTGGTGGAGGTCTTGCCGTGCGTGCCCGACACGGCCACGGTGGGCCGCAGGGCGCAGACCGCGGCCAGGATCGCCGCCCGGTCGAGCACCCGCCCCCCACGCGCCTCGATGGCCGCCACCTGCTCGGCCGGGGGCGGGAACGCCGTGGAGTGCGCCACCAGCTCGGCGCCGCTGCGATCGGCGGCGGCGAACAGCTCGGACTCCTCGACCACCTCCAGGCGCACCCCGGCCGCCTCCAGTCGGGGCCAGGCCCCGGTGGCGACCACGTCCGAGCCGCTGACCCGGTGGCCCAGGGTGGCCAGGATCACGGCGATGGCGCTGATGCCGGACCCACCCACCCCCACCAGGTGCACGGTGCCCGGCCGGCGGAGGTCGACCACCTCGCCGGCTTCACGGCCGGTCTCACCGCTGGTCTCGCCCCCGGCGTCAACCACGGGCCACCGCCTCCACCACCTCGGCGGCCCGCTCCGCCGCGTCGATGCGCGCCGCGCCCCGCATGGCCCGGCCCATGGCCGCCAGCCGCTCGGGGTTGGCCAGCAGGCCATCCAGCTCGGCCTCCAGGCGGGCACCGTCCAGCTCGGCATCCGGCACCACCACCGCCCCGCCGGTGGCCGCCACGGCCCGGGCGTTGGCCATCTGGTGGTCGCGGGTGGCGATCGGCAACGGCACCAGGATCGACGGCAGGCCGGCGGCCATCAACTCGAACACGCTCCCCCCCGACCGGGTGACGGCCAGGTCCGACGCATCGAGCAGCAGGTGCATGCGGTCCTCGTAGCGGACCGGCTGGTACACCAGGCCGCCCGGGGGCGGGTGGGGGGCGTCGGCGACGTAGTCGTGGAAGTCGCGGGAGCCGATGACGTGGCGGATGGCCAGATCGCTGCGGTCGGCCCACCGTTCCACGAGGCCGCGCACCGCCTCGTTGATCCGGCGGGAGCCGAGGGAGCCGGCGAACACGCCGATCACCGTGCGGTCGGCGGGCAGGCCCAGCGCGGCGCGCGCCGCCAGCGGATCGGGGTGCTCGGCCATGGCGCGGATCTCGGGACGGAGCGGGTTGCCGGTGACCACGGCCCGGGGCAGGTCGGTACCGGCGAACGACACCGCCGCGGCGCGGGCCACCCGACGCAGCAGCCGGTTCACCGCGCCGGCCCGCTTGTTCTGCTCGAGCAGCACGATCGGCACCCGGTGCAGCACCGCGCCCAGCCCGCACGCGGCCGAGGCGTAACCACCGAGCACCACCACCACCTCGGGGCGGTGCCGGCGGACCAGGGCGACGCCCCGCACCAGGGCCCGGGCCAGGTCCACCACCGCAACCACGTTGGCCGGGGTGAGCCGGCGCTGGATGCCCCGGCCGGGTAGCACGTCGACGGTGAACCCGGACTGGGGGACCATGACCGACTCGGGGCCCCGGGCCGAGCCCACGAAGTGCAGCGACGCCGGCTCGTGGCCCCCGGCCACGAGCGCCCGGGCCAGGGCCAGCCCCGGCAGCAGGTGGCCCGCCGTGCCGCCGCCGGCGATCAGGGCCCAGGTGCGCCGCTCTGCATCGCCCGCCATCAGCGGGCGGGCCGGGCCGCGGCCGACTGGCCACCCGCGGGGTGGCGGGCGATGTTCAGCAGCAGACCCACGGCCGTGAGGGTGACGAGCATCGACGACCCGCCGAACGAGATGAACGGCAGGGGGATGCCCGTGATCGGCATCAGGCCCACCACCGCCGCCATGTTCATGAGGGCCTGCACCGAGATCCACGCGGTGATGCCCACGGCGACCAGCATGGAGAAGCGATCGGCCGCCTGGGACGCGATGTAGGCGCCGACGGCGGCGAAGGCCACGAACAAGAGCACGACGGTCATCGCCCCCAGCATGCCGAACTCCTCGCCGATCACCGCGAAGACGAAGTCGGTCCAGGCGTAGGGCAGGTAGCCCCACTTCACGGTGGACCGGCCCAGACCGCGCCCCAACAGGCCGCCGTTGGCCATGGCCACCATCGACTGCACGTTCTGGAGCCCGTCGCCGTAGGGCGCCTTCATGGGGTCCAGGAACACCAGGTAGCGGGCCCGCCGGAACGGCGTGAAGGCCACGAACCCGGCCCCCACCGCGCCGAGGACCCCGCCCGCCGCGGCCAGCGTGCCGAACGGGTTGCCGGCTGCCCACAGCACCGCGAGGGTGGTGGTGGCGATGATGATCGTGGTGCCCAGGTTGGGCTGCAACATGATCAGCCCGGCCACCAACCCCAGGTACGCCAACACCGGGGCCAGGCCCCACCGCCAGTCGCTGATGCGGTGCTCCCGCCGGGCCAGCAGGTCGGCCACGAACAGCAGCAGGGCGAACTTGGCGAACTCCGACGGCTGCACCTGCACCGGCCCCACGCCGAGCCAACGGGTGGCACCGTTGGCGGTGACGCCCACCCCCGGGATGATCACCGCCACCAGGGCCGCCACGGAGCCGAACAGGAACAGTCGGGCGTGGCGCCGCCAGAAGTCCATCGACACCGACAGGGCCACGACCAGGCCCGCCGACCCGATGACGGTCCACACGATCTGGCGCTGGAAGTACGTCCACGGCATGCCGCTCGACCGCACCGACACCACCGACGATGCCGACATCACCATGACCAGCCCGATCATGTTCAACACGGTGACCAGCGCGAGCAGCAGCCACGAGGCCCCGGTGGCCGTGCCGGGGATGGCGCGTCGGGAGACGGTCCTGGTGGCGGGCTGGCCCCGCAGCACGGGGTGGGCGATGGACGTCATGACGGGCCCCTCACGGTGTGCCGACGGGGACGGGGATCGTGGTGAAGTCGGCGTAGAACAGACCCAGGGCGAGCGCGGTGGCCAACCCGGCCACGATCCAGAACCGCACGATCACGGTGGTCTCGGGCCAGCCCCCCAGCTCGTAGTGGTGGTGGATCGGCGCCATCCGGAAGATGCGCCGCCCGCCGAAGCCGCGGAACGACACCACCTGGAGGATCACCGAGAGCGTCTCGATGGCGAACAGGGCGCCCACGATGGGCAGCAGCAGCGCGGTGTTGAGGGTGAGCGCCAGACCGGCCAGACCGGCACCGATGGCGAGCGAGCCCGTGTCGCCCATGAAGATCCGGGCCGGATGGGCGTTCCACCACAAGAACCCGGTGCAGCCGCCCAGCATGGCTGCCGACACCACGGCCAGGTCCAGCGCGTGTTCCACGTCGTAGATCTCGGGGTTGCGGAACGCCCAGAACCCGATGACCGTGAACGCCGCGAACGCGAACAGCGACGACCCGGCCGCCAACCCGTCGAGGCCGTCGGTGAGGTTCACGGCGTTGGTGCTGGCCATGATCAGCAGCACCGCCCACACCACCCACCCGACGCGACCGAAGTCGATCGCCAGCCAGGACGACTCGGCGAAGGAGTCGTGGCGTGTGAACGAGAGGGTGGTGTGCACGCTGGTCAGCTGCACGCACAGCACGCCGAAGCCCACCGCCACCGCCAGCAGACCCAGGACCTTCATGCGCTTGTTGAGCCCCAGGTTGCGGGACCGCTTGATCTTGATCCAGTCGTCGAGGAAGCCCACGAGCCCGGCCCCCACCACCAGCGCCAGCACCAGGATCCCGGTGCGGGTGAACACGACCCGGCTGCGCAGGTGGGCCACCGTGTAGCCCACGACCGCTCCGACCACGATGGCGAGGCCGCCCATGGTGGGCGTGCCCGCCTTGGTGTGGTGCCCCTCCGGACCCTCCTCGCGGATGGGCTGGCCGATCCCGAGCTTGCGGAGCCACTCGATCAGGTAGCGGGTGCCCACCAGGGCCACGGCGAGGCTGAGCCCGCCCGACATCAACAGGGCGATCACCAGCCGACCTCCGCGGCCCGGGCCCGCAGGGCACCCGCCAGCACCTCACGGTCCACGAACGGGGTCACCACGTCGCCGATGGTCTGGGTGGTCTCGTGGCCCTTGCCGGCCACGAGGAGCACGTCGCCGGGGCGGCATGCCGCCACCCCGAGCGCGATGGCGGCCGCCCGGTCGGGCTCGCTGGTGACGTCGGGATGGTCGGCGAGTCCACGCTGCACGGAAGCCATGATCGCAGCCGGGTCCTCGTGTCGAGGGTTATCGGTGGTGAGCACCACCACATCGGCCAGTCGGGCCACCGCCTCGCCCATCTCGGGGCGCTTGGAGGGGTCCCGGTCGCCGCCCGCCCCGAACACCACCACCACCCGACCCGGGCCGGCCAGCTCCCGCGCCGCCACCAGCAGGTTCTCCAACCCGTCGGGCGTGTGGGCGAAGTCGACGGCCGCCACGAACGGTTGGCCCTCGTGCACCAGCTCGAACCGTCCGGGGATCGACGAGACGTCGGCCAACCCGGCGGCGATCACCTCGGGCGGGACCCCGAGGTGGGCGGCCACCGTGGCCGCGGCCAGGGCGTTCAACACGTTGAACCGACCGGGCAGGGCGATGGCCATGGCCACGCCCCGCCAGGTGAAGCGCGAGCCCGTCTCGGAGATCTCCAGGTCGGTGGCGTCGGCGATCCCGTAGCCGAGGCTCGGCACCAGCGCGGCGTCGAGCAGGAGCCGACCGTGCGGGTCGTCGGTGCAGAGCACCGCCAGCTCGCACCGGTCGGGCTCGAACAGCATGGCCTTGGCCTGGAAGTAGGCGGCCATGTCGGCGTGGTGGTCGAGGTGGTCGCGGCTCAGGTTGGTGAACACCGCCACCCGGAAGTGGGTGCCGTCGACGCGGTGCAGGTCGAGCGCGTGCGACGACACCTCCATGGCCACGGACCGGCGGCCCTCGGCCAGGAACGCCGCGAGCAACTGCTGGAGCTCGGGCGCCTCCGGGGTGGTGCGCACCCCCGACAGGGTGCCGATCACGCCACAGTTGCGGCCCGCCCGGTTCAAGACGGCGGCCAGCAGGTGGGTGGTGGTGGTCTTCCCGTTCGTGCCGGTGACCCCGACCACGTCGAGGGTGGCCGAGGGGTCCCCGAGCAGCACCGCGGCGACCGGCCCCATGGCCCGGCGGACGTCGGGCACCACCAGTTCGGGGACGCCGAGACCCAGCGGTCGCTCCACGAGCAGCGCGGCGGCGCCGGCCGCCACCGCGGCGGCGGCGTGGTCGTGTCCGTCGTGCAGCCGGCCGCGGACGCAACAGAACAGATCGCCCGGTACCAGCCGGCGGGAGTCGTGGGCCGCGGCGCGCAGCTCCACCGTGGCGAACCGATCGGCGTCCACCCCGAGGACCGACAGACCCCTGAGGGCGGGCTGGTCGTCCAGGGCCGCCAGCAGGTCGTCCAGTCGCACCCGCTCAGCCTGCCGCAGCCGAGGTGCCCGGCCCGGCATCTTCGTCGCGCCCGCCACGGGCGGTGGCGCTCAGCTCCGGAACGTCCTGCTCGGAGCGCTCCAGCAGGGCGGGCGGCGGCGTCTGGGAGCGCAGCAACGCCACCCCGGCGAGCTGGCTGAACACCGGCGCGGCGACCTCGCCCCCGTAGGTCGAGGTCTGGGGATCCTCGAGGGTCACCAGGATCGACAGGTCGGCCCCGCTCACGAACCCCAGGAAGGTGGACTGGTAGTGGTAGCGCCCGTCGGCGCCCCGGTAGCCGTCGCTCGGGTCTATCCCCTGGGGGATGCGCGCCGTCCCCGTCTTGCCCGCCGCCGGGTAGTCGGGCACCCGGGCCCGCTTGCCGGTGCCGTCGGTCACGACCTTCTCCAGCATCTGCTGCACGGCCCGGGCCGTGTCGGCCGACACCACCCGCCGCCGATCGGCGGGGTCGGCCGCCACCTTCCCGCTGCCGGCGTCGGTGGCGGCAACGAGGCGGGGGGCGACGTACACGCCGTCGTTGGCGATCACGTTGTAGGCGGAGAGCATCTGCAGGGCCGTCACGGCGATGCCCTGGCCGATCGGGATGGCCCCGATCGAGGTACCCGACCAGTCCTCGAGCGGCAACATGATGCCGTTCTCCTCGTTGGGGAACCCGAGGCCGGTGGTCTGGCCCAGGCCGAAGTCGCGCAGGTAGCCGTCGACCCCGTCGCGCCCGAGGGACTGGGCGATCTTGATCGTGCCGATGTTCGACGACGTGACCAGGATGTCGGTGACGGACCAGGGCCGGACCGGGTGCGGGTCGTGGTCGCTGAAGGTCTTGTCGTAGATCGTGAGGTGGTCGGGCACCTCGAGCACCGTGTCGGGCTCCACCAGCCCCTCCTCGAGGGCGCCGGCCACGGTGATCATCTTGTTGACCGACCCGGGCTCGAACACCGCGGTCACCGGCTTGGCGTCCCGCGTGTTGACGGCGTTGCCCTCGTCATCGACGGCCACGCTGCTCATGGCCAGGATCTCGCCCGTGCTCGGGCGCATCATCAGCACCATGCCGGCGGTGGCGCCGGTGGCCTCCACCTGGTCGGCGATCGCCCGCTCCGCCTCGTACTGCAGCGCCTGGTCGATGGTGAGGTAGACGTCGGTGCCGGGCCGGGCCGGGTCGATGGTCTGGGTGCCACCGGCGATGGTGCGCCCGCTCGGGTCGTGCTCGTACTGCAGGCGTCCGGGCTCGCCGGTGAGGACCTGGTCGAACTGGGCCTCGATGCCCGACACGCCCTCGCGACCCTCCTCGTCGACACCGCCGCCGGCCACGGTCCGTCCCACCACCGCGGTGGCCAGGTCACCGCCCGGGTAGAACCGGACGAACCGGTCCTTCAGGACCACGCCTTCGAGGGTGCGCGCCGCGTCGCGGTCGGTGCGGGCCCGCTCGTCCTCGGCCTCGCGGAGCTCCTCGACGCGGGTGGCGACCTCCGGGTCGATCGCCGACGCCAACAGGGCGTAGTTGCCCTCGACGGACAGCGCGGCCACCAGGTCGGCCTCGGTCCGCCCCAGGGGTCCCGCGAGGGTGCGGGCCGTGGCGGCCGGATCGGCGACGTTGGCGGGATCGGCGACCACGTCGGGCCGCACCACCGACAGGGCCAGCGGCTGACCGGAGCGGTCGTAGATGGCACCTCGACCGGCAGGGATCTCGCGCCAACCATCACGCTGGTCGAGGCCCCACGCCTGCCAGCGCTCTCGCTGGGTGATCTGGATGGTGGCCATCTTGGCCCCGATGCCCGCTCCGACCGCCACCACGATCGCGACCAGCCAGGCCAGTCGCCGGAGGGTCCGGCGGCGCGACTGGGCCCCGTCGAGGGCCACCACCGGACGCGGCCCGCGAGGGGCCCGGGCGGAGCGGGCGCGAGCCGGACGCTCCGGGCCCGTCCCCTCCCGCCCGGCGCGGTCCAGGGGCGCCGGACGGGAGGGCACGGCCCGGGCGGCGGCCCGGGTGCGCGGTGCGGTCGAGGTGCGGGGCGCGCCGGGCGCACCCGTCCGGGCGGTGGTCCGCGTGGTGGTCCGGGTGGTGGTCCGACGACCCGATGGGGGCGGGGCGTCCGCAGCAGCCGCCGAGCGACCCGACCCACCGGAACGACCCGACCCGCCCGAACGACCCGACCCACCGGAACGACCCGACCCACCGGAACGACCCGACCCGCCCGGAGGGGTCGGGGCGGGTCGGGTGACGGGGCGCACCGGCCGGGGCCGGGCGAAGAACTCGTCGAGGTGGTCGTCCAGGATGTCGGTCACCGGCGGGTCCCCTGCGCCACGTCGGAGGCGTCCGCGACCTCGCCCGGGTCGGTCTCGTCCTGCGAGTGGGTCTCGTCCTGCGGGTCGGTCTCGTCCTGCGGGTCCGCCCCGGTCACCAGGGGTTCGTTGCCGGAGCCGGGCCGGATCCAGGTCTGGCGCTCGGCGAACACCAGGCCGATGCGCTCGGCCTCGGCGGCGAGCCGCTCGGGCGACGACGCCTCGGCCAGGCGCAGCCGATCGTCCTCCAGGGCCTTGCGCTCGGCCCGGATCTGCCCACCGAGGTCGTCGATGCGGGCCTGCCCGCTCACGAGCATCGAGTGGACCATCGCCGACACGAGCAGGGAGCCGAACACCACCAGCACGGCCAGGGTGAGCACGGCCCGGGCCGGGAAGCGGTGCCGGGCGGGTTCGACCACCCGGAGGGCGGGAGCGGTGGGCGCGACCGAGCCCGTGGTGCGCGCCGTCGTCCGGGGCGCGGGCCCGAGGGTGCCCCGGGCGCCGGGACGGGGGGCGGGGCGCGGGGCCACACGGGTGCGGGCGGTTGCGGTTGCGGTTGCGGTCACGGCAGCTTCTCCACGGCCCGGAGGCGAGCGCTGGACGCTCGAGGGTTGGCGGCGATCTCGGCCGCGTCGGGCACCCACCCACCGCGCTTGAGGAGACGGGCCACCGGCACGGCACCGCAGCCACACGGCAGGTTCGGCGGGCACGTGCACCCGCCGTCGTCGGCCCGACGGAACCGCTCCTTCACGATGCGGTCCTCGCCCGAGTGGTACGAGATCACCACCAGCCGGCCACCGGGGGCCAGGACGTCGAGGGCGGCGTCGATGGTGGGGCCGAGGCCGTCGAGCTCGTGGTTCACGGCGATGCGCAGGGCCTGGAAGGTGCGCTTGGCCGGATGGCCGCCCGTGCGGCGGGCCGGGGCGGGGATGGCCCCCACCACGATGTCGCGGAGCTGGCCGGTGGTGGTGACGGGGCGGGCGGCCACGATGGCTCGGGCGATGCGTGAGGCGAAGCGCTCGTCGGCGTTGGTGCGCAGCACGCGGGCGATCTCACGCTCGGACTCGGTGTTCACCAGGTCGGCCGCGGAGGGCCCCGTGGTGGGGTCCATCCGCATGTCGAGGGCGGCGTCGTGGCGGTAGGAGAACCCGCGCTCGGCGTCGTCGAACTGCGGTGAGGAGACCCCGAGATCGGCGAGGACCCCGGTGATCGGTTGGCTGGCGGCGCCGGACGCGGCGACCACCGCGGCCAGCTGGTCGGAGCGGGCGTGGTGCGCCTCGGCCCGGGACCCGTAAGGGGCCAGTCGGGCTCGCGCCACGGCCAGGGCCTGCGGGTCCCGGTCGATGCCGAGGATCCGGAGATCCTCGCGGGCATCGAGCAGGGCCACCGCGTGGCCGGCGCCGCCGAGGGTGGTGTCGACCACGGTGCCGGCGGGCACGGGGTCGAAGAGCTCGAGCACCCGGTCCAGCAGGACCGGGTGGTGGACGAAGGGACGGGGGTCGGCCATCAGGGTGGTCATGCCGGGTCGGTGGAGAGGCCGGGGTGCGAGTCGAGCAGGAGGTCGAAGGCGTCGCGGCGCTCCTGGATGGGACCGAACGTCTCGGCCGGGTAGATGTGCAGGGCCTCGACCTGGCCGCCGAACACGATCTCCTCGCCGAACGGCACCAGCTCGCGCAGCTCTGCGGGCAGGACGACGCGGAACTGGCGGTCGATGGTGGCCTTGGGGGCGAACATGTAGACGTCCTGGCGCATGCGCGGATCGACCACGCCCCCGCTGTTGCTGGCCAGGGCGTCGTCGACCAGCAGGCGGAACGCCGTGGGCGTGTAGGCCACGAGGCACTCGCTGCGCCGGGCCCGCAGGTAGAGCAGTCCCTCGGTGAAGGCGTAGCGGAACGCCGCCGGGATGATCAGGCGGCCGTTGGGCTCGAGGCGGCCGTTGGCCCAGCCCGAGAAGGGCACGTGACCGAACGCCGGGAGGCGGGACGGGGCCGGCTCGGCCAGGACCGCCTGGGCGGTACCCCCGGCCGAGCGGCCCGCCTCTGGCTCAGGCGCCAGCGCCTCTCCTCCCGAGATCTCCATAGCTCTCCATCATACTCCCCAGCCCTCCCTTGGCAAGAGCCGGTTCCACGGCCCTGACCA
>WBZL01005197.1_pt1 | contig 10876 bp, 6 predicted proteins | sample 5204291 | NCBI WGS metagenome assembly WBZL01 (sample SAMN12344345, study PRJNA552823) | activated sludge metagenome | biome: Activated sludge suspended growth; feature: Nitrification reactor; material: Wastewater; isolation source: activated sludge from nitrification reactor of wastewater treatment... | reverse complement strand
CCCTGGCGGCCGCCATCGGCGAGGCCCACCGCGACGGCTGGCGGCGCGACCGCCTGCGCGCCATGCTGGCGGCCGTCGCCCGCAGCCAGAGCGTCGCCATCCTGGGCAACGTCGGCCTGGCCCTGCCGGTCGCCATGGGCCTGGGCTGGTACCTGGGCGCGGGGAGCGAGGGCGCCGCCGTCAGCCGGGACGATGCCGCCCACCTGCTGCGCGACCTGCATCCCCTGCACAGTCCCGTCATCGCCCACGCCGCGGTGGCCGGGGTCTGCCTGTTCCTGGCCGGCCTCATTTCCGGCTATTTCGACAATTTCGCCCGTTACAACCGGACCGGCGAGCGGGTGGCGCGGCTGGGCTGGCTGCGGCTCGTCGCCGGGCGGCGCGGCGCCGACTGGGTGGGGAATGCGGTCAACCACCGCCTGGGCGGCATCATGGGCAACCTGCTGTTCGGCCTCATGCTGGGGGGCGCCGGCTTCATCGGCTTCCTCTTCGGCCTGCCCATCGACATCCGCCACGTGGCCTTCGCCTCCGCCAACCTGGGCTATGCCGCCGCCGCCCTCGACTTCAACCTGGATGGCGCAACCTTGGCCTGGGTCGTCCTGGGCGTGGCCCTGATCGCCGCGACCAACCTGCTGGTGAGCTTCGTGCTGGCCCTGTGGGTGGCCCTGCGGGCGCGCGACCTGGGGCTGCGCTCCATGCTGCGGGCCCTGCGGGGCTGAGCCGCCGGCTGGCGCCGGCGTTCGCCTTCAGCTCATTTGCCGGTGGCCAGCTTCGGCTTGGCCACGGTCAGCTTGTCCGCCTCGGTCACCCAGCCGCCGCCCAGGGCCTTGTAGAGGTTCACCAGGGACTGGAACTGCAGCGCCTGGCTCTGGGTGTAGCCGAGCTGGGAGGTGAACAGGCTGCGCTGGGCATCCAGCACCTCCAGGTAGTCGGAATAGCCGGCGTCGAAGCGCAGGTTGGCGAGGCGGGCGTAGGTCTTGAGGGCCTCCACGTCGCGGGCCTGGATCGCCAGGCTCTCGCCGGACTTGCGATAGTCCACCAGGGCGTCGTCCACCTCGCGGAAGGCGTTCTGGATGGTCTGTTCGTAGGCGGACAACAGGCCCTTGTGCCGGGCCTCGGCCTGGGCCACGGTGCCCTCGATGGCACCGGCGTCGAAGATGGGGCCGGCCAGGGCGCCGGCGAAGGACCAGGTCTTGGTCGCGCCGCCGAACAGGTCGGAGAACTGCGTGCTGGCGCTGCCCAGCAGGCCGGTCAGGGAAATCGTCGGGTAGTACAGCGCCCGCGCCGCGCCGATGCGGGCGTTGGCGGCCACCAGGGCCTGCTCGGCGGCGAGGATGTCGGGCCGGCGCTCCAGCAGGCTGGAGGGCAGGCCGGCCGGGACGCCGGCCAGGACCAGCGCGTCGATGGCCTTGCCGCGCGGGATGGGGCCCGGGTTGCGGCCGAGCAGCACGGACAGGGCGTTCTCCAGGCGCGCGATCTGCTGCTCGAACTGCGGGATGCGGGCCGCCGCCTGTTCGTACTGGGAACGCACCTGGGACAGCTGCATCTCGTTGATGACGCCGCCCTTATAGCGCAGCTCGAACAGCCCCAGGGTCTGCAGGTAGGCGTCGGCCGTGGCGCGGCTGATCTCCAGCTGCCTGTCGGTGCTGCGCAGGGTGAGGTAGCCGTTGGCCACCGCCGAGACCAGGGTCAGGATGACCGAGCGGCGGCCCTCCTCGCTGGCCAGCAGGTCGGCCCGGGCGGCCTCGGAGAGGCGGCGCATGCGGCCCCAGACGTCGAGCTCCCAGCTGGCGGTGAGCACGCCGGAGTAGCTGGAGTAGGTCGGGTCGACGCTGGACGGCAACTCGCTGGGGCCGGTCTGGCGCGAGGCGCGCTGGCGCCCGGCGCCGGCCTGGTAGCCGATCTGCGGGGACAGGGGCGCGTTGGTGGTTTGCAGGCGTCCGGCGAATTCCTCGACGCGGGCGGTGGCGATGCGCAGGTCCTTGTTTTCCTCCAAGGCGGCGCGGATCAGATCGTTCAGCACCGGGTCCTGGAACTGTTCCCACCAGCGGCTGTCGGCCAGGTCGCGGGCATCCTTGTATTCGGAACGCCATTGCTCGGGCACGCTCACCCGGGTGCGGACATAGTCGGGGCCGGTCATGCAGCCGCCGAGGGCGAGCGCGGTGGCGGCAAGTATGAGTGGAGCGCGCATGTCAGTGCCCTCCTTCCGATTCAGCCGACGCGGAGGAAGGCTCCGCGACCGGTGCGGCTGGTTGGGTTTGTCCCTTCTCGCGGGCGAATTTCCCGCTCATGGATTCCAGCAGCCAGAAGAACAGGGGCGTGAATAGGGTGGCGACCAGGGTCGAGGCGATGATGCCGCCGATCACGCCGGTGCCGATGGCGCGCAGGCTGTTGGCGCCCGGGCCGGTGGCGGTGGCCAGGGGCACGCAGCCCAGGCCGAAGGCCAGGGAGGTCATGACGATGGCGCGCAGGCGCAGGCCAGCCGCCTCGATGGCGGCCTCGCGCACCGCCATGCCATGGCGCACGCGCTCGATGGCGAACTCGCAGATGAGGATGGCGTTCTTGGCCGAGAGGCCGACGAGGGTCACCAGGCCCACCTGGAAGTAGACGTCGTTCTCCAGGCCCAGCGCCCAAGTCATGAGCAGCGCCCCCAGGACGGCGAAGGGCACCGCCAGCACCACGGCCAGCGGCAGGGTCCATTTCTCGAACTGGGCGGCCAGGATCAGGAACACGACGACGAGGCCGAAGATGAAGGCCGTCGACGATGTGCCGCCGGCGCCTTTCTCCTGCAGCGCCTGGCCGGCCCAGGCGAAGTCGAAGTCCGACGGCAGGACTTCCCGGGCGACCTCCTCCATGGCGGCGATGGCCTGGCCCGAGCTGTAGCCCGGCGCCTGGCTGCCGGTGATCTTCACCGCCGGGAAGCCGTTGAAGCGGGTCATCAGCTTGGGCGACGCGACATAGCGGGTGGTGATCACCGCCGACAGGGGCACGTTGGCGCCGGAATCGGAGCGCACATAGATCTTGTTGAAGTCCGACGGGCTGACCCGATACTCCGCGTCAGCCTGCATGATCACCCACCAGACCCGGCTGAACTGGCTGAACTGACCCGCGATCTGGGAGCCGAAGTAGGCCTGGATGGCCTGGAACACGTCGCTCACGTGCACGCCCAGCACCTCGGCCCGGTTGCGGTCCAGGTCGACGAACAACTGCTGGGTGAAGGCGCGGAAGGTCGTGTTCAGGCCCTGCAGTTCCGGCCGCTGCCTGGCCTTGGCCAGGAAGGCATCGACAGCCTGGACAGAGGCCGGCTCGAAGCCAGCGCCGCCAGGCAGCAGGCTCCGGCGGGCGGGTTCAGCGTGCGCACGCCGGTGGCGGTGGCGGGCCTGCGCGGCACCGGCTTTCGTCTGAACGTCTCCGAGGACGGTCGGCGCCTGGCCAACGAAGTGCTGGAAGGCGCCGTGGCCGTGGCCGCCCAGGGGCGGGAAGTGCGCGTGGAAAGCGGATACGGCACCGTCACCGAGGCGGGCAAGCCCCCCGCCCCGCCCCGGGCCTTGCGCCCCAAACCCAATCTGGCGGGACTGCCGGCCACGGTGAGGCGCCTGCCCCTGGCCTTCGCCTGGACCCCCGACATGCCGGCCGCCGCCTGGCGCGTCCGGATCGCGGCGGACGCCGACTTCCGCGACATCCTGCTGGAAGGCCTGTTTCCCGGCCCCGCCGCCCAGTGGGCCGAGGACCTTCCCGACGGCGACTATTTCCTGCGGGTTCGGGCGGTGGATGAAGCCGGCCTGGAAGGCTTCGACGCCCAGCATGCCTTCACCCTGGACGCCCGCCCGCTGCCGCCGCTCATCACCTCGCCGACCCTGGGGGAGCGCCTCTACCGCAACGACGTGACCCTGGAATGGGCCGCGGCGGAGGGCGCCCAGGGTTACCTGCTCCAGATCGCGCCCACGCCGGAATTCGACAACGGCGTGCTGGAACGCCGCCTGCCGGCCACCCTGCGTCACGCCGAAACCCTGCCCGACGGGGAATGGCACTGGCGGCTGGCCAGCCTGGACGAAGCCGGCCGGCCCCATCTGTGGGGCGCCCACCGGGCCTTCCGCGTGCAACCCCTGCCGGGCGCGCCGGCCGGCGGCGAAGCCAGGGCGGACGGCGGACACGCCCACTTCTCCTGGAACACGGCCAAGGGCGCCGCGCGCTACGGCATCCAGGTGGGCGGCGACGCCGGCCTGAAGGATCCGGTCGTGGCGCGGGAAACCGACAAGACCGCCATTGCCGAGGCGCTGAAGCCCGGCAAGTATTACTGGCGCGCCCGCGGCCTGGAGGCGGACGGCCAGGCCGGCGCCTGGAGCGCCGCCAGCCCGGTCATCCTGCCGCCGGCCGCGCCCGTCGAACTGAAGGCGCGGGTGGAAGGCGATCAGTTGCTGGTCGGCTGGAAGGGCGATGCCGTCGCCTACCGGGTGGAACTGGCCAGGGATGCCCGATTCGCCCAGTCCGCGTTCACGCGGGAGGTGGACACGCCCGGCCTGGCCATGGCGAAACCGGAGCCCGGCGAATACTGGCTGCGCGTCGTCGCCATCGGCGCGGAAGGCGTGGAAAGCCCGGCCAGTACCGGCTTGCCCGTCACCATCGAGCGGGAGATACCCTGGTGGTTGCCCTTGTGCCTCGTCCCCCTGCTCTGATCGGGACCGGGCGGTAATCCGTCACGCACTCACGCGAGACCCAAGCTCATGAACCGTTCCCTCGTCGAACCGCCTTCATCCGAAACGCTCCTGAGCAACATCATCACCCTCACCGAGCAACGCGATCAGTTGTCCCTGGAGGTGAGCCTGTTCCAGGCGTTCCAGCATATTTTCCAACCCGACGCGCTCATCTCCCTGGAATGGCCCCACAACGGCGACAGCCATCTGGTGGTCCATGAAAGCCCCGGCGCCTGCCCGCTTCCCGCGGCGGTGACGGACGCGGCCCGCGTTCTGGCGATGGATATCCGGCACCTGGCGGACCAGGAAGGCAACGCCTACCTGCTCATGCCCATCGAAGCCATGGGAGACGATGCCCGCCGGGTTCTGGTGCTGGGCAAGAAGGCCTGGAGCCCAGGCGAGCTGCGCATGGTCCAGGGCATGTTGCGGGTCTACCAGAACTTCGTCCGGCTGCTCAACGACAGCGAAAAGGACATCCTGACCGGCCTGATGAACCGCAGGCGGCTGGAAAAGCATCTGGGGGAAGCGCTGTCCTCCCGGCAGGAGGGACGGCGCGGCAATGACCACCTGCACAGGGACTACCTGGCGGTGCTGGATATCGATCATTTCAAGACCGTCAACGACACCTTCGGCCACCTGATCGGCGACGAAGTGCTGCTGGCCTTCGCCAACATTCTGCGTCGGTCCCTCCGGGACGGAGACCGGTGCTACCGCTATGGCGGCGAGGAGTTCGTCATCCTGCTGCGGGACATGCGCCGGAACCAGGTCATGGCCATCCTGGAAAGGCTGCGCGGCCACGTGGCCAACCACGTTTTTCCCCAGGCCATGCATATCACGGTCAGCATCGGTTTCAGCCGGATCGAAGACCAGCGCTTCCCCTCGGCGGTCCTGGAGGAAGCGGACCGCGCCCTCTACTTCGCGAAAACCCACGGCCGCGACCAGGTCCGGGAATTCCAGGCCCTGCTGAATACCGGCGAGATCGAGGTGCCGGACACCAGCGGGTCCGTGGAACTGTTCTGACCCGCCGGCTTTGTTGCCGTCGCTTTTTCCCGCGCTTTTCCTGCCCTACCCCACCCACTTGCGCGCATTGCGGAACAGCCGCAGCCAGGGGCCGTCCTCCCGCCAGGCGTTTGCGCTCCAGTCGTCCGGCCGCCAGGAATGCTGCGCGGCGCGGAATACCCGCTCCGGGTGGGGCATCATGATGGTGAAGCGGCCGTCCGGGGTGGTCAGGCCGGTGATGCCCCTGGGGGAGCCGTTGGGATTGAGCGGATAGGTTTCCGTCGCGCGCCCCCGGTTGTCCACGTAGCGAAGGCAGACTTCCGCCGCCTTGCGCTGGGGTTTGCCGTCGAACACCGCCCGGCCCTCGCCGTGGGCGACGACGATGGGCATGCGCGAGCCGGCCATGCCGTCGAACAGGATGGAGGGCGTTTCCGGCACTTCGACCATGACGAAGCGGGCCTCGAACTGCTCCGACAGGTTGCGCTCGAAGCGCGGCCAGTGCTCGGCGCCGGGGATGATGGCCTTGAGCCGGCTCATCATCTGGCAGCCATTGCACACCCCCAGGGCGAAGCTGTCGGGACGTTCGAAGAAGCCCTGGAATTCGTCGCGCGCCCGCTCGTTGTGCAGGATGGAGGCGGCCCAGCCGCCACCGGCGCCGAGCACGTCGCCGTAGGAGAAACCGCCGCAGGCCGCCAGGCCCTTGAAGGCCTTGAGTTTGACGCGACCGGTGATGATATCGCTCATGTGCACGTCCACCGGTGTGAAGCCGGCCCGGGCGAAGGCCGCCGCCATCTCCACCTCGCCGTTGACGCCCTGCTCCCGCAGGATGGCCACCCTGGGCTGGGCGCGTTTCTTCTTCACATAGGGGGCGGCCACATCCTCATTCAGGTCGAAAGTCAGTTTGGCGTGCAGGCCCGGGTTCTTCTTCGCCGTCAGTCCTTTGAACTCCTCCCTGGCGCAGTCCGGGTTGTCGCGCAGGGCCTGCATGCGGTAACTGGTCTCGGACCAGGCTTCCAGCAGGTCGGCGCGGGATTCGTCGAACACCGCCGTGCCTTCCCGCAGGACACGGATGCGGTCCTTCCGGTTGGTGCCGCCGATGATGTAAAACTCGTCGCGCAGGTCGGCCTCCAGGATGGCGTCCATGACGGCGCGGGTATCGCTCCGGCGCACCTGGACCACCGCCCCCAGTTCCTCGTTGAACAGGATGCCGAACAGGCGGCTGGTGTAGGGCTCGTGGGGATCGGGGGCGTCCTCCACGTCCAGCATGATGTCGTCGTGGAGGCGGTGGTAGCGCAGCTCGTCCACGTCCAGGTTCACTCCGCAACGGCCGGCGAAGGCCATCTCGCAGACCGTGGCGAACAGGCCGCCGTCGGCCCGGTCGTGGTAGGCCAGCAGCTTGCCCGCCACGTTCAGTCTCTGGATCAGGGCGAAGAAGGTCTTCAGCCGGGCCGGTTCTTCCAGGTCCGGGCAGGCGTCGCCCAGTTCGCCGTAGACCTGGCCCAGCACGCTGCCGCCCAGGCGGTTTTGCCCACGCCCCAGGTCGAACAGGATGAGGTCCGTCTCGCCGGCGTCGGTGCGCAGTTGCGGCGTCAGGACGCGGCGCGCGTCCGGGCTGGGGGCGAAGGCGGTGATGATCAGGGACAGGGGCGACACCACGGCCTTCTTCTCCCCGTTCTCCTGCCACAGGGTGCGCATGGACATGGAGTCCTTGCCCACCGGAATGCTGATATCCAGGGCCGGGCACAGTTCCTTGCCCACCGCCCGCACCGTGTCGAACAGGGCAGCGTCCTCGCCGGGATGGCCGGCGGCGGCCATCCAGTTGGCGGACAGGCGGATGTCGGAAATGTCGTTCACCGCTGCGGCAGCCAGGTTGGTGACGGCCTCGCCCACCGCCATGCGGCCGGAGGCGGCCGGGTCGATGAGGGCGATGGGGCCGCGCTCGCCCATGGCCATGGCCTCGCCCAGGTTCGTGTCATAGCCCAGGGTGGTCACGGCCACGTCCGCCACCGGCATCTGCCAGGGGCCGACGAACTGGTCGCGGGCGGTGAAGCCGCCCACGGTACGGTCGCCGATGGTGATGAGGAAGCTCTTGCCGGCCACGGTGGGATGGCGCAGCACGCGATAGGCCGCCTCCACCAGGTCCAGCCCTTCGGCGGCGAAGGGCCTGAGGCGGGGCGCCACGCGCTTCACGTCCCGGGTCATGCGCGGCGGCTTGCCCAGCAGCACCTCCATGGGCATGTCCACCGGCTTGTTCCTGAAGTGGCGGTCGGCAACGGTCAGCTGGCCGTCCCGGGTCGCCTTGCCCACCACCGAGAAGGGGCAGCGCTCGCGCTCGCAAATGGCCTGGAACAGGGGCAGGTCCTTGGCGGCGATGGCCAGCACGTAGCGTTCCTGGGCCTCGTTGCACCAGATCTCCCGGGGCGCCATGCCCGGCTCCAGGCTGGGCACGTCGCGCAGCTCGAATTTCGCGCCCAGGCCGGCGCCATGGGCCAGTTCCGGCATGGCGTTGGACAGGCCGCCGGCGCCCACGTCGTGCACCGACAGGATGGGGTTGTCGGCGCCCATCTGCCAGCAGCGGTCGATGACCTCCTGGGCGCGACGCTGGATTTCCGGGTTGCCGCGCTGCACGGAATCGAAGTCCAGGGCCTCGGCGTTGCTGCCGGCGCCCATGCTGGACGCGGCGCCGCCGCCCAGGCCGATGAGCAGGCCGGGGCCGCCCAGCTGGATCAGCAGGGTGCCGGCGCGGAAACGCTTCTTGTGGATGTGGTCTTCGCGGATGTTGCCGACGCCGCCCGCCAGCATGATGGGCTTGTGGTAGCCGCGCACCTGGCCGTCCGGCGTCTCCATTTCGAAGGCGCGGAAGTAGCCGGTCAGGTTGGGCCGGCCGAATTCGTTGTTGAAGGCGGCGGCGCCGATGGGACCTTCCAGCATGATCTGCAACGGCGAGACGATGCGGCCTGGCCTGCCGTGGTCTTTTTCCCAGGGCTGCCGGAAGCCGGGGATGTTCAGGTTGGATACCGTGAAGCCGCACAGCCCGGCCTTGGGCTTGGAACCCTGGCCCACCGCGCCCTCGTCGCGGATCTCGCCGCCGGAACCGGTGGCGGCGCCGGGGAAGGGGGCGATGGCGGTGGGGTGGTTGTGGGTTTCCACCTTCATCAGGATGTGGGTGGGCTCGGTGTGGAAGCGGTAGACCCCGTTCCGGTCCGGATAGAAGCGGCCGATGGTGGCGCCCTCGATGACGGAAGCGTTGTCGGAATAGGCCGACAGGGTGGCCTGGGGCCGAACCTGATGGGTGTGGCGGATCATGCCGAACAGGGATTCCGCCTGCTTCTGGCCGTCGATCACCCAGTCGGCGTTGAAGATCTTGTGGCGGCAATGCTCCGAATTGGCCTGGGCGAACATCATCAGTTCCACGTCGGTGGGATTGCGTTTCACCGCCTTGAAGTTCTTCACCAGGTAGTCGATCTCGTCCGGGGACAGGGCCAGGCCCCAGTCGCCGTTGGCCTTCTCCAGGGCCTTCCTGCCGCCCTTGAGGATGTCCACGGTGTTGAACGGCGGCGGCTCGACATGATGGAAAAGTCCCTCGGCGCCCGCCTCGTCGAACAGCACGCTTTCCGTCATGCGGTCGTGGAGGCTGGGCAGGGCGGCCTGGATGGCTTCGGGCGGCAGGCGGCGGCCCTTCCTGCCGGCCAGGTGCCAGCGCACGCCCCGTTCGATGCGGGCCACCTTGTCCAGGCCGCAGTTGGCCGCGATGTCGCTGGCCTTGGAGGACCAGGGCGAGACCGTGCCCAGGCGGGGGACGATGAGGACCAGATCGGCTTCCGGCGTGTGGGGTTCGGCATGCAGCAACTCGCCCAGGAAGGTCAGTTCGGCCTCGTCCAGATCATCCCTCAACTCGACGAAATAACGGTAATCCGCCGCCAGGCTGGCGATGCCGTGGGCCTTCAGCCCGGCCAACAGCTTGTCGATGCGGAAATCGGAGAGGGCGGGACCGCCCTTCAGATGGATGACGCGAAACATGGGCTTGCCCGTCGGGGGTTGGGAAGCCGCGTATTTTAGCAGCCCGCCGCGGCCCGTTCAGGCGGGCATCAGGTGTTACCGCCCATGGCGCCCATGTCATGCGCGCGCCATGGGCATGGCGCGCGGACGGGGAGCTGGGAGATCAGCCGAAGGCGTCGGCCGGGGCTTTCAGGGCGGCGCGCAAGGCCGCGCCCACGCGGCCGGCCTTGAAGGGCTTGACGATGAAGCCCACGGCGCCGAACCCCACGGCTTCGCGCACCGTGGCCATGCTGGAATCGCCGGAAATCATGACCACCCGGCACTCCTTGTGCTTGACCTTGATGGCCTTGAGCACTTCCAGCCCGGACATGCCGGGCATGTTCACATCCAGGCAAACCAGGTCGGGCAGGCCGCGATCGATCTGGGCCAGCGCGCTCTGGCCGTCCTTGGCCTCCCCGGCCACGTCGAAGCCTTCATCACGCAGCACGGCCTTGAGCACTTCCCGCATCAAGGTATCGTCATCCACCACCAGCACTCGGATCGTTTTTTCGTTGGGTTCCATGGATCGCATTCAAAATAAAAAGCCGGCTGTGAACCGGCTTATCGGCGCCAGGGAATAATACTTTAGATATAAGGTGGTGGCGCTCCTCGGGGAATCACTCCCCCATAGCCACTTGCCGTTCAGCGACTTCCATTCCGCCTCGCCGAAGCGGGCCGCGTAGAGCGCCTCCAGGCCCGACCTCGCCTTGGGATTGGCGGTGGAGATGGGACCCGGATCCTCGTCCGCCGCCAGTTTCACCCCCATCTTCTCGGCCACGGCCCGGCGCAGTCGCAGTTCCTTGAGGGCCGGCCGGTCGATCTCGGCGGACCAGGCGCCATGGACGGTGAGGGACAGGCCCGGCCGCTTGCCGAGGATCTGGGCGATCTGCTTGAACTTCTCCTTCTCGGGCGGCGTCAGGCCGGCCTGGCCCGCCTCGAAGGCCACCTTCTCCAGCTTCTCGCCGCCGCCGCCGAACAGCTTGCCCAGGGCGCGGAAGGGGGCGGTGACCAGTTTGACGATGATGTTGCCGATGGCCTTCCAGATGATGCGGCCGTAGCTGAACTTGGGATCGTCCAGGCTGCCGGAGACGGGCAGGTCCAGGTCGATGACGCCGTTGCTGTCCTCCAGGATGGCGATGGCCAGATCC
>WBZL01005196.1_pt1 | contig 10882 bp, 12 predicted proteins | sample 5204291 | NCBI WGS metagenome assembly WBZL01 (sample SAMN12344345, study PRJNA552823) | activated sludge metagenome | biome: Activated sludge suspended growth; feature: Nitrification reactor; material: Wastewater; isolation source: activated sludge from nitrification reactor of wastewater... | reverse complement strand
TGCGTGCCACAGACCTTGAACGACTGGGTCAAGAAGGCCGAGGTCGACAGCGGCCAGCGCCCCGGCACCACCACCTCGGATGCGCAGCGCATCAAGGAACTGGAGCGTGAGGTCAAAGAATTGCGCCGGGCCAACGACATCCTGAGGACGGCCAGCGCGTTTTTCGCGCAGGCGGAGCTCGACCGCCGACTCAAGTCGTGAAGGCCTACATCGACCGCCACCGTGATGACTACGGGGTCGAGCCCATCTGCCGGGCGCTGCAGATGGCCCCGTCGTGTTACTGGCGCCACGCAGCCCGGCAACGCAACGCGCAACTGCGCAGTCAACGCGCCCAGCGTGACGAGGGTTTGAAGGCCGACATTCAGCGCGTGTGGCACGCCAACTGGCAGGTCTACGGAGCCGACAAGGTCTGGCTGCAGATGAACCGCGAGGGCATCGTGGTGGCGCGCTGCACGGTCGAGCGTCTGATGCGTGCCATGGGCTTGCAAGGGGCACGCCGTGGCAGGGCGGTGCGCACCACCACGCCGGATACCTCGGCCCCGTGCCCGCTGGACCACGTCAACCGGCACTTCCATACCAGCCGTCCCAACGAGCTATGGGTGTCGGACTTCACCTATGTCTCCACCTGGCAAGGCTGGTTGTATGTGGCCTTTGTGGTGGATGTGTACGCTCGGCGCATCGTGGGCTGGCGCGTCAGTCGCAGCATGCAGACGGACTTCGTGCTCGATGCCCTGGAGCAGGCTCTGTACGAACGCCAGCCAGCGGCCCATGTCTTGACGCACCATTCCGACAGGGGCAGTCAGTACGTCAGCATCCGCTACACCGAACGCTTGGACCAGGCGGGCATACAGCCCTCGGTGGGCAGCAGGGGCGACAGCTATGACAACGCGCTGGCCGAGACCATCAACGGTCTGTACAAGGCCGAGTTGATTCACCGCCGGGGACCTTGGAAGACCAGGGAATCCGTGGAACTGGCCACCCTGCAATGGGTGCACTGGTTCAACCACGTCCGACTGCTCACGCCGATTGGGGGCATCCCTCCGGCAGAAGCTGAGGCAAACTACTGGAGGCAACTCGCCGCCAGCGACACCTCGACAAAGGTGTCAACTTAAACCAACCGGCCTCCTCGATACCCGGGGCGGTTCACGGACGAGGGAAGCGTCTGTTTTTGGTGGCGACTTCGGAGGCTTTCTCTGTGCCATCACAATTTCTCCTCAACCCAATCCCACCGCTTGTCCTTGAGCATCACGAACCGGCAACGGTTTTGCGACAGATTGGCCCACAGGCCACCGATCAGGCGGTCATCTTCAGCCCCGTTCCATCGATCCGCGCCCTTGTACTCAACCGCGAGAACCGGCCCCGGCTGGCCTGCCGTCCCTGGCAACTGGCAGAGGAAGTCTGGGTAGAAGCGGCCATCGGCCTTCTGCAAGAAGAATGAACTGCCTTCGCGCCGCACGAGGTTGCGCACCCAGAACTGGATGCGGCCCTGCTGCGCCCACATATCCAACTGGCAGGCACACTCGAATTCTTCCTTGCTGTCGAAGTCACCCATCCGCCCATAGAAGTGCTTGCGGAAATCGAAGTGCCCAAAGCGCCCGTCGTAGTCGCGGCTCGGTGCATAGGCTTGGGCGTGGAACTCAAAGGCGTATTGATCGGTCACCGCCACCCGCGTGGCCGCATCGTCACCGAACAGTGTCTGTTGGAATGCCCTGCCGACGGCCTGTTTGCGCAGCTCACGAATGCGCGCCTCCAGCAGATTGCGAATCAGAAACTTCTGCAAATTGGCCCGCGCCAGCGTGAAACCATCCCGGCGCAGCAAGTCGGTCAGCCACGCCGCGACAAAGGCCTGTTTGCTGGCATGGGTCAGTGACGGCTCGGGCAGGTTGCGGCACAGCCAGGTGGCGAGACGAACCTCATCCCAGTTTTCCGGTTGATAGACGAGGGCAAGATCGCGCTGCAACTCGGGCAAGAAGCGCGACACCACGTGGCCGCCTTCGTCGATGTCGATTTCGTCACCTTCCGACACCTTCAGCGCGGCGCCCAGCGCCTTCAGCTCATCGGCCGTCGGTGCCGCATCGTAGGGTGAGAGGTCCCACGGATACTCCAGCACCTCCGGATCATCAAACAGCGCCAACTCGCCCTGCACGCGCAAGGCCAACTGTGGCACCCGAAAACGCTCACCCAATTCGGCGGGCGTCTGGAAGAACTCAATCGCCGTGGTGCGGCTGACTTCGGCGGCCTCCACAATCGCCGCTGCGGCGGTTTCCGAAGTCACCGATGCCTTGAGCACTTCGGCTTCATCTTCCGTGAGCGGCGTGCTGATGGTCAGCGTGTTGAGCTTGCCGTCCCAGCTCACCTTGTCTCGCACCGGCTTCGGCACGCTTTTAAGGTCGGGCTTTTCGGACAAGGTAATCGCCACGGGCCGAACGGCCACGCGCCCGGCGTGGCCCTCCAAGTCCAGCCGTGCCTGCTCGGCCTTGGCGGCGGTAACGAACTCGGTGACTTCGCGCCGCTCGAACCCGGCACCGGCCACCAGACGGTCTCTCAGCGCACCTGCCGTCTCGGCAAAGTTGCGTGAGACCACAAAGGCGTAGGACTGATTCAAGGCCTTGGCCTGCCGGTGGGCCGCATTAGGCTGCCGCAGCACGCGCCGCAGCACGCGCCCCAGCAACTGCTCCACCGCCGTGGCCGATGACAGCGAAGCCATGCTCACCAGAATGTAGGCAAACGGGCAGTCCCAACCCTCGGCCAGCGCCTTCTGGGTGATGACGAACTTCACCGGGCAGGCCGGGTCGGCAATGCCCAGCTTGTAGTCGGCATCGATCTGCTCCAGCCCTTTTTCCTCGCCAGTAGCCACCACGATTTCGCCGGCGGGAATGCCGTGGTTGGTGATCAGCTCGTTTTTCACCTTCTCGAAATCCAGCGTCTCGATACCGGCGCGGCGAGGTTCGGACTGAATCAGCACGATGGGCCGCAGATAAGACGCCCCGGCCCGGCGTTCTTCGTCTGCGAGCTTTTGCAACGCATCGCGGCGGCCAATGGCATCGGCCACCCTGCCCAAACTCTCCCCGGCGCAATGCCTGCTGCTGCGTACTGCGGCCCGCCGTGCCGATGGGCGCGTGATCCCGCCCACCAACATGCGCGGCGGCGCGCGGGTCAAGGTGCTGCCTGCACTGCTGCAGCGCGGGTGGATCGACCCTGCCGACAGCGGCCACGTGCTGACCGACGTGGGCTACGCGGCCATCGGGCAGCAGCGCCCCATGCCACCGGATGACGTCCAGCCGATGGACACCGACGACGACCTCCAACTTCTGGAGGGCATCCCGGTCCGCCCTGGCACCAAGCTCGCCGCACTGGTGATGTCGCTGCGCCGCCCGCAGGGTGCGACCAGCCTGCAATTGATGCTGGCCACCGGCTGGCAGCCCGACACCGTGCGCGGAGCCATCTCCGGGATGCTGCGAAAGAAGCTCGGCCTGAACGTGGTGCTGGCGCGCAACGACACCGGCGAACGGGTGTACAAGGTGGTGTGATCGGTCGCCATGGGTGTCCAGTTTCTGGAGGCCCTTACCAATACCCTGGCGTGTCTGACGCATCGGACACAGTTCCACGTAACTCTCTATACGCGTGCGCGTGTGCGCGCCTCACGGAGAGTTACGACAACCTGTGTCCGATGCGTCAGACCGTGCGCAAAGGCTCGTGGGCCGATTTCTGCAACCCAGCCAGCGAATCGGCTGCAAACCCGCGCCAGCATTGAGTTTTCTATCCAGGCCGTTTTTCGTTTGGCCTGGGTGCAAACCTGCGAACCGGGTAAGCACCCAAGTTCGCACTCTCCTCGTTCCCAACAATCCCGGACACGCCAGCGCTGACGCGGCATTCAGCCCGTAGACCCGCACCTCCAAGTGCGAACCGCAAACCCTGCAAACCTTGTTTTCTGGTCGGACGGTGGCGAAATGCCGCGCTGTCGCCCCCCGCATTGGTTTTTGGCTGGGAAGGACCCGTTTCGCTGGGGCATGTGTACGTGCGCCGACCATAACAATAGGACGTGACCATCACCATCGTCACAACCATCACCGGCGGTGACGTGACAGTGGTGATGGTTGTGACGGTCGCCTCTTATTGTTTACGCCACCGGAAACGCAGATACGCCCCGGCAAGGCGACCATCACACGCCGTCGGGCTCCTGCATCCAGGCCGGAATATCCCGCTGGCCGTGAAGCACACGCCAGACATCGATGTGGTCCGGGCGTTCGACGTAAAACACGAGGTGCGGGTAGCGCGTCAGCGGCCAAGTGCGCAGGCCGGGTAGGTTGAGTTCATGGGCGTAACGCGGTGATCCAGTGGCGGGATGACGAGCGATGTGGCCGTAGGCCTGCTCCAGCGCATCGACAAAGCCGAGTGCGACGGCTTCGGTGGCTTCAGTCAGGTAGTAGGCAACAGCATCATCGACATCCCGGTTGGCCTGCTCGCGCGGGATGACGGGCTTGGCCTTCACGCCTTGGCAACGGGTTTGGCGGCCTTGCGCACCCGATCCCGCAGGCCTTCGAAGTAGCTGGCATCGGCAGATGCCGCCGGGGCCGAGGCGGCTCCGGCCAGCAGCAGATTACGCAGTTGCAGGCGATCCTGATCCTTGCGGATCAGTTCGCGCACGTACTCACTGCTCGTGCCATAGCCACGCTGGCTGACCTGTTCGTCCACGAAGGACTTCAGGGCGTCGGGGAGGGAGATGTTCATTGTGCTCATGGCGTAAGTGTGGATTCTTTGGCAAAATTTGGCAAGACCCGTACTCAGCCGAAAGAAGACCTTCATGCCCAATCCGAACAACTGCCTGCGCTACTGGGACTTGGCCGACTGTATCCGCATCGGTGACGCCATTGCTCTGTGGTGTGGCGTGGAGCCTGCCGAGCTGGCCAAGCTGAATTTCGAGACCCAATGCATGAGTGCCAAGCGGGCCGCGCTGGTCACGGCCCTGCGCGATGGGTGGCTGGAATACGAGGACCTGGGCATCGTCACCAGTCAGGGCAAGGTGTTCAAGGGCGCCCCTGTCGATGAGCTGATCGAGAAGGACCGTCTCGTCATCGTCAAAGCCAGCCTGCGCCGCTGGTTCGAGCAGCTGCCGTTTGAGGACCGTCCAGCCTTCCTGTTCGACGAGGCTCGGCAACCCGTGTTGCCCGACGGCAGTGAAGCGGCCGAAATGAACAGCCTGAAGGCTATCGCCCTCATGGCGCACCTGTTGGCGGCATCGGCTGGCAAATACCGAGCGGGTGAGCGCCCGAACTCAGAGGCCATTGGCCAGGCCGTCAATGATCTCGCCAAGCAGTTCTTTGGCGAGGAGGTGCGGGGCTACGCGTCCTTCCACAAGAAAATCGGTACTGCCCTCAAGACCTTCTCGAAAGAAATCCCGCAGCGTTTTCGGGAATCCTGAACTTCAGGAAACTTACCTGAAGTTCGGCGGGTTGCCATACCCGTCTGAACCAGACTGGCGACATCCATCAATCACCACGGATGTCCGCCATGAATTTCACCCGCCCAACCCTGCCCGAAACCGGCTTCGTTCGGTTGCCGCAGATCCTGTCCCTAATCCCCATCAGCCGCTCCGCGTGGTGGGCGGGCATCCGGGAAGGCAAATTCCCCCAAGGCATCAAACTCGGCAGCAAGACCACGGTCTGGCGCGCTGAGGCTATTCGCAATCTCATCGAACGCTCGCGCTGATTCGGGCGGTGACGATGAGCGCGTCTATTCCTTCTCCGGACGGAGTAGTAGACAACGACCGTCACCACCATCACGACCATCACACGGTCGAGATGGATGCTGCGGCCACTCCGGCACCGACACCTGATACCGATCCCGTTGGCGTGATCGAGGCGGCACTGGTCCGTCTGGTCGATGACGTGGGCGTGCTGGCCGAGGAAGACGTGGTGCGTGCCTTCTCGATTCTCAAGGCCACGGACCTGCCGACCTACCTGCGCCTGCGCAACGCCGCCAAGAAAGCCAACCGCGATTGCTCGGTGACGGTGCTCGACAAACTGGTGCGTGCCGAACTACCCGGCAGCGAGGACGATGCCAGCGCGCTCGATGAACTGGTCGCCTTGGCCCGGGCGCAGTGCCAGTTGCATCACGACGCGGATCGCAATGCGGTTGCTGTGATTCCGATGCCCAGTCGACGTGAGGTGTGGCGCGTGTATTCCTCCGGCTTCGAAGATTGGCTGCGGGCCGCGTACTGGCGGGCCAAGGAAATGGGTGTGCCGGAAACCACCATGAAGTCAGCCTTGGCGACGCTCGCCGCCGCCGGCATCAACGATGGCGAGGAAATATCCATCCACGTCCGCGCCGCCCGCTGTGACGACGGCTATCTGATCGATCTGGCCGATGAGCAGTGGCAGGCCATCCACATCACCGTGCAGGGCTGGCGGGTGGTGAACGAGTCGCCGGTGTACTTCACGCGCACGCCGTCAATGCGACCGCTACCGATGCCTGTGCCGATAGGGGTGACCCATGGCGATGTCGGATTGCTCTGGCAGCACACCAATATTCCAGCCGACTGCTGCGTGATGGTGCTGGCGTGGCTGCTGGACTGCTTTCGTCCGGACACGCCGTTTCCGGTGCTGGAGCTGGTCGGTGAACAAGGCTCGGCCAAGTCCACCACGCAATCCGTGCTGCGCAGCCTGGTCGATCCCAACAAGGTGATGCTGCGCGGTCGGCCCAAGACGGTGGAGGACGTGTTCGTCGCCGCTGCCAACAACTGGTTGGGCAGCTACGAGAACCTCTCTGGCCTCACGCCCGAGCAGCAGGATGCCTTTTGCACCCTGGCCACCGGCGGCGGCTTTGCCTCACGCCAGCTCTACACCAACGGTGAAGAGCACGTGATGGAAACCAAGCGCCCAGTGGTGCTTAACGGCATCGCCGTGGTTGCCACGCGGCCCGATCTGATCGACCGGGTAATTCACGTCGATCTGCCGACCATCCCCGCCGATGCCCGGCGGGACGAGGCCGACACGCACGCGGGCTGGGAACGCGATCAGCCCACGGTGTTCGCCGGTCTACTCGATCTGTTCTCGGCTGCGCTGGCGATTCTGCCGACGGTCAAACTGACCCAGAAGCAACGCATGGCCGATTACGAACGGCTGGGCGAGGCAGTGGCCCGCGCCTTGGGCTTTGCACCGGGTGAATTCCAGCAGCAGTACGCCGAGCTCGTGCGCGCTGGCATCGACCGGGCCTTGGAAAGCAACGCCGTCGCCCAGGCACTGGACAAGTACCTTGCAGATCGCATCCTGCCCTTGAACTGGCAGGGCACCGCCGGTCAGCTCTATGACCTGCTGAACACCCACAGTATCCCCGACCGCAGCAGTTGGCCGCGCTCGCCCAAGGGCCTGTCGGATCAGTTGCGCCGCATCGCCCCGGCCTACCGCGCCAAGGGCATCGACATCACCCATCTCGGCCACAGCCGGGAGGGGGCGTGCTGGCGCATCGCCCAGACCCGCGCCCAAACCAATCCTGCCACGCCACCCGGCATCGAGGGTGGCACTCGATATGGAGCTCACCGTGAGTAATCCCAACTTGCATCCCGTCTGGGCCAAGGTTCTCGGCATCACGCCGCAGACCACCAGCCCATCCACCCCTGCCGAAACGCAGCTGTCCCCGCTGGCTGCCGCGATTGCGGCGATGACCGGGCAAACCAACTCCCACCAGGGTTGGCAGGCCACCAGCCATCCCCGCCGCCCCGGCGCGCCGGTCGGCATCAAGAAGCAGGTGGGCCCCGGCCTGTGGGTCAGCACCGTCGCGCGGCCCGGCGATACCCACTACCCCGTCCATCCCTGATCAAACCCGGAGACCACCTCCATGAAACTGAACCCGGTCAGCAAGAAGTCCAACCCCTACCTCGACAAGATCAAGTCTGAGAACGACGCGCTCAATCTGGAACTCACGCCCCTCAAGGCCGAATTGGCCGAGGCGGAAGCGGAGCACGCTGCGGCACGCGAGAAGCAAAACCGGCTGCGTGATGCCGCTGGCTCTCTGTCGATGAACACGCCACCGGCAGCCAAAGCCCACTGGCCCATCCTGTGCGAGGCCAATCAGCGGATGGAAAGGCTCAAGTCGAAGTTGTCCAACCTGGAGAGCCAACTGCGTCCGCTGCAGCAGGTCCTGGCCACACCAGAGCGCTTCGCAGTGGCCCGCAAACAACTTGATGATCTGATCGCGCAGCGCAAGGCGCTCACCGCTGAGGGGCAGACGGTCGATGGCCAACTGACCAAGATCGCCAAGCGGCTGGCGAACCTCGAAGCGCGCATTGCTGTCGAGACGAAGTCGGCATCTCGGGCGCTGCTGGACACCGAAGCGGAATTCGTGGTGCCTGAAACCTTGACCAAGCTGGAGGTGGAGTTGCGCATCACCCGCGCATCGCAGGTTGAGCTTGAGCGCCAGCGTGATGCGATTCAAGGTCAACTGGCTGGCCTGCCCGATGCCGTGCGCAAGGCGAGGGACCACTTCATCCACTGCCGTGCGGCAATGGCCGAAATCGAGCTGCACGAGCAGTTGATGCCGGTCATGAACGCACTGGCTCGCGCCTCGGCGGCCCGGCGCCAGATCAACTACCACCACGACGAAAGTCGCTTCCCGGTTGAGACTCCACGCGATCTGATCGAAGCTGCCAGCGATGCACTGGCGGCAGAAATGCCAGCGCCCTGACCGTCACGCGACCTGCCCACAGGCGAATTGGGTCCTTCCTCGCCATCAAGCAATACGGGGGGCGCGAGCGCGCGACCTCGCCAGCAACAGACCTCGATACCGGGTTACCAGCTCAGGTTACCGGTTACCACCCCATTTCACGGACACGATATGAACATCAACCTTTCCATCTCCATCCCTGGCCAGCCATTGGCCGATTACGACCCTGAAGTTGCGCAGCGCGTGCAGGACTGGCTTGCCAGCGGGCAGCTGCTGGTCTGGATTCCGATACTGAGCCAGCAAAACTTCCCCGAAACACCGCCAGAGATTCTGCAGTTTGCCGACCGACACCAGGAGTCGATGCGCTGGCCGATCCACGCGCCGGAGGATCTGCTGCAACTGCCCGAGGGCATCACCGGCTGGTTGCTTCCCGCCAACGCTGAAGACACCGACGTGGCTTGCGGGGTCTGGAATGGCGAGGTCTACATCCTGGGTGTCAAGGACAAACGCACCGGGCGTGCGCAGACCCTGCTGGGCGAGCGTTTCGATGTAGCGACAGGTCAGGTCGATGACGTTGATCAGAGCGCGGTTTGACTTGGCTTCTGGTCATCACAGCGCGTTCATGGAGGTCCGCAAACCCCTCTCGGAGAAAGCAATGAGCACCCACCAAACCCTGCGCGTACAGGTTATCGACACCAACCAGCGCCCGCGCGGCGTGATGACCATCGAGGCCGATTTCGATCACCTCGGGCCCTACCGCGTACAGCACGATGGCCAAGCCTACTGGTTCACCGGCAAATCCGGCACCCACCGCGTCAGTGGCGTGGCCACCCGCGAAATGGCGACCGCTGACGATGCCCGCCTGTGGATCACGCTCGGTGGCACCGCGATCTGGGAGGACTGAGGATGGCCGCCGAACAGCAACACACCATCCCGGCCCAGTTGGCGGCGCTGCCCTCACTGCCGATGGTCGAGCTCTGGGCGCTGTGGGATCAGCACTTCCCCCGGCGGCCCAGCCATCGCAATCGCAATTACGTGGAGTGGCGTCTGGCGTACCGGATTCAAGAGCTCGCCTATGGCGCGCTGCCCAAGGGTGGCAAGTCTTTCACGAAGCAGACCATCTACAAGATGCTGCACAACCGGATGTACCTGGGGGACATCGTGCACAAGGGGCAGGCTTTTCCGGGTCAGCATCAGGCCATCATCACCCAGGCGCAGTGGGATGCTGTGCACGCCCTGATCGCCACCGATGGCATCGAGCGGCGGCGCGAGACCAACGACCGCCGGCGTGAACCGGTGCTGCTGCGAGGCCTGCTGTTCACGCCCGATGGTGAACGGCTGGTGCCCAGCTACACCGTCAAGAAGGGCAAGACCTACCGCTACTACAGCCCGATCAAGCACCGGCGCTTTGGCGCGTGGGCCAGCCAGCATGGGCCACTACCGGCGGCGCCCATTGAGGAATTGGTGACCCAGCAGATCGTCGCCGCGCTGTCAGCGCCGCACATCGTGCAGTCGGTGTGGGATCGGATTCGGACAGCCCGCCCAGACCTGTCGGAGCCTGAGGTGGTCTTGCCGATGCGAAATCTGGCTGGCCTATGGCAACAGTTGTTCCCCGCCGAACAGTGCCGCCTGGCGCAGTTGCTGATCGAGCGCGTGGTGATTGCCGACGGCGGGCTGGAGATCATCTGGCGCGACCACGGCTGGCAGGAACTGGCCGGGGAACTGCTGCCCGGCAGCATCGGTGCGGAATTGCAGGAATGGGAGCAGACGGAGGAAATGGCATGAAGCCGAAAGTGCAGGCTTTGGGTGGCCCCGTTGCGCGCGAACTTCGGGACGGCGGCGAGGTGAAACTGTCCACCTTCATCCCGCTGAAGATCCGCAAACGCGGCGCCATCAAGGTGGTGGTGCGGCCGAATGGGGCGGTCGAGTCGCCGGGCAAGGTCGCCAGCCAGATTGACCAGCCCTTGCTGGTGGCCCTGACGCGGGCCTTCTACTGGCAGCAACTGCTCGACGACGGCGTGGTTGGCAGCGGCAGCGAAATCGCCCAGCGCGAAGGCTTGCACCATTCGACGGTCAACGAGCTGCTGCGCCTGACGCTGCTGGAGCCTGCCATCATCCAGAGCATCCTTGCCGGACAGCAGCCCAAGTGCATGAGCCTGCTGTGGTTCCAACGGAACCCACTTCCGACCGACTGGGTGGCGCAGCGGGAAGTGGTGGCGGG
>WBZL01005194.1_pt1 | contig 10890 bp, 9 predicted proteins | sample 5204291 | NCBI WGS metagenome assembly WBZL01 (sample SAMN12344345, study PRJNA552823) | activated sludge metagenome | biome: Activated sludge suspended growth; feature: Nitrification reactor; material: Wastewater; isolation source: activated sludge from nitrification reactor of wastewater treatment... | reverse complement strand
AGCATTTAGCAAATTGCGGTCAATGAAATGTTTTGATCCTACGCTGTTGAGTTCTCCTTATGCTTTTAGTCCTTCTTTATTATTCTGCTTGAAGTTTGAACTAAATGCTGGTTCCATGGCAACTGGAATTTTGCGATTATTTTTTAATTGAACTACTCATTGCTTTTTCTGAAGTAAGAAGGGGGCGAATTTAACGGGTTCATGTCGTCGTAGCAATCAGGAAAATTTATGGAGGCATAGTATGGGTGATGAAATTCCATCCAGCCGGTTCAGCGCCGAAGAAGTTGAAAAATTCAATGTGCGGCTACAGCAGGAAACCCGATTAATCGGCGATTGGTTTTCGGAGCAACGTTTTGCGCCAGAGCACAGGATGTTCGGCTATGAGCTTGAAGCCTGGCTGATCGACGAACATTATCAACCCGCGCCAGTCAACGAGCAGTTTCTGAAAGCACTGAATCATCCTCTGGTTGTTCATGAACTCGCCAGCTTTAACATAGAACTCAACAGCCTGCCGCAACATCTGAGCGGGAATGTGTTCAGTGATATGCAAAAAAACCTCAGCCAGATTTACGATGTGTGTCGCAGGCAGGCGCAGTTACTGGGCTCGGATGTGCTGGCTATCGGTATTTTGCCGACGGTCAAGGAAACCGATCTGACGTTAGCCAACATGTCGAATTCTCCGCGTTACCGGGCGCTGAATGAGCAGGTATTACAATTAAGGCACGGCCGTCCTTTGCATATCAATATCAAGGGTGGCGAGCATTTGCAGATGCAACATGATGACGTCATGCTGGAAGCCGCTGCAACGTCGTTTCAGTTGCATTTACAGGTTCCGCTGCATCAGGCTGCGCGTTACTATAATGCGGCTGTTATTTTGTCCGGTGCAATGGTTGCGGCAACAGGTAATGCGCCATTTCTGTTCGGCAAGCGTTTATGGGAAGAAACACGGATACCCCTGTTTGAACAGGCGGTGTCCGTTGGCGGGCATCGCACGGATGATGAAGGGGATTTGAAGCGTGTTTTCTTTGGCACCGGGTATGTGGCTGATTCATTGTTCGAATGTTTCCAGGAAAATCTGGATCACTTTCCGGCGGTTCTTCCGGTTTTGTTTGATGAACCACCCGAAAGGCTGGCGCATTTACGTTTGCATAACGGCACAATCTGGCGCTGGAACCGTCCGCTGATTGGTTTTGATGCACACGGAGAACCGCATTTGCGCGTCGAGCATCGAGTCATTTCGTCCGGTCCCAGTATTGTCGATATGACAGCCAATGCAGCGCTGTTTGCCGGTGCAGTAAAAAGTCTGATCGCGCGTCGGCAGCCACCCGAGAGTGCGTTGACATTCAATCATGCCCGGCATAATTTTTATCAGGCTGCGCGTTTGGGACTGGCGGCCGATCTTTATGGGTTGAAAGGGGAGGTCATGAGTGCAAAAACATTTATTCTGCACCAGTTGATTCCGCTCGCCCGTCAAGGACTTGATCAACTTGACGTCAATACGCACGATATTGATTATTACCTGGATATTATCGAGCAGCGTGTCCGCAGCGGGCAAACCGGTACACAATGGCAGCAGCGGTACGCTGCAAACTGTGGTTATGACATGCAGGCATTAACGGCGGCTTATGCGCAACTGCAACACGCTGGCAAACCTGTGCATGAATGGCCGGTTTGACACGTGCAACGATGTAAAAAATAAACATATGTTAACAATCCGACAGGATCTTCCCGAAGGCTTGCTTGATCTACAGTCACATGAGTTGTACAAAAAACTCGATGGCCCGACATTGTTTCAATTGCCGGGGCGGCGCGCTGAACCGATTTTTATTTCCGTTTTGCTGCATGGCAATGAGCCGGTTGGATGGAATGCGATACGTCATATTCTGTATCATCAGAAGCATGAATTACCTCGGGCGCTGTCGCTTTTTGTCGGTAATATTGAGGCCGCGCGCTATCATCAGCGACACCTCGAACATCAACCTGATTTCAATCGCATCTGGCCCGGTGAAAACGGTTGCAGTGCGGAAACGGCGAGTGATGCGCCGGAGTATGCGATGGCGAAAAAGGTTTATCAACTCATGGCGAGCGCTAATCTGTTCGCCAGTATCGATGTACATAACAATACGGGTTTGAACCCGCATTATGCTTGTGTAAACAAACTCGACACCGCTTTTCTGCATCTGGCGACACTGTTCGATCGCACCGTCATTTATTTTACCCGTCCCGAGGGCGTGCAATCTCTTGCGTTTTCCAGCCTTGCGCCGTCGGTGACGCTGGAATGCGGGCAACCCGGTAATCCGCGGGGGGCGGCGCATGCCATTGAGTATTTGTCGGCTTGTTTGAATCTGGCTGAAATTCCACAGCATCCGGTTGCCAGGCAGGATATTGAGTTATTTCACACTGTTGCAATCGTGCGTGTTGTACCTGGCATTGAAGTGGGATTCCAGGATGAAGCATTCGATTTGCGTTTGATCGATCATATCGATCATCTTAATTTTCGTGAGCTGCCTTCAAACACGGTGATCGGTTGGCAGAAAAATCACCATGCGCTCGCCTTGAGCACGGTTGATGAGCATGACCGGGAAGTGTCCTCGCATTTTTTTCATCTGGATGGCAATGTGCTCAAAATCAGCCGGCCGGTAATGCCTTCCATGTTGACGCGCAATATCCGGATTATTCATCAGGACTGCCTGTGCTATCTGATGGAGCGCCTGGCTTTGCCCGATACGCAGGTCAGGCGCGCTGATGCTGAGAATAATATCGATGCATGACAAAAATGAAGAAAGGATAGCCTGTTGGTTTTGTTGACTCTGTTGGCTTAGCGGCTGCCATAACGTTGGCGATAGTGCGTAACCGCATCGAGATGGCTGCGTAATGCGTCGTGATGCAGCAGATAATCCATCAAATCATCCAGATTGATAATGCTGATCACCGGAATGCGGTGGGTTTCTGTGACTTCCTGAACGGCAGACAGCATTCCCGCGCCGCGTTCCATTCTGTCCAGCGCAATCACCACGCCACAGGGCTGCGCGTTTGCGCCGGTAATCAAGTCGACTGATTCGCGCACCGATGTGCCTGCCGATATGACATCGTCGACGATGAGAACACGCCCAGCCAATGGCGCGCCGACCTGAATGCCGCCTTCGCCGTGATCCTTGGTTTCCTTGCGGTTAAAGCAGAATGGATAGTTTCGGCCCATCTCGGCCAGTGCGATGGCGATGGCGCTGACCAGGGGTATGCCTTTGTATGCCGGGCCGAACAGCATGTCAAACGGTAGTCCGGCAGCAAGAATGGCTTTCGCGTAAAATTGTCCCAGCTGGTGCAGTGAATCGCCATCATTAAATAAGCCGGCATTGAAGAAATAAGGCGACAAACGCCCTGCTTTGGTTTTAAACTCACCAAAACATAGCACTTTACGTTCAATGGCGAAGTCGATAAATGCCTGTTTATAGTCGGACATGATAAAACAAGAATCAAAAAAACGATGCAGATTATAACGCTTAATGTCAATGGCGTGCGTGCCGCGGCCAAAAAAGGCTTTTTTCAATGGCTGCCAGAGCAGGCGGCGGATATTGTGTGCATCCAGGAACTCAAGGCGCAACGCGCCGATCTGGATCAGGAAATGATTGCTCCGGCAGGGTATCATGGTTATTTTCATTGCGCCCAAAAGAAAGGATACAGTGGTGTCGGTATTTACTGCCGCGATAAACCGGATAATGTCATAGAAGGCACCGGCATTGAAGAAATTGATCAGGAAGGTCGCTTCCTGCGAGCCGACTTTGGTGATTTAAGCGTGATTTCGCTTTATCTGCCTTCCGGCTCCAGCGGTGATCATCGTCAGGCGTCAAAATTCTTTTTTATGGCGCATTTTTTTCCGATCCTGCAGGAATTGATCGCCCAGGGCCGTCATATCCTGTTGTGTGGCGACTGGAATATTGCGCATCAGGAAATCGATTTGAAAAACTGGCGCGCGAATCAGAAAAATTCCGGTTTTCTGCCCGAAGAACGCGCATGGCTGACACGCGTTTTCGATGAAATCGGTTATGTCGATGTCTTCCGCAAACTGATTCCCGATCCGGATCATTACACCTGGTGGTCAAATCGCGGTCAGGCCTGGGCCAAAAATGTCGGCTGGCGTATCGATTATCAGATCGCCACGCCGGATATTGCGAGCAAAGCCCGGGAAGCTGCGATTTACAAAGAATCCCGCTTCTCGGATCATGCGCCTTTAATTATTCATTACGACTATTCCTGATGAAAACCGCCTCAGGTTCGAGCTGGTTTAAGACGCTCAGCATTTATACGCATCCGCGTGTCCTGGGGATGCTATCGCTGGGGTTCTCGGCAGGCCTGCCACTGCTGCTCATTCTGGGTACATTGTCTTTCTGGCTGCGCGAGGCGGGAATTGACCGGACGACCATTGGTCATTTGAGCTGGATAGGCCTCGCCTACAGCTTCAAATGGCTGTGGTCGCCACTGGTTGATCGCATGCCGTTGCCGGTGCTGACGCGCGTATTCGGGCGGCGACGGGCCTGGCTGCTGCTGTCGCAGATCGTTATCGCGCTGGCGTTGATCGGCATGGCCAGTACTGATCCTGTCATCAATCTTTCCCATATGGTTTTTTTCGCGCTGGCGGTTGCTTTCGCTTCAGCGACGCAGGACATAGCGCTCGATGCGTATCGTATCGAAGCTGTTGCGCTGGAATTGCAGGGCGCTATGGCGGCAACCTATCAGGCGGGTTACCGGGCAGCTATGATTTTGGCGTCGGCGGGCGTTTTATGGATTGCCGCATCGGTGGATTCATCCGCTGGAACCTATGATCATCTGCCCTGGCGTTTTGCGTATCTGGTCATGGCGGGTTGCATGAGCGTTGGTATTATCACTACGCTGATTATCCGCGAGCCGGATGTGTCATTCAGCCGGTTGTTGTCGGAAAATGAGCATCATGCCCGGCATGTCTTGGCCCGATGGAATCTCGGTCCGCGGCTGACATCTTTTCTGGTGTGGCTGTATGGCGCATTGATTGCCCCATTCAGGGACTTCATTGTACGCCATGGCAAGCAGGCGTTGCTCATTCTTGCATTGATCGCGCTGTACCGTATTTCCGATGTGGTGATGGGCGTGATGAGTAATCCGTTCTACGTCGACATGGGTTATACCAAGGAAGAAGTGGCTGCCGTTTCAAAAGTTTATGGCGTGCTGATGACCATACTGGGCGCGGCGATTGGCGGTCTCCTGATTGTCAGGATCGGCATTATGCGGACACTGTTTATCGGCGCCGTATTGTCGGCAGTCACCAATCTGTTGTTTGTCTGGTTGGCCGGGCGCGGGCACGATGTCAGCGGTCTGGTGTTTACGATTTCAGCCGACAATCTCTCAGCCGGTATCGCATCGAGTGCGTTCATTGCCTATCTTTCCGGGCTGACGAATACCGCCTATTCGGCTACGCAATATGCGCTCTTCAGTTCGGTGATGTTGCTGCTACCCAAATTTGTGGCGGGTTTCAGCGGACAGTTTGTCGATGCGTATGGCTATGAAAACTTTTTCATCGCAACCGCGATGATCGGAATACCTGTGCTGTTTCTGGTCAGACGGGCAGGCAGGGCGACATTTCAAACCACAGTGGCTGTCAATAAAACCGACGCTCAGAAATAGACCTGCATCCTGTTTTGGTAGCTAAAAATAGCTGCGCAGACGCGGTTGTTAGCCGGTTTCCAGTAGCGCCTGTTCTATTTGCCGTTTGATATGCTGAAACGATGCCAGAATCTGATTCGAAAGCTGTTCAGCCTGTTGCCAGTCATTGTCTGCGCCAGCCATTTCAAGATCATTGCAGAGATCGGCGAAAGGATGCGCGCCCAGGGTTCGTGCGGAGGATTTCAGTTTATGCCCCAACTGCCCCATTGACTTGGTATCGCGATGCTTTTTTGCTGTTTCTATTTCGCTTAGCGCTTCTTCCGCAACCTGTATAAATTTCCGGCTAAATTTGCGTACTAACGCAGTATCGTTATTTAACACATGACTTAAAGCACTGATGTTGATGAAAGTATGATTGCGCTGACTATCTGTTAATTCCTGTTTTATTTCTTCGAGTTGTTTCTTGTCAGGCAGCCATTTCGCGAGCTTCAGATACATTTGGTCCTGATAAATCGGTTTCGCGATGAAATCGTCCATGCCCGCGTCCAAACAACGTTGACGATCTTCCTGCGTGGCGTTTGCAGTCATCGCAATAATAGGAAGACGTCTGAATTTCAGTTCACTGCGGATGCGGCGTGCGGTCTCATAGCCATTCATGACCGGCATTTGCACATCCATGACGACGAGATCATATTGCGCTGCAATTATCTTCTCCATCGCCTGTTGACCATTGTCTGCGCAATCAACCCTGCAACCGACCATTTCCAATAAATGTCTGGCAATCATCTGATTGGCGGGATTGTCTTCAATTAAAAGAATATGCGTGCCATTTAACAGCATTCTTGCCGATGCAATTTCATCCATCAGAGCGACTCCTTGTTATTAGCACCATCGTAAATCCATGACTGTTCATGACAATAGGCTGCCCCGAAAGATGAAAGTGGATTCATCCATCGGTGCAGCCGGTTTTTCATTGATTGCCGAACAGCAGGTTCGCTGCAGTAAACGGCAATCCGTAAGCTCATTTGATTTCAGACTTTTCTGCCCGAGTTGCTGGTCTTAAGATCCTGGTTGTGATTGGCCTGACTCGGATTGCGCCTTTCTAATCTCGCTTTCCAATTTTTCTATCTGTAATTCCAGATCTGCGACCCTGTTCCCGGGCTCAGGCGTTTTTGACATGTGCTGCTGTGTTGCCAGAACGGCGAGCTTGTTTTCCAGTAATGCCATACGTTCCAGCAACTGATCGCTCACTCGTTCACTTTCCGGTCCGGCGACATGCGTAAATTCAACACTGTCCTCGTAAGGTTCACGCGTGGTGCCGGTAATCTTGACTATCACACCCGCGACAAGGCCGCCGGTCAACGCGATACCCAGCGTGATGCCGATACCGGTTAATTGCACGGTGGCTATGCCCGGTACTACCAGCAGCGCGCTGAATCCGCCCAGAAGTCCGGGCAAACCATGCAGGTTATGTACACCGCAAGTGTCTACAAGATTAAACCTGCGCTCCAGCAGCGGTAACAGGAAAACATAGCCAATAACCGATATGGCGCCGGACAGAAGGCCGATTCCAAATGCGCCCGTCGGTGAAACGACATCGCATACCGATCCTATGCCGACACCGCCGGCCAGAGCGGCATTCGCCATATCCACCATCGATGTCTTGCCGCCATTCAGTTTGTAACTCAAAAAATAGGTCGCAATCGTTGCACCAGACAGCGCCAGCAAAGTATTGGCAATCACTTGCGGCATGTCCTCAAGCGGCGATAGCGCTGTGGCGAAGCTTGGCCAGAAAAGCCACAGCACCATAGAGCCCAGCATCGCGAAACGATCCGATGTGGGATCCGATTGGATCGGTTTGCTGCGTTGATACTGTGTGGTCAGTACGATGGACATCGCCAGGCCGAAATAGGCGCCAAACGCATGAATGACGATCGATCCGGCCGTATCCTGGAAACCGTCGGTCAAACCGAGAGCATTATCCAGTACGATCCATTCATTGAGCAGATAAAGCGGCACCAATAAAAGCGCCAGCAGCGCATACTGAAATACGCGTAGCCGCCCAAGCACGGCGCCCATGGCGATTAAGGCGGCGGCCACTGACAGTTCGGCAAATAAAATGGCATCGAGGGTATGCGGTGACAGTGCATGTCCGAAAATGCCGTTGGCGCGCAATAAAACATAGAGCGGCAATCCGGTTGCAACAACGAGATAGGTGCCCGTCACCGCGCCAAAACCATAGCGGCGGACAAAAACCATCAAAAAGCCGAAACCGACCAGCAGCATGGCGAGAATATGAATGATGTAATTGTATTGCGCGACAGTGCGCGCCTCACTCATAACCGCTATCTCTTCAGCGCTGGCCCAGCAACTGAAGCTCAGCAAAAATAAACCCGCTGCACCCAGCAGCATCAAGCTATGGCATTTTTTCATATGAATTTCCTTGTATTATCAACCTATAGATGCATCCTATAAGGTATTTCTTGAAAGAAAAATACTATTGCTGTTCTAACTCAAGCAATTCCTTGCCTGCGCGTCTGCCCTATCTAAGTCATCGTAGCGAGCCAGATGGGAAAAGCGGATACGGATTTTCTCGATTTTGCGGTGCATCGCGAGATTAGTAGTAAAGAAGAAGTTTCGCGACGCAAAAATTGAGTAAATATAAACCGTTATCTCATTGGTGCAGTAGATGAGTCTTTAACCCGGCGGACGCCTAGAGTCTGAACGCAATTTCCCATTTAAACAATAGGGTTATGCAAATTTGAAGAAAATAATTCTAGAGACATTTGTAGAATACCCACGCCATGGTTTCTAACGCATTGTTTTTAATATTCTGAAATTTCATAAATGCCACTGGAGCTGGTTCGCGTTGTTTTTCTGTTTGGACGCTACCAGCATCTAGTCAGTCGCCTGTTTTCGGGAAAATAATCGATTCGGGATTGAAATTTTATTCCTGGTATATCGGTGGCATGCGTGAACTGTTGCTGTAAGGATTTTTGCATGACATTGTGTGAGATCGGTGTGACGCAGTTGCTGCTGTTTCTTTCTGTCAGACTTTTCAATGTTTATGGTTGGTTTTTACTGCGATCGACTTATTGGAATGTGTATTGAATAATTGATAGAACTTAGGTTCGTTTGCTTGAACCAGCAGTTTGTAAAGATCCTGGTTGGTCAGTCCACGTTCAAGTTGTAGCAGTAAGGCGGCAAGGCCGGTAACATGAGCGGTGGCCATTGAATTGCCGGAAATGAAGTCGTAAGCGCCGTTGGGGAGCGTAGTAAGGATCTGTTCTCCAGGAGCCGGAACAGTCTGTGTATGGGTTTTATGGGATGTGCGAAACATGTGAGTGTGGCTTTGCACGCTGATGACACCCGGGTGGTGTGCCGGGAAGCCGGATTGGTTATCTTGCCGGTCAGTTTGAGAAGCGATGATAATGATGTCTTGTTGAATGGCTTTCTCGATCAGTCTGGCTAGAAGGGGATCGTGGGGTCCGGTTAAGCTTAAATTGATTAAGTCTACATTCATGTCTATGGCGGTGTTAAGCGCCAATGCCAAAGTAAAGCTGTTGCAGACTGCGTCGAGGCTACCTTCGGATATTTCCCAACAAGCTTTCATGGCAACGATACGACTGTCAGGCGCCAAGCCCACTATGCCCTGTCCATTGTTTGCTTTGGCGGCAATGATGCCGGCAATTGCCGTGCCATGCCCGTCACTGAAAAAATCAACGGATTGATGGGTGACAAAATCCTTGATGACGTTAATCTGACCTTCCAAATCCGGATGTTTTATGTCTACGCCAGTATCAATAATTGCTATTGTTATATTTTTACCCGTTGCCTGATTGTGTATTTTTCCCAAATTGAACGGATGAATGCTTGATTGCAGCCGGTAATACGGGTCGCTGTATTCTTTACCCAGGACTTTAAACGTAGACATCAGCTGAACATTATCGATTCGGTTGTCATTGGATAATGCGGTGATGATTTCAGCGATTGACTGGTTTTCATTGACCAGATAGACAACACAGTGTTCACCAATTTCACTGATCGACCACTGTGTAAGCAGTGTTAATTTGTAATCCGCCTCGATGTTGGCGGCAATTCTTTCGCTCCAGGACGAACTACCATAATCGCCCCTTTTGCGATAGGCATGATTAAATTGGCCGATAGGAATGCGATTGATGTGCTTGTCGGAATAGGTGACCAGAATAATACGGTCAGTATAGTTGATATCAAATAGCAATGGATCGATTACCAAATCCTGCTTGGCGCTGACTGGCAACACCGAAGCGCCCAGAGTTACAAACAATAACGTAATCAATAACAGCAATTTTTTTAAATGGGCTATTAACATAGCAGACTCATTCGGATGAAAGTGAGACATGCGCTAGTTCGGCAAAAATGACCTGCGCATTGTTACGCAATGCACTAATGGCATCAGTTGTTTCCATAGCATATTTTTGTTCGCCATCTATGAGAATTTCATAAACACCGTTTTTGTATGGTCCATTTACGATGTGACCGTAAACACTGCTTACGATAGTGTCGATTTGCGCCTTGTCCGTGTCATCTGTAAAAATCACTCGTATTAAGTTGGGTTTTTTACTTTTCTGAAGCGGTGCAGACGACTGAGCCAGAGTCCGGTATTCGTTTCCCGATAAGGTTTGTTCATGCATTGCATTGAATATAAATGTCGTTGTCATCAGCAGTATGCAAAAAACCAGCGCGAAACTTTTTCTTGAAACTGGGAACTGAAAGAAAAGTTTCTGAAAATTATCGAGCTTTTTGCGAAAAAGCGCTAATTGAGAAACCGGCTGCGTTTCAATGCGCTTTTTCAGTTGATTAAACGACGCGTTGGACATTTGTTGCATCAGCTCTGCCTGCTGGATATTGTCGTAGACTTGGCGTTGCTGTTTTAATTCAATTCGGCACGTAATACATGTTTTGATGTGGCTCTCTACCCGTGCTTGTTCCGCAGCGCTCAGCGTTCGGTTGATGAACCAGGGCAAAAGACTCCATACCGCACGATGTTCATGATTACTATTGATTTTGCTATTCACTGACATCTTTAGTTCCTGCCCTTAGTCTTCCTGAAGTGATTTTGCCAGAATTCTTCGAGCATGAAACATTCTGGTTTTTACGGTGTTTTCCGGACATTGCATAATTTCGGCGATTTCATTGTAGTGGAGGCCCTGAAAATAAGTCATTTCAACGACTGCACGCTGCTCAGCCGACAACTGAGTGAATGCGACTTCCAGC
>WBZL01005193.1_pt1 | contig 10891 bp, 8 predicted proteins | sample 5204291 | NCBI WGS metagenome assembly WBZL01 (sample SAMN12344345, study PRJNA552823) | activated sludge metagenome | biome: Activated sludge suspended growth; feature: Nitrification reactor; material: Wastewater; isolation source: activated sludge from nitrification reactor of wastewater treatment... | reverse complement strand
CACTGGGATGTCGATGATCCCGCCAAAGCTATAGGAACTGAAGAAGAGATTAATGCGGCGTTCACGCAGACTTACCATAGCTTACGCAAAGACATCGAAATCTTTTTTGCGTTATCATTAGAGGATTTGCACAAGAATTCCGCCGCATTCCGGATAAGACTCGACTATATCGGTATTTTGGAATAGCCGTACTTCAGTGCTAATGATCAAACCACTTAATTTTAACGTTACAGGAGAATCAAAATGGCAACCATTCACGTATTTGACCCCGCCTTATGTTGCAGTTCAGGTGTTTGCGGCACGGAAATAGACCGTGCACTGGTCAGTTTTTCCGCCGATTTCGACTGGCTGAAACAACGCGATATCGCCATTGAGCGTTTCAATCTGGCGCAGCAACCCATGGCTTTTGCGGATAATGCCACGGTAAAAGCATTCCTGGAACGCTCCGGTGCGGAAGCGCTGCCGCTTATTCTGGTCGACGGCGAAGTCGCCCTGGCCGGGCGCTATCCGAATCGCGGCGAACTCGCACGCTGGGCAGAGATTCCTCTGGAACAGGCCTCTGAAGAATCCAGTTGCTGCGGCGGTTGCTGCTAAGAAAGCTCTGAATAACTGTCATTTCGAGTGGCGCGAGAAATCTATGGTATTGATTGCCAAAGATTCCTCACTTTGTTCGGAATGACATACGGGTTGTTCAGAGATTTCCTAAATAATCTCAATCCCATGACATGACCGGGCACAAATTTCTCGACAAGCCGCCGCGCTTTTTGTTTTTTACCGGCAAGGGCGGTGTCGGCAAAACCTCGTTAGCCTGTGCCACGGCAATCGTATTGGCCGATGCCGGTGAGCGGGTGTTACTGGTCAGCACCGATCCAGCTTCCAACGTGGGCCAGGTATTCGGCATAACGATCGGCAACAGAATTACCGCCATCAACGCAGCGCCCAGACTGGCAGCACTGGAAATCGATCCGCAGGCAGCGGCGCAAGTTTACCGTGATCGCATTGTCAATCCGGTGCGCGGCGTATTGCCGGATACGGTGATCAAAGGCATCGAGGAACAATTATCCGGCGCATGCACTACCGAAATAGCCGCTTTCGACGAATTTACCGCTTTGCTGATCGATTCAACGCTGACAGCGGATTACGACCACATTATTTTCGACACCGCGCCAACCGGGCACACCATTCGATTACTGCAACTACCCGGCGCATGGAGTGATTTTCTTGAGGAAGGCAAAGGCGATGCGTCCTGTCTCGGCCCCCTGGCGGGTCTGGAAAAACAGCGCGCGCAATACAAAGCGGCGGTAGATGCGCTCGCCGATCCGCAACGCACCCGGCTCGTACTGGTTGCCCGCGCGCAGCAAACCACATTACGCGAAGTAGCACGAACACAGGAAGAACTCACAGCCATCGGCTTAATCAATCAATTCCTCGTCATCAATGGCTTATTGCCGCATTCGGAAGCAGCGCAGGATGATCTGGCATCCGCCATTCTTCAGCGCGAGCAGCAAGCCATGGCGGACATGCCGAACATTCTCAAACCCTTGCCGTGCGATCATATCGCGCTGAAACCGTTTAATCTGGTTGGATTGAACGCATTACGACAACTGCTGTTGGATGAGTTACCTGCCTCTGGCGATAACAATATGACGCATCAAGCCATGCCGTTTCCCAGCTTATCCAGCTTGATCGACGAAATTGCCCAGGATGGCTGCGGCCTAATCATGCTGATGGGCAAAGGCGGTGTCGGTAAAACCACGCTGGCTGCGGCTATCGCGGTAAACCTTGCCGAGCGCGGCTTACCAGTGCATCTCACCACCTCCGATCCGGCGGCGCATTTGAGCGAAACGCTGAACGGCGCGATGGATAATCTCCTCGTCGACCGGATTGATCCGCGGATGGAAACCGAACGCTATCGCCAGCGCGTTCTGCAAACCAAAGGCGCGCATCTGGATGCGCAAGGCAGAGCGTTGCTGGAAGAAGATTTGCGCTCCCCCTGCACCGAGGAAATTGCGGTATTTCAGGCATTCTCGCGCATGATCCGCGAAGCCGGAAAGAAATTCGTGGTGATGGATACCGCACCGACCGGCCACACATTACTATTGCTTGATGCTACCGGCGCTTATCATCGCGAAGTGATCAAACAAATGGATAGCCATTCCATCACGCGGTACACGACACCAATGATGCAGCTGCAAAATCCCAGGCAAACCAGGATACTGCTGGTGACATTGGCGGAACCGACACCCGTACTGGAAGCCGCCGGCCTGCAAGACGATCTGCGTCGCGCCGGGATTGAACCGTGGGCATGGATCGTGAATAACAGCATCGCCGCCACAACCGTCCAGTCACCGCTTTTGTGCCGACGCGCCCGTAACGAGCTTGCTGACATTGAAGCGGTATCAACCCTTCATGCAAAGCGCTACGCCGTTGTTCCTTTGCTCAAAGAAGAACCAGTCGGCCTACAGCGGCTATTGACATTAGCCAAATGCGGCGCAGTTAAGCGATAATCCCCTATGATCAGGCCTCAAACGTCCATGCTTCATTTCCAGGATTCGATCAAACGCATCAAGCGAGTGTGTATCATGCGTGACGAATCAGAAAAAATAATTGACTGAAAAAATACCTTCGTGGTTATGATCGAAACGGTTAAGCTCCAGTCTGACATCGAGGTTCTGCGATAAGCTGTAACGGCTTTCGAAATGCGTCGTGAAAAAACGTTTGCTTTCTCCCAGTATGAAAACGTGATAGCTTCCGGCAATTCTGACCCTCAAGTTTTCGGAAATATCATAGTACGCGCCCGCTTCCAGGTCGCCGCCCAGACGATAATCCCGCTGTAAATGACCGGATAATTCAGCCTTGAGGTCGATAAATGAAAATAACAGCAAAGGCGAGAAGAAATCGGGACGGTAGGAAAGTCCTCTTCCATAAAACGCTTTTAACGCATTGCAATAATGACAATCCCGGTCCCTGAGCGTATCGATTTCCAGGCTGCCACGCCATGAAGACTTGCCAAACAAAGGATCATATGGATTGAGTGAAGTAATCGAGAGAATATTGGCCCGGTCCAGCCTGATCCGTTCGGTTTCAAAGTAATAACGGAGCTTGAAGTCCAGAAAAACAATCTCCGAATGCTTGTCATAACCCACATCCTTGGCCATCAGGTCATGGTATGCCGGACGGTATGCCAATTCCATGAACGACTCCCGGTCGTTATGCCCAAAACCCAGGCGAATGCGGTCTGTGCCGTGACCGAGGTGCGGCGGACTGGAAAAAAGTGTGATTTTCTCATCCTGATCGCTGTCCACGCGCAAGCGGCTTCGGGCCGACAGGATGTCACGGGGAATCTTCACTTCCTGATCGCTGGCCTGTTGCATGCTCTGGTATTGAAGGTAGTCCATATAGGCATCCAGCAACAGCGCCTGCGCACGTGCGGAGAGATTGCTGAAGCGGCCGCTTTCAACGCCTGCTTCCCCTTTGATCATGGCATGCAGCAGCTGCCTTTCCTCGTTATTCATTCGGGCGCGATGATGGTTCATCTGATTGAGAACAGCCGGGCGATACACGATCTGTTTGACCAGATTATCCTGCGCCATGACCACCTTCACCGTATCCGCCGGAATCACGCTGAAAAAAAATTCATCTTTCAAACGCAAGTCCGGGTTGGCGATCTCTAAAAGCGAGAGCACGTGATAGGAGCAGTTTTCCTGGAAATAATAATAATCGAAGTAAGTCCCGCCCAGTTCCCACAAGTGCAGCAGCATCATGTGCAACTGGTCTTCGGTGAATTTGAGTTCATACTCCCATAAATCGCGGCTTTCCCAGTTGTTGTATTCCTGCACTTTGGTGTAATAGGGAAAAATTGCAAAGCGGCCTTCAAATGAACCGATCAACCCTTTCAGTGCATACAGAAAAGCGTTTTCGGTATCGGGAATCGCGGCGTAGTTTACGCCGTAATTGATAAGGTTATTGTCGCCCCCTGTTCTGCGGCTATCGATGCGCATCAGGGTGTGGCCGAACATCGAAGCGGGATTGTTCAGAAAATAAGAGGCAAATACCAGTGTCACGCCAACGGGATCGAGAATCTCCAGCCAGCGGCCGAGGCGGTCGCATTCCTGGATTTCCAAACGATCAGGGTCGAACGCGAGTTGCTCGTTCAGCCATTTAAAACGCGCGGGGAAGTTACATTGCGGATGTTCCTTATCGCTGGCAATTTCAGCCAGCGGAACGAAAAAGCTGGCCAGCGTGGCCGCCAATTCCGATTCCGGGTCGGTTTTTCCGACAGGAGAATTGAAAAAATCCATACCATCGGCTTCGCTCTCCATGCCGCCGAAACGCTTTTTGTTATATTTCAGGAGCAAGTGCCAGACACGCTGGTCACTAAGTTTTTGCGCACGCGCTTGCTGTTGCAGCTCCGCCAGATAACGCACGGCATTATTGTCCTGGGAATGGGAAACAGCGGGAAACGAAAAGAAGCAGAAAATCAGGCTGACGACAAGAAAAGCAAATGGCAAGGGACGGTAACGAATTGATGCACGGATATAGAAGTTAATCTATATCCGTGCGCACGTTGTTTTAATTCAGCGCGGATAAATGGATATTGCAGGATTTTGCCAGTTTGGGATGCTGAGACAGTTGACTCTCAAGCTGTGCCAGCAATTCGTTCGAAGTGGTTTGATCGTTTGTCACCAGATGATCGAATTTTTCCTGGGTCATCGCACCAAATTCACCATGTGTTTCTGCAGGGCATCGGTACAAGCTCGCCAGGGTAGTCAGGTTTTCACCTTTTCCTTGCGCCATTTCCTTGATCAGACTGGTGTAATTTTCCTGCGCAAATATTTCTCGTTCCTTGCTCAAATTGAGTAAACCGTGGTCGCCGCAGTTTGATGTACCGGAAGTGATTCCGAATGTTTGCGACCCAAAGGTACCATTGGTGGTTGCTGCAAAAATCTGTTGCGCCCCTGGCTTTGATCCGATGACCATTGAACCCAACCCACAACCTGCCGCGCCATATCCGGCCGCAAAACTGGAAACAGGGAAGTAAAGCAGAGAAGCCGCGATTGCAATCAAATGACGTCGTTTCATATTATTCTCTCCATATTAAACCTAAAAGGTTGTTTCTGCCTCAAACCAAATGAACGCTTCGATAATGCCAGGTTCGTTAGAACCTGGCCAGAATCTACTGAAACTTCCACAGGTTGTCAAACATAAAACAGGTTATTTCCAGAAGATCGTCAAAAAGGCGGCCAGGATGGTTGGATAATTTTCTGTCATAGCATCCGGCATCGATATATTGAAAACCTAAGGACGCTCCAATTTTTCCAGGAAAGTGATGAATTTGGCGCGGTATTGACGATCATGACGCCAGAATACATCGGTATGAGCGCCTTGCGGAATCCGCCACAAGGTTTTAGGCTCGGCCAGTTTCTCAAAAACGATTTCGCCAAGCTCGGGTTCCACCACGAAATCCTTTTGTCCGTGAATGACCAGAACCGGAATCGGTGAAATCGATGCCAAATCCTGCGGCGCCCATTGATCGCTTACTAACAGGTAGCTCAGTGGCTGCAGCGGCCATGTGAGCCAGGTATGCGCGAGTTTTGTCCTGACGATTTTCTGAAAAGAATCGAAAGTGCTGTCCGCAACAACAAGTTTTAGGTTGAGCTCGGATTTTTTATCGATTGCCGTCCGGAGCGCAACGATTCCTCCCATGCTTTGCCCATAGATGATCATCGACTCACCAGATGATTTGTTTTTTGTCACCCAATCGACCGCTGCATGGCCGGACTCGACACAGCTTCTTGGCGTAGGCCTGCCTTCGGAAAGGCCGTAGCCTGGAAAATCGAAAATGAAAAGATTGTAGCCTTCATCGGTTACCCAGACTAATTGCAGGTAATGGGATGTCAAATTCTCGGCATTGCCGTGAAAAAAAACAATGGTTGCCTTGGCAGGAACTTTCCTGGCAGGAAACCACCAGCCATGCAGCTTTCGTTGCGCGGCGTCGGTAAAAAAAATATCTTCCGGTGCGTATCCCACCGCTTTCGGATCATAGTAAAGACGTTTCTTGTCCGGGTAATAGAAAAAATTCGAACAACCGCTGAGTATGGCGATGCCTGGAATAGCCAGGAAAAATAACCCTATCAGCTTGGTGCGCATGATTTTCATGAGGATGACCGTTAGCCGCGTTACACGATCGGGTTGAGAATAAACCTGCGATACCGAATACTTCAGCGGTATACTAATGCACATGTGCATGTGATCCTGCATTAAATGGCCTTCCAGAATCTTACTTTCCTTCTGATTTGCAAGATCATATAGTACTTCACCTATATGCTTTCTCAATTTACCAAATATCAACTTCTTTCTACGCTTAGGAATGAATACCACATGATATTTACAATCCCAGCGTGTATGACTCAAACTTTGGTACTCCTTCATCTTTGACTCCTCGTCTCGTGGTTGGGACGAGAACGTTACTGCTATTGCCGTAACGGTCAAACCTTGCGGAGTCCCCCGGCTGAGCCGGGGGTTTATCTATTGTTAATTACTGTTCAGTTGCAATTCCGACAGCATCAATATCCAGAACAACTTCGCCTGGTAAATCATGCCCTGCTGTAATAACTGTAGTTCTCATCTTGATTGCCATTAAACAAATCGTGGGCAAATCACTTGGCAATCCTGAAGCTGTTGTTGGACCAGTAATCTCCCATATTTTATTGAATCGTCGATTACTTACCATATCTTCGTATGATTTCTCCCAGGTTTCTCCTTCTGCTCTTAGGCCATAACCTACCCATACTTCACCATCTCCAACGTATGCACTAACATCAATAGGTTCATTGGAAAAAGCGATAGGCATGACGGGTTGGAGCTTGCCGTCCCCATTTGGCAAAATAACTGGGTAGACTTTGGGTGTGGCATCACTGGTGTCGGCAGCATTCAACCATGAAGTACCGTCAGTTAACCATAGCGTATCAGGCTGGCTTTTACGCCGGAAACCAACAAAAATGTCTCCTGTTTTAAAATGATCCTCCTCATTTATGATCAGATTATGATCGAGAAGAACCCTATCAAATTTCCCAAACTCACTTTTAACCGATGTTTGTGGAAAGCAATATTCTGCGGGTGTAGAGAATTCAACGATATCTGCCTGTGAGGACAATGCACCTAATAACAAAACGCTTAAAATACTTCCAAGTAGGAATTTCATGGTAATACTCCAATATTTTTAAATAAAGTTCCCTGCCACAAACAGCAGGGTATTCAGTACGATTTTTAATCGCTGGTCTCCACTACATAAAGTGATATGGAAACTGGCTTTACCTAGATCAAGGAACTTTCACACGACGGAAAACCTGGTTTCCAGCAGGAGCTGGCAAGTTAACAGTTACTGGAATGCTCCCTGTGGAAACGACCCAAGCTGTAATATCCGCAACTGAAACTCCTGGGCTAGCTGCTTTGACGGCAGCATACATACCGGCCACGTGGGGTGCAGCTTGTGATGTACCCGACATCAATCCAGTTGCAGTTGTTGACGTAGGGAATGCAGAGCGGATATTTGTGCCATCTCCGCCACCAGGAGCCAACAAGATCGGCCCGGTATAATTGGACTGACTCGCAATATTTGCAAAACCAGACAAAGTTATTCCTGTTGAATCATTTCTGACCGAACTTACCTTGATAACTTGTGGTACGCAAGACGGCCAAGAAATTTCTGTTTTGCTTCCAACACCAAGGGAAATTCCGTTATTTCCAGTAGCTGCCACTACAGGAACTCCTCTGCTAGTTAAGCTAGATACAGTATTATTAATACTAAATGAAGAAGTATTACAATTTGTTGGCGCGAGCGCACCACCTATACTCATATTAACGGTATAAGGATTATTAAGAGTACCTGCCGTCGTAGCAGATAACACGCTGACTAGAGCTTGAAAAATATCAGCACCAAATGCTGTCATTTTTTGAGGAGAAGTGGTTTTATATGAAAAAACCTGGGCTGATATTATAGAGGCGTCTGGTCCAACACCCTGTAAATTAGAGGGCGAGATATTGACACTTTGTCTGCCTGCAGCAATTCCGGCAACATGGGTACCGTGATAGCAACCACTCCCCAGAGCATTACAAGCGGTCATATTGGTAAAGGATAAAGGTTCGCCCGAATTAACGAGCCCTAACGGGCTGTCGCCAGTAGTGGCGTTTGGGCTGGGACAGATAGTCGAATAGGTAATCCCGTCGCTGATTCCGTTGGTGCCAAAGCATGCTTCAAAAGTAACCCTTGGTGTTAAAAACGCATGATTTTTACGTATACCGGAATCCACGATAACAATATTTTGCCCTGCTGCACGAAAACCTGCACTCCAGGCAGATGACATATTAAGTAATGCTGTACTGTTAGTTAGTGTTGTCCAAGCGACAGGTTTGTTCAGCTCGACACTCAGGATTCTCGCATCAGCATCTTCGTATAATTTCGCTAATGTTTCAAACGGAAATTTTATGTGCAATACGCCGATTTCTGAACTGGTTGATACGTCTGTGGCAGATGCTAATGCTCCAATTTTGGAGAGAATGTCATCAAAAGCACGTTGATTGGCATTGGCTTGAGCTTTGATTGCGGCTGATGACATGTAGCCCGTTTTTGCCGAAGAGAAATCACCGCCGCGTAATGTAATCATGATTTCCGCTTCACCGTGCTCTTTGGCCGCTTCTAATACTTCCTCCGGCCATTGCGCTTTTCTGGGATCTGCATAACCGACAGGACGAATGGCTCTTACATCATCTCTTTCAATAAGCGCATAGAATGCGTTTCTGTCGATACTGGCCCGAATAACTGGCCTATTTTCGTCTACTTCAGCAACATTGATTCCTTGAGCAAAATGCTCAGTGTTTATACTGGTCAGTATACGCTGTGCTTGTTCTGACATTACTGATGACGATTTGAATACAGTATTGCCAAGGCTGTCCAAATCATAGTCAGTGGCATCCGTATTCAGAAAAATGTCAACATTTGCACTGCCATTGGTATTGATCGCGGTTTCGATTGCATCAAGACTGCCGTCATCATCGACTGCCTTAATGCGATATGCATGTGTTACATCACGAGCAAATGAAATCGCATTATCGCTGCCAGCCAGAACACGAAGGCCAATTTCGTTCACATAGGCACCCATTTGACCAATACCGTTGTTCCAGTAGCCTGATTTCAGTGTATTCTGATTCAGCTCGGCAAGAACGTTTTGAGCTTTATTTTCCATTGCAGTGCTTAATGAAGCCTGCTTGTTTGTCATGTCTTCGAGCGTTACCGTATCATCGAGAGTAATCAGTACTCGAACGAAGCCTTTTGAATTAGCCTCATTAAGGAGATTTTCATAATCAGCAGCATCGTATTGTGCTGCCAGTGATAATGATGTTGATGCTACAAACAGGAGAAATACTGAGAAAGGACTTAAGATGACTTGGGACTTGAGACTTGAGACTTGAGACTTGAGACTTGAGACTTGTTATTATTCTCATTTCTTTTGTGCTCCTCTAAGTGAGTTATTGGAATAATGTTTATATCATATTATTCAACACAATGGGACGCAAATTAAGCAAGATTAGAATGAATGAAATGAGCTCCGGCGCCAACGGTAATATTAATGTTACCGGGATTCACAGCTCGTCACTTGGCAGTTGAGCTATGAAAAACACTGAACAATTGCGGATGCGAATCCCTCAGTATAGGCCAGCACCTTTCCGACAAAATCGATCATGTCATTGAGGTAGAAACGCCATTCACGCTGGCTGGCGTCAGACATTGATCCGTTCCCGTTCGATAAAAGGACGCAGTTCCGGGCGCAAGGCATTTTCGGTAACCAGATCAACCGGGCAACCGAAAAGATCTTCCAGGTAGAACTGCACACCGAAATAGCGCCTGGAGGTGGCTGGGCCATCAAAAGCCACCAGAATATCAACATCACTGCCGCTGGTTGCCGTATCGCGGGCGATCGAGCCGAATAACGCCAGCCGGGTCACGCCGAAACGGGCCCGCAACTCCGGCTTGCTGCGATTCAGCAGTTCGAGCGCGCGCTGTCTGTTCATTATTCAATCTCCACAAAGAATAGCATTCACCTGTCGAACTTTTGCGCTTCCTGGAACCCCTTCAAACACGAAAGCTATTCAAGACTGCTCAACAATATCACATCAGTCCTGCGGGCAGGATAAAAATCCGATTGGTAACAGCCTAGCCGCAACAGCCATCGCCGCTGTTTTTACCCCGCATCTGGATGGACGGGCATGGCACGGTGCCATAGGAGCAGTAGACACAACAGTCGCCGGGCTTCGACTTAAGTACAGTGTGGCATTGCCCACATTCGTAGAACCATTGGCAAGCGTCCGTGGGCATGGTTTCCGTTCTGGTATGACCGCACATCGGACAAGTCAGCGTGGATTCAAGAATGACAGTGCTCATGAAGCATTCCTTTCAAAATTCAGTAACAGCGACGGATGTTTCCTTGAACAACCGATCCGGCACCCACCACAGATAGAACACCATGCCGAACAGCTCAGCCAGCGACTGGAATACGATGATCACCGCGGCCATCTCCCAGCCGGCTGGCAGCGCCAGCGCGAACGGCAGCACGACAAAGGAATTGCGTGTGCCGAGACTGAAAGCCAATGTGCGCCCGGAATCCATCGGCAACCGCAGCACCCGGGTCAGCAGGCGCGCAATCAGTGCCGCCGCCAGCAAAAAGCCTGCAAAAACAGGCAGCACCGTCAGCAACACCGGCCCGGAGTTACACACCGCGCCAACTTGCGCCCCGGCGATCAGAAACACCACTACCGCGAGTAAAGGCACGGGCCACCAGCTCATGCGATCGCGCCAGACTGTTCGTGCGGCTTTGGCCTCGATCCAGTATTC
>WBZL01005192.1_pt1 | contig 10891 bp, 7 predicted proteins | sample 5204291 | NCBI WGS metagenome assembly WBZL01 (sample SAMN12344345, study PRJNA552823) | activated sludge metagenome | biome: Activated sludge suspended growth; feature: Nitrification reactor; material: Wastewater; isolation source: activated sludge from nitrification reactor of wastewater treatment... | reverse complement strand
TTGAGTTATAGTATGCTACTAGCTTGTTTTTCGGCTTTCATATTTTCGTTTTAAGGCAACTTGTGTTTTTGGATATTTTTTTGTTTCTCAAAATTACAGGTCTCATTTTGTTACGATATACGCTTGCTAAAAACCATTTTATCGCAAATGATATGTTTTGCTGTATTTCTACTGCATGACTTTTAACTTTGCTTGTTCGCTGTATAAATTTCAAGTATTTTTTAAGGTTATACGTGAGGGCAGCCATCAACACATGCTTGTTAGCTTGTTGCATACCACGACTATTTATTCTTCTCATATTATGATAATTAATGAGCGTTCCTAATACAGGCTCTACAGTGGAACTGCGTCGTTTTATTAGTGTTCTATGATAGTTTTTATTCGCTGTCAACTTTTGGTGCATTTTATCATACAAAGGCTTGTGAATACTATCGTCAATCTTTTTAAACTTCGTTACTTTGCCACAACACAGCTCTCTAAGTGAACATTTTGCACAAGTAGATTCACTGCTTCGATATACTTTTTTTTCATATCCTTTGCTATCTGTTTTTATTCCTTTATAGCTTAATATTGCTTTGTTTCCTCCTGATTTAATACATTCGTATTGGTTCATAGTTTCGTTGAATACAAAACCATCTCGTACTGGTTTATATTGACCAAAGTTGGGTATATAGGCATCAATATTATGATCTTCACAGAATTGTAGCGATTGTCCACTACTGTAACCAGCATCGCACACGACTTCATTTATTTCAAGATTATTATCTTTAAAATTTGCAATAGTTTGTTCCATGATATCAGCAAAAATAGCAGAGTCTTTAGAGCCTGCTGTGCTTGCACAAGCACCGGTTATAACATGGTGAGCATCATCAACGGAGAGTTGCCCAGCATAGTTAAGCTGTCTAGCTTTTCCTGGTTTAACGCTAATCTTTGCATCTGGATCTGTTGGTGAATAATGCGTGTGATTGCTTAAGAATTTAGGGCGAATTTCTTGTCCATCTTCATCCACACGTTCGGTTTTAGTATTTCCGGGCATTCCCTTGTAAGCCACCTGTTTCCAAGCATGATGCCGTTCTACTATTTTCTTGCGTTCTGCACTTACTTTAAATTCGCTGTTATGCTCAAGCTCCTCTACAAAATCAACAGCATCTTCTAAAACATCTTTTTCTATCAAGCTATCCATGCTTGCATTAGCTTTAATAAAAGCACTGTCAACACATTGCCGCTTTCCACGAACCATACCTTTGTCAATACATTTTTTTAGAACTACTTGAAAAAGCTTTAAGAAGGTATTTTCTCCGAACAGTTGTCTGGTTCTGCTGATGGTACTGTGGAAAGGCAGTTGTTCGTTAATGTCATATCCGAGAAATAATCGAACACTTAGACTGTCGGCACAAAATCGTAGAATCGCTCTGTCGCTATTGATATTATTGAGATAAGCTACTAAAAGCATTTTAAAAAACACGACAGGATCTATGCTTTTGTTGCCTTCCGTACCATAGTAATCTTTTGTTTCTTTGTACAAAAAGTGTAAATCTAAAGTAGCATTTAATGAGCGATAAAAATTATCATGAGGAACGAGTTCCTCTAAACTAGTAGAGTAGAAGATTTGAGGCGTAAATTTTTTCTTTCCTTGCATAGACAAATATCATATAATAATGAATATTTGTATAATAGTGTTATAAACATTATCTTAGTTGTGCAACAAGCACAGCGGTTTGGCAAAAGTGGCGGTTCAGTTCTTCGTATGACAGTTTATCGTAAATTTGAAGAGTGTGCTTCGTATGAACATTTGTGGTAAAATCGCCACCTTCGCCAAGCCGCGAAACGTTATGCACAAGCGTAGGACGACCGAACTACACAGACAAAAACTGACGGACAACTTTGACAAGTGAACAACATAAAGACCATACTGTAACAGGATAACGAGTAAGCCGACACTCATTTCCAACGCTTCTGTATTTTTTATTTTCCCCACCGCACATTTTTATTCAATTTTGCCGACACACAACGGCACATTTGCAAACCGCACCAAGCCCACCCACCACCCAAAGTTTGCAAAAGAGCCGTTTTTCCAACCTTGACAACGCTAATTTTTGGCAATTTATCAACATTGCTGCCGTTTCATAGATTTTTGTATCTTTGCTAAAACTTTAAGAAATCATCGCAACAGACAAACTACATACCGACCAAATGAAACGTCATTTCAAAAGCAAAGCTTTTTTTGAAACACAGGACATTGTTGCCTTTTACGAGCAAACCGAAAAAGACATCAAGCCAACAACTGTAAATTGGCGTGTTCACACTTTGGTACAATCGGGCGTTTTGCAACGAATAGGCAGAGGAAAATTTACATTGGGCGAAGGCAGAAATTATATTCCCGAAATTTCTTCGGCAACAAAAAATATTTTCAAAAAACTGAAAACAGAATTTCCTTATGCCAATTTATGCGTTTGGAATACTTCTGTTTTAAATGAATTTATGCAACATCAACCTAACCGATTTTTTGTATTGGTAGAAACAGACAAAGAAACAACCACTTCTGTTTTTTACTTTTTGCGTGAAATAAAAAAATCGGTTTTCATTGACCCGACAAAAGATATTTTGGAAAAATATGTGATAAACGAAAATGAAATATTCATAGTAAAACCGCTTATTTCAGAAGCACCAACGCAAAACATCAACGGAGTTGAAACGGCAACCATAGAAAAAATGTTGGTGGACATTTTTTGCGATGATGTGATTTTTTCAGCTCAACAAGGTGCTGAAATGCGGACTATTTTTAAAGAGGCATTTGGAAAATACACCATTAACCAAAGCAAAATGCTTCGCTATGCCGACAGACGAAGAAAGAAAGAAGAACTAAACCAATTTGTAAAAACAATTTCAAATTTATGGCAGCATTGAAAATTTACTGCCGTTTTATAGAATATGATAAATCAAAAAGAAATATCAAACGAATGGCTTAACCAAGTAGCAAAGCAACACCGAAATGCGGATAAAATTCTTGTAGAGAAAGTTATCCGTGCATTGTTGTTGTTAGAAGGTCTGGCAAAGCAAAATCTAAATTTTGTTTTCAAAGGCGGAACGGCTTTGATGCTTCATTTCAATTCTACGAAACGTTTATCCATAGACATTGATATTATTCTGCCGAATGAAAGTGAAAACTTGGAAAGCGTTTTAGATACAATCGCAAAAGAACAAGGATTTTTGAGAAAAGAATTGCAACACCGAAGCACCAATTCAAAAATCAAAAAAGAGCATTACAAATTTTTCTACACGCCTTTGCACAAAACCAACAAAGACGAAGAATATGTTTTGTTAGACATTCTTTTTGAAAAAGTGAATTACGCAAACGTGGTTTCGTTACCAATCCATTCTGATTTTGTTCCTCAATCAGGCAAAGCAATTGATGTAAATGTTCCAAGTTTGGAAGATATTTTGGGCGACAAACTCACGGCTTTTGCACCCAACACCACAGGCATTCCCTACTTCAAAAAAGAAGATAGTATGAGTATGGAAATCATCAAACAACTTTACGACATCGGAAATTTGTTTGATGTGGTAAATGATTTAGAAACCATTAAAACTACGTTTTACCGCTTTGCAAAAACTGAAATTGCTTATCGTAATGCAAACAAAATTTCAGAAAGTGATGTGTTGGAAGATATTTACCAAACCGCTCTTTGCATTGTTACGAGAGGCACAGACGGCAAGGGAAATTTTGAAGAACTGCAAAAAGGGCTGCAACGTGTAGGAAGTTTTATTTTTTCAGAAAGTTATCACATTGAAAAAGCGATAGCACACGCTTCAAAAGCGACTTACATTGTTGCATTGATACAACACGATGCAAAAAACATTGAAAAGTTTGAAAACCCGCTTCAATTAAAGGATTGGCAAATTGGAGAACCATTTAACAACAAATTGAATAAACTCAAAAAATCCAATACCGAAGCGTTTTTCTATTGGTATAAAATTTATGAAATAATGAAATAAGAATGGCAGACATTTCTCAAATATTAAACACGCTCAACACTTCGCCAAGTGTTGAATTGTTGCGTTTACGAAACAGAGAAATGATTATTGAATTTCTTGTAAACACATTTTTGAATAAACAAGGTGCAATTTCATCTGAAAACATTCATATACAATTAGCTGACTTTTTAGAAGGACACGAAGTTGAAAATGATGAAGAAAGTGAAATTAGTCCTTTTGACACCTATGAAATAAAAGCAAAAAAATATATTCAAAACTGGACGAACAAAGGTTTCTTAACTAATTATCCTGATGAGCAAGGCGAAGTTTTTTATGAACTATCTGCGCACTCAAGCAAAGTAATAGATTGGTTAGCGAGTTTGAAAAAGGAAGAATTTGTTGGTACAGAATCAAAATTCAACAATATTTTAAATCAGTTGAAAGAGTTGGTTGAGTTTACCAACGAAGATACCGAGAAACGTATTCAGTTGTTGGAAGAAAAGAAATTGGAAATTGAACAACAAATTCAAAGAATAAAAATCGGAGAAGATGTGAAAGTGTTTGAAGAATTTGAAATTATACCACGTTTCAATCAACTCAATCAATCAGCAAAAGAATTATTATCAGACTTCAAAGAAGTTGAAGACAATTTTAAAGAAATTACGAAAGGCATTTATCAAAAACACGCAGATGGAAGTTTAAGCAAAAGCGATATTTTACAATTTACTTTTGACGCACTTGATTCGTTGAAAGAAAGTCAGCAAGGAAAAAGTTTTTACGCTTTTTGGAAGTTTATTTTAAGCCCAGATTTGCAAAGCAAATGGGAAGATTTGACAAAAGAATTATATAAAACGCTTGTAGAAAAATCAATTCCTGTAAATGACCCATTCCTAAAAGGAATGAAAAAACATCTTCACAGTTCTGGACTAAAAGTTTACAGAGCCAACGATAAAATGGCGGAAAAACTAAGTCGCATTATTCGTGAAAATGAAAATTCAAAATCGGAAGCAACAAAAAACATTATTCAGGAAATCAAGAAAACTCTTGTTGAAATCAGCAAGACAAGGAAGAAACCTGAAATTTCGTTTGAATTGGAAACAGAAATTGAAATCAACATTCCGTTTGAACGCAAATTGACAACCGAACAAAGCGAAGAAATTACTTACACAAACAAACCGAAAATCGCAGATGAAGACATTACTTCGTCTAATCATTTAGGCAAATTGTTTTCTCAATCCAACATTGACAAAGAATTGTTGCGGAAAAGAATTAAAGATATTCTCAAAGAAAAATCTCAAACAACACTTTTAGATGTGGTTGAAAATTATGGTGGACTTGAAAAAGGTTTGCCCGAATTGTTCGGATATATTGGCATTGTAAAAGAATTTAAACACATCATCAGTTCTGACAAAACACAGAACATCGTGTTTGATACCGAAAACAGAAAGCAAATAAAAATTCCCGAAATTATTTTGACCAAATGAGCAGTTTAGAGAAAAATAGTAAACCGTATAGCAAAGCAATAGTTAGATTACTCAAATCAACAGTTGAGAATAACTCAAATGTGTGGGAAGACGTAATCAATTATCAAAATGAAATTCAAGAATACATCAGCCAAATTGGTTTAGAACTCATTGTAAAAAAAGATGAAGGGTTTGCTTTTGTAAAACAACTTGAGGACAGCGAAGGCAATACGCTTGGTTTGGTTCAAAGACGACAAATTGGTTTTGAAACATCAATCGTTCTTGTGGTTTTAAGACAGAGTTTAGAAGAATTTGACAGTAACCCGACTCAATTTGCTACTGAAAAATTCATTACTGATTCCGAAATTAAAGATGAATTAGAACTCTTTTTACAAGAGGGATACAATAAGTTGAAGTTTAAAAAAGAATTAGACAAATACATTCGGAACGTAGTTGAATTAGGTTATTTGAAAGAAATCAACAAAAAAGACAACGAAACGAAATACCAAATACACCGAATTATCAAAGAAAAAATAACACTGGATATATTACAGGATTTTAAAACAAAATTGCAGGAATATGTTGAGTCTGTTTAGTACAAGTTCCGACAAAGCGGGTTTCAGACTTCAGTATATGGAAGTTTTTAATTGGGGAACATTTACCCAACCTGATATTTTTAGAATAAATCCGCAAGGAAATAATTCACTTTTGACCGGTGCAAACGCTTCGGGAAAAAGTACCTACATTGATGCTTTGCTCACATTAATAGTCCCTGCAAAGAAAGACCGTTTTTACAATCAATCATCAGGCGTTGAGAAAAAAGGCGACCGCACCGAAGAAACTTATGTGTTAGGGCATTACGGCAACATTCAAGAAGAAGGAAAAACTTCTACTTCCACACAAAAGTTGCGTGATACAAATACTTATTCCGTAATTCTTGCTTCTTTTTCAAACACCGACCAAAAACAAATTACATTATTTCAAGTTCGTTGGTTTTCAAATAATGAATTAAGACGACAATTCGGCATTGCTCACGTTCCGCTTGAAATAGAAAAAGATTTCAGTCAGTTTGACGGAAAAGGAGCTTGGAAAAAGCGTTTAGAGAAAACATACAATTCAAATACAACTAAAAAGAAAATTGAATTTATAGATGGACCTACGGCTTATGCCGATAGAATGTCTGACTTGTTCGGAATGCGTTCTGCAAAAGCATTGTCTTTATTCAACCAAGTTGTTGGTGTAAAAGTGTTGGAAGATTTAGACGATTTCATCAGAACAAATATGTTGGAGGAACAAGATGCAGAAGCAGAATTTATCCAACTCAAAGAAAGTTTTTTGACTTTAATGGACGCTAAAACCAATATTGAAAAAGCCAAAGAACAAATCAAACAACTAACGCCAATCAATGAAATTGCAATAACACTAACCAATATCAAAGCAGATTTATTGCGATTAGAAAAATCAAAAGAAACGGCTGTTTATTGGTTTGCAAAGAAAGGTGTTGAGTTAGGCGAAAAGGAATTGGAAAGATGTAAGGAAGAATTACAACGGTTGAATGATGAATTGACAGCATTGCGAAGCAAAGAAACTGAACTCAAAAATCAGGAAACCGATTTAACCGTTCAAATAAAATCAGACGAAGTTGGAAATCAAATTGAGAAATTAAAAACAGAAATTACACGTTTAGAAAAAAGCCGAGATAACCGAAAAACGAAGCTTGACGACTACAACAAAATTGCTCAAAACATTGAATTGAATACCAACCCAAGCGAAGAAACTTTTAATACAAACCGAGAAAAAGCCAAACAGTTAAAACAAGAAAAACAACAAAAAATTGAGGAGGAAAATGAAAATCTTCGTGCATTAAAAAACAAAGAAGATGAACTAACCAAATCCACAGAAGACTTAGTAAATACCATTCAAACACTTCAAAAAAACAAAAACAATATTGCTGGTCGTGAAGCCGATATACGAGATGAGCTTATTGTACACATCGGAGCAACCAGAGAAGAAATTCCTTTCATTGGTGAACTCATCAAAGTAAAAGAAGATGAGTTGGCTTGGGAATCTTCCATTGAAAAAGTGCTTCACAATTTTGCTTTAAGATTGATTGTTCCGCCCAAATATTATTCAGAAGTAAACAAATATGTAAACAGTAACAATTTGAGAGGTAGAATTCGTTATGATAAATACGAAAAACAAGATTATCTCAAAAATTTACGATATAAGGATATTAACGAAAAATCATTAGTCAATAAAATTGAGATTAAACCGAAAACGCTATATCACGAATGGATTCAGGAATATTTAGAAAATCAATTTGATTTTGTTTGCGTGGATAATCTTGCAGAGTTTGAACGCCATTCTGAAATGGCAATCACTCAAAATGGATTGATAAAATTCAAAAGAGGAAAACACGAGAAAGACGACCGACCGCATATTACAAGAAAAGAAAACTATGTTTTAGGTTGGGACAACAAAGAAAAAATAGCGGCTTTAAAGAAAGAATTAACCAATCTTCAAAGTCAGCAAACTGAAATCAAGAAAGCGATTGCAAGTAAAAATATCGAGATAAAAAATTTAGGCGTATTCAAAGATGAATGTCATAATCTATTTTCAAAGTTTGAAAAATACGATGATATAAACTGGCAAACTTACGCCCAAGAAATTCTTGAAAAGGAAAAACAGAAAACCGACTTAGAGAAAACCAACGACCGAGTAAAGAAGTTGCAAGAACAGTTAGGTAAAGTTCAAGCAGATTTAAAGCAACTTTCAGAAGTTGATATTTTCAATAAAGGGCAAGAAATCTTTAAAAATAAAACAGAAGCTGAGAATATTGAGAAAACCATAAAGAGCAACAAAGCAATTAGCGAACCTTTGGGAAATATTGATGTTTCTGCATTTGAAACGCAAAATCCAAATTTGTTGAGCGTTGAATATTCAAATTTTGAAATAAGTCGTAGTAATTTCCAAAATGAAAATTCAAGAGAGATAAGAAAACTTGAAGATGAAAAACGAAGAAATGAAGATGAAGTAAAAATTAAAATAAACGCTTTCAAACAACCGACAGAAGAAATCTTGAATAGATTCAAAGATTGGCGTTCTGATGTTAATTCGCTTCCCGATTCAACACATTTGGAACTAATCAGCGAGTATCAGACAAGGTTGGTAAATCTTCAAAGAGATGACCTTCCAAGATTTGAAAAAAAATGGAAAGAATACTTACAATCAACCTTATCTGATAAGATTGGTAGTTTTAATATTTTCTTTACTAACTGGGTTGATTCCATAAAGGACAACATTCAACATCTGAATGATTCATTAAAAGAAATTGATTTCAAAAACAATCCTAAGACATATATTCAATTAGTCGCTCAAAATAAAATCAATCAAGATGTAACGGAATTTAGAAGTACGTTGAGAAACGCAATACCAAATATTGCTGAATTAGATAGAATAATTGACGGACGGGAAAATCATTTCATCAATTATATTTTACCTTTTATTGAGAAATTGGATAAAGAGGAATGGCGTAAAAAAGTAATGGACGTTCGTTCTTGGTTCAGCTACAAAGCCGAAGAATTTTACAAAGAAACCAATCAAAAATTCAAGACGTATGAAGCAATGGGGCAACTTTCGGGTGGAGAGAAAGCCCAACTTACTTATACGATTTTAGGTTCTGCAATTGCTTATCAGTTTGGTTTGACAAAAGAAGGATTACAAACTAATTCTTTCCGATTTATTGCCATTGACGAAGCATTTAAAGCACAAGACGAAGACAAAGCACGTTACTTGATTACGCTTTGCAAACAACTTCATTTGCAGTTATTGGTTGTTACACCAAGCGACAACATTCACATTGTTGAAAACGATATTTCATTTGTCCATTTTGTAGAACGCAAAGAAGAAAGACATTCTTGGCTCTACGATATGCCGATTGAACAATTCAAAGAAGAAAAAGCGAATTTTCTGAATAAATGATTACGCCAAAAGAAATAAAAGATAAAACTGAAAGAAAGTATATTTCTTTTCTTCAATCATTAGTTGAGCAAAAACCTTTTGAAAAATTGGTTATTCGTGGAGATAAATCGTACACCAAATCATCATTACAAGAGTTTGAAAAAGAAATTCAGCACATCGTTAGCCAATCCAAAGAGAAAAAAGGTTTTGGCTACACTTTGGAATTTCAACAAGTAAAAACGAAACATTTAGGCACACAAGATTTGCCCACATCAATTTACTTTGATACTGAAAAATATTTTTTGAAGTTTTTAGGTAAAGAAAAAGAGGTTGAATTATTCAAAGCAAGTGTTGAAGAAATCATTAAAGCATTTCCCGAATTAAAAGATTGGGTAATCAAAAATCCAAAAAAGATTATTGACAATGAAAGCGAATGGGAAAGTATTTTGAAAGTGTGCCAATACTTCAAGCAAAATCCTAAACCGAATTTGTACATAAGAGAATTACCGATAAAAGTTCATACAAAATTTATTGAACGAAATCAAAGTGTAATAAAAGAATTGCTTGATGTTCTCATTTCGGAACACATTAACACGGAAGAAAAACAATTTGAAAAAAGATTTAATCTGAAATATGCAGAACCGCAGATTCGATTTAAAATTCTTGACAAAGAAATCAGTCAAAAATTCTTTTCAGGACGTGATGATGTTGCAATTCCTGTAAGCCAATTTGAATCATTGAACTTGCCAATCAAAAAAGTGTTAGTTGTAGAAAATAAAACGACACTTTACACGACTTTGACGCTTCCAAAAATGAACAACACCATTGCAATATTTGGTAGCGGATATAGTGTTTACAACCTTAAAAGTGTTCATTGGTTTACTAACCTTAAATTGCTTTATTGGGGTGACATAGACGTTCAAGGATTTGAAATTTTATCGCAATTCAGAAATTATTTTCCACAGACAAAAAGTGTTTTAATGGACAAAGAAACTTTTGAAAAGTTCTTTGAAAACGATAACGGAACACCAACCAACATTTTTACAAAACTAAATTTGACAGACGAAGAACAGCAACTTTACGACATTTTAAGAACAAACAATTGGCGACTTGAACAAGAAAAAATTCCATTTGACTATGTAAACGAGTTCTTTAAAAATTGACTATGCTAAACACAGGTGTAAGCACATTTGCAAACCGCACAAGCCAAAACACAAACCAAAGTTTGCAAAAGAGCTTCCACCTTTCCACCCTGACAAAAATTGAATAAAAATTTCCTTCCCTTCTGAAAATAAAAAATACATCAACACACAAACTGACACGACAATGATAAAAAACAACGACTTGACAACACGACAGACAGAACGCCTGTGCATAACAGCGGTAGCTGTTGCACAACTCCAATTTCTTGAGTTATAGTATGCTACTAGCTTGTTTTTCGGCTTTCATATTTTCGTTTTAAGGCAACTTGTGTTTTTGGATATTTTTTTGTT
>WBZL01005190.1_pt1 | contig 10895 bp, 12 predicted proteins | sample 5204291 | NCBI WGS metagenome assembly WBZL01 (sample SAMN12344345, study PRJNA552823) | activated sludge metagenome | biome: Activated sludge suspended growth; feature: Nitrification reactor; material: Wastewater; isolation source: activated sludge from nitrification reactor of wastewater... | reverse complement strand
GGACCCGCTGTCCCGGGCTTGCGGTTGCAGCACGACACGATGGGGATGGGATCTTTCAATTTGCAATGTGCCGGAGCCGACCCGACCTGGCCGCGTGCCCGGGCTCGGGTGAAACCCTGCGGGGCCACCGGACCGGTCCTGCGCTGTTCAGGGTGCGACGGGCAACGGCCTCGTCACGCGCATCAAGTCGTACTCGGCGTCGCGCACCTGCTGCAGGGCGGCACGCAGCTCCGGCAGCGCCGCTGGAGGCAGGCGCTCGGCGCGTGCCAGGCTCTGCACGAAGGTGCGCTCGTAGTGTTCGCCCGGCCTGACGCGCACGCGCAGCTCGAGCAGGCCCGATGCCGTGGCAGGCAACGACAGCGGCAGATCGAAGCGACGCTCGCCGCCGGCCGGAATGCGGGTGTCGGCCACCTCATGGCGCAGGTCGGTATCGACCGTCCAGCCGATCACCGCACGACCGAGCTCGGTCCGCCGGCCCTCGGGGGACAGGTGTGCGATGTGCAATTCGACCTTCGGCACCATGTAGGTCGGGAAGTGATGCCCGGCGCCGACGTTGCGGACCGTCACCACCGCGCCGAAGGCCCGTCCGGGGCGGCCGACCAGCTGCCAGTCGAGATCGATGGCACGGCGCGTGGTCTCGGCGTCGTGGATGCCGAGCCACAGATGCCGGCGTTGCGGCATGTGACAGGACTGGCAGGTCTCGCGCGCCGCAGCGGGGCTGGCCTGCCATTGACGGTAGGTGTCTTCATGCAGCTTGCCGGCGGTGCGCGGCCCGTCGTCCGGGAACTGATGGCAGTGAGCGCAGAACGCGCTGTCGGAGAACGCCGTGCTGGCCTCGAACCCGCCGTGCGACGCGGCCGCCGACGCCGCCACGGACACCCCCGAAGGTGCGCCGGCTCCCGAAGCCGCCGAAGCCGGAGGAGGCCCGTAGCGGCGATGGCCCCGTACGTGGCAGGCTGCACATACGAGGCCCTGGTGCGCCAGATCGGGTGGGACATGAGCCGGAGGAGGCGTCGCCGGCCGCGCGGGCCACCCGAGTTCCTGGGCCAGCAGCGCCTTTTGCTCCGCCAGCGGCGCATGGCAACGCAAGCACCGATTGCCCTGGGCCTGGTCCATCAGGTGCAGCTGCCAGCCCAGGCCTGGCCCGACGCTGCGCGCATGCCGGCTGCCTTGCCACGAGGCCCATTGCGCTGGATGGCACTGGCCACAGGACTGCGGCCCCAGCGAGGCCTCGAGGCTGCTGAAGCCGCTGGGCACCGCGCCCTGGGGCGGCAGCGGGTCCGCCCAGTGCCGGGCCAGGAAGGCGGCCCTCTCCTCGGGGCCTTCGCCACGCGGCGTGCAGGCCACGATCAACAGCAGCGCCCCCAGCTGCGCCGCGATCCACCTCACGCGGCGCACCGATATGCCGTTGGTGCGCCACAGCCCGCCGCGTCAGCCGCCGCAGGGATTGGCGGGAAGGCCGCTGCCGCCGCCGTCGGTCGAGCCGGCGCTCTCGCCGGTCTTGTAGGACTTGTCGGAGTTGACGATGCTGTCGGTGTGCGCGGCATACGGATTGGACACGGTCCGGCTGGCCACGTCGGCGGTGTTCATCGCCGGCCGGAAATAAGATCTCACGTCGGTGCGCCAGGGCGAATCGGCGGGCAGGATGGCCTTGCCCGTCGCGTCGGCGATGTTCGACAGCGAGTTCCACTCGACCATCGCACCATCGTAGAAGCGCGTGGGCTTGCCCAGGATCACCGCGCTGGTGATGCCGGTGATCATCGCGCGGAACGTGGTCTCGCAGTACACGATGACCGTGTCACCCTCCTGGTAGCCGTTGCCGGCACCGACCAGGCCGAACGAGCCGTCGATCAGGCCGACACCGGAGGCATCCGGCGCACCGGTGAGATAGGCCGCGAGCACGGACTTGGGCTTGTAGGCGAAACCCTTCGAGCTGTCGAGCATGTAGGTGTACTGCAGCTGCAGCGCGCCCCATGGATGGCCTTGTCGAGAGCCGCCGTTCTGGAAGGTCCAGCGGTAGTTGGCGGCATTGACCGGCGTGCAATAGGCCGAGCCGCAGGCTTGCGCGCCCGCGACGTCGGAGTTGGTGTCCTCGCCGCGCTCGACCAGCGCACCGGCGGCATACTGCCCGACGCTGCGTGCGTCCCACAGGAAGACGCGGTCGTTGAGCACGTTGGCATCCGACGAGGGCAGCGCGGCCAGCAGGTCGCGCACGGTGGCCTGCAGTTGGGTGTTGTCGACCAGCAGGCTCTTCACCGAGAACGTGCCACTGCCCGGCGCAGCCGAGGGCGTGGCCTGGAAGTCGTCGGCGGTCAGGCTGTCGGTCACCAGCCACTGGTGGCCGCCATTGAGCAGCGCCAGATGACTCTTCTCGACACCCCAATAGCGCAGCGCGTACCAGATGCGGCCCTGCGCCATCGCGTTGCCGGTGTTGCCCGTGCCCGGTGCAGCGACGATCATGTCGCGCGTCGGATCGATGTTGTACTTGCGAAACAGCGCGTCCATCGTGGCCCCGTCGGGCACCATGCTCTGCGTCTCGATGACACCGTTGTTGCGCGTCTGGATCCACTCGCTGCTGGGCGACAGGTAGCTGAGGACCTGCGTGCCGTCGGGTTTGATGTACTCGGCGCCGGCCGGGCCAGTGGACGCCTGCAGGATGACCAGCTTGCCGGTGATGCCGGGTGGCCGCTCGCGTGCCCAGTCGGACTTCCAGCGCTTCAGCGTGGCGCCGGTGATCAGGCCGTTGACGTTGTCGTCGTAGTTGTCGGCCGAGACCTGCGCCAGCGCGGCCGGCGAGTTGACCGTGATCTGTCGGGCCACGGTCGCCGGGTCCTCGCTGCTGCCCCCACCGCAGCCGTGGAGCAACGCGGCCAGCGCGAGTGCGGCCACCGGAACAGGGATCGACTTGTGCCAGGGTCTCATCTTGTCTCCTTCGGACGGTTGGACGGGCATCGGCAAGCGGCGGGCGTCCACGGCGCCGCTGCCTCGTGAATCGGGCTTCAGGACGCGTCCGCTGCGGCGGCGGCCGTCGCGTCCCCCAGGTACACCGGCAACCAGCCATCGGCCAGCGCATTGAGGACCGCGTCGTAGGGCGGCGACAGCGCCTGCGTCCGCACCTCGGCGCCGAGTTCGCGCAGCGCGTCGCCCAGGCCGGTCGCAGCAGGCGCCGGCGACCCGGCGTCGACGATCAGCAGCACCCTGCGCACGTCGCTCATAGCAGGTACACCGCGTCGCTGTCGACAACCGCCCGTGCCACCTCGGCCCACCCACCCGCATCGCCGCGCGGCAGCATCTGGGGCGCCACGTCGGCGAAGGCCAGGGCCTCGAGCTGGGTTTCGGCCTGCTCACCGGTGGGCAGCGGTCCGAGCACGAGCACACGCAGTTCCGCGTCGGCCAAGGTCAGACCCGCGGCCACACGCAGCGCTTCAAGGGGCTTGTCGCGCGCCACGACGACCAGTCTTCGAGCCATGTGCGGTCTCCCTCGGTCGCCTACAGCACGAGCAGCGCCTGGGCCGACTGGGCCAGCTTGGCACCCTGGAACTGGCTGCCCATCACGACGAAGGGCTTGAGCGCGTCGATGTCGCAATCGGGCATCAGCTCGTCGACGCTGTGGCGGCACGCCGCCACGCTGAGGGGGCGGGCCTGCGCCTGGGCAAGGAAAGCCTTGTCGGCGAGCAGGCACACGCCCGAATCGGTCAGGAAGCAGCGCGCATCCCAGCCCCGCCCCGCCGCCCGGGCCAGCAAGCCGGTAGCGTGCACGGCGTGACGCCGGTCGGTGACGATCAGTCCGAACTGCACGCGACTCAAGCCTTGCGGATGGTCCAACTGAACTGGCCGGCCTGCTCGTGGCGCTCGACGATGTCGTTGCCGTCGGACTCGCACATGGCCAGGATCGACTCGCCGGACGACGGGTTGTCGAACACCAGCAGCAGCGTGTCGCCACTGGCGAGCTTCTGCATGGCCTTCTTGGTGTAGAGCTGCGGGTGCGGACACGAGTACCCGCAGACGTCGAGCTTCCAGCGTCCGTCGGATACCTGGTTGAACGTCACGGCCATCGAAGGGGCTCCTCGGCGAGACAGGGTTGAGGATGGATGAATCAGGACAGCGACAGTTCGTCGCCGCGGCGGGCGGCCTGCCAGTCCACCCACCAGGCGAAGAGCTTCACGCCGACCCATGCGCCCAGCGCCATGCCGAGCAGGAAGACCCACCCGCTCGGGTCGCCGTTGGTGACGGTGGCGAAGAACGCGCCGATGTTGCAGCCCATGGCGATGCGTGCACCCAGGCCCATCAGCGCGCCGCCGATCAAGGCGAAGATCGCCGCCTCGGCATTCGGCAGCTTCCAGCGGAACTCGCGCCGCTCCAGGGCCATCATCGCCGCGCCGAGAATGATGCCGACCGACATGAAGCCCGGCGCGTTCAGCCACGGCGGCGGCAGTCCGTTGTCGAGCCCGAAGAAGATGTTGTCGCGCAGCGGCAGGCCCAGGCGCTCGAGCACCCAGCCGCCCCACTGCGCTTCCTGCGTCGTGATGTACCAGTAGCCGGGGTCGAACACGGTGTCCTGGATCGACAAGCCCTCGCGACGGTTCATCGCCGCCAGCAGCTCACCGAAGTTGCCGATGCCGAAGTGATCGCGCAAGGCGCCGGTCACCCACATGTGCGCGCCGGCCAGGATGCCCAGACCCGCGCCGGCCAGTGCGGTGCTCTTGGACGAGGTGGCCATGGCCCAGAGCCCGGCAAGATGGTCGCGCAGGCTCGGCTCGGTGATCTTGGCGCGCCGAAGGTGTCCGGGGCGGTAGTACACCGCGTACAGCAGCAGCAGGATCACCGTCACCGGGAGCAGGGCCACCAGCACGGTGTTGGCCAGGGTGCCGAGCAGCGGGGAGTCGGCCAGGCCCAGCGCCTGCGCCGCGGTGGTGGCCTTCAGGTCCCAGACATGGCCAGCGGTGAACAGATCGAACCAGCCGTGGGTGACATCGAGCTCGGCCGGCATGTCCTTGGCCACGGCAGACTGCGTCCAGGCGGCCGGGGCCAGGCTGTCGCCGCCGGAGCCGCCGACGACCAGCGCCTGCGCGAACGAGATCGACACGATCACGATCACCGAGCCCAGGTTGCCCTCGCCGGCCTTGTACAGCGACCCCGAGGCGCAGCCGCCGGTGAAGACGATGCCGAAGCCGAAGATCGCCGCCCCGATCAGCACGTGCCAGCCCAGAGGATTGGGATGGAAGGTGTTGAATCCGCTCAGGCTGACCGCCGCCGCCACCAGTGCGTACAGCGCCACGGCGATCATCATGCCCACGGCCATGCGAGGCACGCGGACGGCGAACAGATCGCGCACCGCGGAGGCCATGCAGAAGCGGCCGTACTGCAGCAGCAGTCCGTAGCTGACACCGAACCAGGCATACACGAGGATGTAGCCGAGGCGATGGTCCGAACTCCACGCTCCAAGCGAAGCCGCCAGGCCGACCGCCAGCAACGTCAGTGCCGCCCAGCGTCCCCGGTGCCAGGTGGCGGTCTCCATGCTCTGCACCATGCCTCAGGCCCCCTCGCCCGGCCGCCAGAGGCCCTTGCGCAGATAGACACGCCAGCCACGCTCGTCGCGCAAGGTGGCCAGATGGGTGCTGGCCAGGGTCATCGCCAAGGCAGGAAAACCCTCCACGGCCGGAGCACTGTCGCACCGCAGCTCGATCACCTCACCCTCTGCCAACCTGCTCATGACCTTCATCGCCAACAACTGCGGCCTCGGGCACATGGCACCGAGGCAATCAACCGACTGGGTGATGCGGGTCGGGCCTGCGCCCGGCAACAGCACCTCCCGATCGGGCGCCACGTCAGGTGTTGGGTCGCGCCCGGTGATGCGCTTCCACCAGCGTCTACCGTTCATGACCTGCACCCATCGCTGTGGCCGCTGGTAAGCATCTTGCATGCCAGTGGCGGCATGGGGTAGCGGCAATCGGAGGCCAGTGAATATTGCAACCGGCGCGTCGCCGAGCGGAATTTCCGTCGCGTTCTGCAATCGCCGGCCAGGTGCCGCCCGGACCGGCGGGTCCCGGGGCGATGAGGCCGCGGCGGCTGCCCGGGATTCGGGCGAGACGTAGGAATGGACCCCTCGAGCCGCACGTAGACCCGCACAGCCTGGTGCCGCTTGATGCCCGGGCATCAGGAGATCGAGCCATGAAGTTCCTCTTCAGCAGGTGTGTTCTGATGCTAGCGGCAGGCCTGCACGCGCCGACCTGGTCCGCCGGCAGCGTCGACATCGGTCGCACCTATTTCCAGCCCGGCGTCGCGCCAGGCTTCGGCCTGTGCCTTCAGTGCCATTTCGACCCGCCGACGGCGCCGCGCTTCGTGCTCGCGCGCTTCAACCCCGCCTACCTGAGCTCGGCGTTCGAGTCCGTGCCGCAGATGAACCCCAACCTGTCCATCCTGGGTGCCACGGGCATTCGGGACGTCGCCACCTACCTCGGGCTGGTGGGCCAGGGTCGGCCCGACGTGACCGACGCCGACCGCTTGTTCGACTGGGGCGAGGACACCTTCACGCAGCTGCTGTCACCGCGACGCCAGGTGACGGGCGAACTGTTCGGCTACATCTACCGCTTCTACCCGGACACCGGCGTCTACGTCGGCATCAAGGACGGCAGCGTGCACTTCTACGACAGCCGCACCCCCGGCAGCACGATACAGAACCTGGGCACGGTGCGCAGCTTCCTGGACCAGCTGCCCGACGGGCGCTGAACCCGCGCGCCGCTAAAGGATGTAGCGCGACAGGTCTTCGTTCTTGGCCAGCTCGCCGAGCCGCGCGTCGACCGCGGCAGCGTCCAGCGTCACCGTCTGGCCGCTGCGGTTGGGGGCGTCGAAGCTCACCTCGTCGAGCAGCCGCTCCATCACCGTGGCCAGGCGGCGCGCGCCGATGTTCTCGGTGCGCTCGTTGACGTCGTAGGCGATCTGCGCCAGGCGGCGCACGCCCTCGGGCGTGATCTGCAGCGTCAGTCCCTCGGTGGCCAGCAATGCCTGGTACTGCGTGACCAGGCTGGCCTGGGTGCTGGTGAGGATGGCCTCGAAATCGTCGACCGACAGCGACTCGAGCTCGACGCGGATCGGAAAGCGTCCCTGCAGCTCGGGGATCAGGTCGCTGGGCTTGGCCAGGTGGAAGGCGCCGCTGGCGATGAACAGCATGTGATCGGTCTTGACCATGCCGTACTTGGTGTTGACGGTGGTGCCCTCGACCAGCGGCAGCAGGTCGCGCTGCACGCCCTGGCGGCTGACGTCGGCGCCGCCGACGTCGGAGCGCGAGGCGACCTTGTCGATCTCGTCGATGAAGACGATGCCGTTGCCCTCGGCATGGGCCAGCGCGGCGGAGCGGATCTCGTCCTCGTTGACGAGCTTGCCGGCCTCCTCGTCGACGAGCAGCTGCATTGCCTCGGCGATGCGCAGCTTGCGCGTCTTGCGCCGGGTCGACCCGATCTGGCTGAACAGGCCCTTGAGCTGCTCGGCCATCTCCTCCATGCCCTGCGGACCGAGGATCTCGAGCGAGGGCTTGGCGTCCGCGACGTCGATCTCGATCTCCTTGTCGGCCAGCAGCCCCTCGCGCAGGCGCTTGCGCATCACCTGGCGCGCGGTGCTGTCGGGCGCGGTGGTGGCGCTGTCGCTGCCGAAGCCGATCGAGCCGGCCGAGCGCGGCGGCGGCACCAGGATGTCGAGGATGCGCTCCTCGGCGGCGTCCTCGGCCTTGGCGCGCTGGGTGCGCATCTGGCGCTCGCGCTCCTGCTTGACGGCCACGTCGACGAGGTCGCGCACGATGGTGTCGACGTCCTTGCCGACATAGCCCACCTCGGTGAACTTGGTGGCCTCGACCTTGACGAAGGGCGCATCGGCCAGCCGCGCCAGGCGGCGCGCGATCTCGGTCTTGCCGACGCCGGTGGGCCCGATCATCAGGATGTTCTTCGGCGTGATCTCGCCGCGCAGCTTCTCGTCGACCTGCTGGCGCCGCCAGCGGTTGCGCAGCGCGATGGCCACGGCGCGCTTGGCCTTGTTCTGGCCGACGATGTGGCGGTCGAGTTCGGAGACGATCTCCGAGGGGGTCATGGTCTGCGCGCTCATCGGGCCCCTTTGGGGCTGGGCCCCGTCCCGCCGTGGGGCAGCGAGCGCGATCGGGGAACCCCGATCGCGCTCATCCCAGCACCTCGACGACGTGGTTCTGGTTGGTGTAGATGCACAGGTCGCCGGCGATCTCGAGTGCGCGCTTGGCGATCTGCTCGGGCGCCATCTCGGTGTGGTCCAGCAGCGCGCGGGCGGCGGCCTGCGCATAGGCGCCGCCGGAGCCGATGGCGATGATGCCGTGCTCGGGCTCGAGCACGTCGCCGTTGCCGGTGATGATCAGCGAGGCCTCCTTGTCGGCCACCGCCAGCATGGCCTCGAGCCGCCGCAGCACGCGGTCGGTGCGCCAATCCTTGGTCAGCTCGATGGCGGCGCGCACCAGGTGCCCCTGGTGCTTCTCGAGCTTGGACTCGAAGCGCTCGAACAGCGTGAAGGCGTCGGCCGTGGCGCCGGCGAAACCGGCGATCACCTGATCGCGGTAGAGACGACGCACCTTGCGGGCGCTGGCCTTGACGACGATGTTGCCGAGCGTGACCTGGCCGTCGCCGCCGAGTGCGACGCGGGTGCCGCGGCGCACGCTGACGATGGTGGTGCCGTGGAAGGGTTCCATATGAAGCCTGCAGGTGCGGCCGCCCGGCCGCGATTCAAGCACCCGGCGGGGGCCGGGTTCAGACTTTGCGCACCTGCACCTTGGCGTGCTCGTTGATGCCCATGGCGCCGAAGAACAGGGCCACCAGCCGGTGCGCGTCGACGAAGTGCACGGCGCGGTTCTCGCTCTTCTTGGAAAGCACCCAGTTGAGCAGATCGCCGGCGGCGATAAAGTCCACGCGGATCAGCCGGGCGCAAGACACGCTGACCACCGGTGCCGAGCCCAGGACCAGGTTCAGGCCGGTGAGCGTCTCGCTGATATCGCCGACGAGCTGGCCCGAGAGCTCGACGCTGCTGACCTCCACCGTGGTGGGCGAGTCCTCGATCAGGCTGGACTCGACGAAGCCGGTGCTGGCCTCGCTGACCATCGACAGCGAGGGCGTGCGCGTCGACATGCCCGAGCCGCTGATGCGCACGTTGCAGCGCGTCGGCTCCCACGACGGCGGCGACACCTCGTAGGTGACGCAATAGTCGATGGCGGTCTCGTCGAACTGGTCGGCGCGGTTGACCAGGCGCAGCGCGTCCAGCCGCGTGAGCCAGAAGGCCGGGTCGGCATCGCGCACGCCGGTGGGGGCGGCGTCCTGCAGCACCGCGAACAGCCGGTCGCCCGACACCCAGCGCATCTCCAGCGCCTGGCCGGCCCACAGCCGGAACAGCATCGACAGCTGCACCGCCGCCTCGGTGTCGACCTTCTTCAGCGCACCCCAGTCGAAGACCCAGGGCAGCGGCATCTGCAGCGTCTGCGAGCGCAGCCGGGCGACGGCCTCCAGGTCGAGATGCGGCGGCGCGACCCAGCCCACGGCTTCGTCGCCGCGCGCGCTGGCCGGACGCTCCTCGGCCACCGCATCGGCCACCAGCTTGGGCAGCGAGTACCACTGCGGCGCCGACCAGCCGAACTGCTGGGCGTAGTCGACGGCCAGCGACTCGAAGCGCGGCTGCTGGCCGGTGGCCCGGTACAGGTCGAACAGCACCAGCCAGGTCTCGGCGTGCTGGGCCCGCGGCCCGTTGCTGGCGGTCAGCCGCTGCAGCGAGCCTTCGCAGCCCTCGAAGTCGGCATTGGCGAAGGCGATGACGGCCTCGTCGAGCTCGGGGTCGTGCATCACCTCGCTGACCTCGACGGCCATCGGCGAGCTGAAGTCGGACCCGCTCAGCGAGGTGGACATCGACATCGGGGCCAGCGGCGGCAGGCCGCCGCCCATCTGCACCGCGGCCGGCGAGGCCACCGGCGGGAAGTCGGTGTCCGGCAGGGGCGGCAGGGCCGGCAGCCGCTCGGCCTCGTCGTCGTCGACCTCGGCACCGAGGTCGATGTCGGGCGCGGCGCGGGCCGCCAGCACCGCCGGCGTCGTGGTGGGGGACGGCTGATCGAAGAAGGCCGCCGGCGGGCGACGCGCCGGCGCGCCGGCATAGGCCCCGTCGCCGACCATCTGCTGCTCGATCTCGTCGATCTTGGCCTTGACGCCCTCGGTGCGCGACGAGCGGCTGTCGTTGAGGCGGACCTCCGAGTCGTCGAGCTTGGACGAGCTGCCCAGCGCCGCCAGCTGCTCGGGCGACAGGCCCTCGCGGCGCACCTTGCGCAGCATGTCGAACTCGCGCTTGCGCACGAAGTCGTTGCGGCGCTTGCGCTCGATCATCGCCTTGAGCTCGGACTTCTCGAGCTCCATCTCGCGCTGGTCGTCCTGGCGCGAGTTGAGCTCGGTCCAGTCCGTTGCCGGATTGGCAACGAACCGCACCACCTTGCGGAAGAAGCTCTCGTTCTCGGCCATCAGGGGTAATGGTAGCGTGGGGACGCCGAACGCCGGCTCGCCGGGCTCAGCGTCGACCGGCGATGGGCGACCCTGGGCCGGAGGCGCGCTGCTCGCTGCAAGCAGCCGCCGCGGATCCGGCCTGGCCGGTCCGCCAGCGGCGCCCCCCCGGGGGGGAGGCGCCGAAGGCGCTTCGGGGGGGAGCCAAATTCAATCGCCGAACATCTTCTGCTTGAGCTCGCGGCGCTGCTGGGCCTCCAGCGACAAGGTGGCCGTGGGTCGGGCCAGCAGCCGGGCCAGGCCGATGGGCTCGCCGGTCTCGTCGCAATAGCCGTACTCGCCGGAGTCCAGCCGCGCCAGCGACTGGGCGATCTTCTTCAGCAGCTTGCGCTCGCGATCGCGGGTGCGCAGTTC
>WBZL01005188.1_pt1 | contig 10897 bp, 11 predicted proteins | sample 5204291 | NCBI WGS metagenome assembly WBZL01 (sample SAMN12344345, study PRJNA552823) | activated sludge metagenome | biome: Activated sludge suspended growth; feature: Nitrification reactor; material: Wastewater; isolation source: activated sludge from nitrification reactor of wastewater... | reverse complement strand
GAGGTAATGGGCGGCATGAACGGCCGTTAAATCTGCTCGCCGTGGCAAGCCCAGGTCATCCAGAGTGCGCACAAGCTCACAGATAGAAAGTCCCATAACGGCCGTGTAACACCCGGACAGGACCGCGACCGGTTGAAAGGTGGGGTGTTGAATGCCGTATGCGCCTGCTTTGTCTAGAGGGTCGCCGCTAGCGACATAGGCGTGGATTTCTGCATCGGAATAATGACGCATGGTGACAACGGCTGTGTTCACCCGTTTCAGCATCTTTCCAGAGCGCAAATCTAACACAACCATGCCTGTATGCACCTCGTGCTGCCGGTTACGCAGAGCCGCCAGCATCTCAACGGCTTCTCGGGCATCAATTGGTTTGCCCAGCATCTGCCGGTTCAAAGCGACGATTGTGTCGGCGGCTACAATTAGCGTCTGTTGCGGCACTGTGTGGCGCTGGGCAATGGTGATGGCTTTGAGAACGGCCGTTTCCACCACATTCACCGCCGGGTCCGGGTGCGTCACACTGCGCTCATCCACATCCGCCACCTGCACCTCAACGGAGTACCCGGTTAACTGAATCAATTCCTGGCGCCTGGGAGATTGCGAGGCCAAAATCAAATGCATGTATTCCCTCTTACCTAATACGCCAACGATAACAAAAAAGGCCAGCTCTAAAAAGAGTTGGCCTTTTTGTTCATTCGCTGAAAGTACCTGCTTATTTCAATTCGATGACAGCGCCGGCTTCTTCCAATTTTGCCTTCGCATCAGTCGCGGCTTCCTTGGAAACGCCTTCCATCACCGTGCCCAAACCATCGACAACTTCCTTGGCTTCTTTCAGGCCCAGACCAGTCAGAGCGCGCACTTCTTTAATAACGTTGATCTTCTTCGGGCCAATGTCCTTAATGATCACGTTGAATTCAGTTTGCTCTTCTTCTTCAACGGCCGCTTCGCCGCCGGACATCATCGGCATCATGCCCATGGCCATCGGCGCCGCAGCGCTAACGCCCCATTTTTCTTCCAACATTTTTGCCAGTTCAGCCGCTTCCATCAGGTTAAGGCTGCTCAGTTCTTCTACGATTTTAGCTAAATCCGCCATTTTAATGATCCTCCAAATTGAGTTCTATTTGAAATTCAACAACAAAAAACGAATGATTAAGCCGCTTCCGCCGCTTCTTCACTCTTGGCGTAGGCATCAATAACATTGATAACCTGACGCACACCATTGGTAATTACAGATGCGATATTGGTTGCCGGAGCATTGATTAACCCAATCAACTGCCCTCTCAGCACCTCAAGCGACGGCAGTTTAGCCAGGGCTTCTACATCCGCACTCGTCAAAATACGCCCACTTAAAATTGCTCCACGAACGATCAATTTATCGTCTGTTTTGGCAAAATCCACCAGAGTTTTAGCCATGGTTGGCACTTCACTAAGCGCAAAACCGGTGGCAATTTGCCCCTTCAGGATCTCTTCAGGAACAGGATGGTTTGTTTGTTCCAGAGCAATTTTGAGCAAGGTGTTTTTGGTGATGTGGAAAGAACCCTCAGCTTTGGCTACCTCGTCACGCAGAGCTTCCATTTTTTTGACGTTCATACCTTTGTATTCAGTCATAAAAATGGCGCGGCTATCGTTGATAAGCTCTGTATATTGCGCTACCAATTCGTCTTTACGAGCTTTTGATATTGCCAAAGGATGTCACCTCCTTACCAGAATAAATAAAAAATCCTCGCACAAGCCTGTGCGAGGATTCCAATTGACGCATACAACCTGCGCCCGCAGGCACAGCGAATGAATGACTCAGTTTGAACCCCCACCTCGGCTGGTTGTTTTAAGGCCTGAACAATTTGTTCGTTATGGCCACCAACTGTCTACAGTAGGAAAGGTTGATTTGTTACCAACTCTTTAATGAGCAGGCGGTATTTTACAACGTTGCTTCAGTTACATCAAGCCGAATTCCAGGCCCCATAGCGTTGGCTACGGTCAGGCGACGAATGTATGTGCCTTTTGCGGCAGACGGCCGTGCGCGTTTAACCGCATCAATAATTGTTTGTAAATTCTCACGCAGCTGCTCTTCTGTAAAGCTGGCTTTGCCAATCGGCGCGTGTACATTAGATGTCCGATCGACGCGAAATTCCACACGGCCAGCTTTTGCTTCCTCGATCAGTCGCGGTAGATCTGGACCAGGAGCCACCGTGCCAGCCTTGGGATTAGGCATCAAACCCCGTGGACCCAGGATACGGCCCAAGCGACCCACCTTGCCCATCATTTGCGGCACAGCAATGGCGACATCAAAGTCAGTCCAACCGGCCTGGATTTTCTTAACCATTTCGTCGTCGGCAATGAAATCAGCGCCCGCTTCTTCAGCCAGACGCGCATCTTCGCCTTCGGCAAAGACCAATACACGTACAGTTTTACCCAGACCATGGGGCAGCAGAACAACGTCACGAACCTGCTGGTCGGCGTGGCGCGGATCCACGCCCAGACGAAAATGAACTTCTACAGTCGGATCAAAGTTCGTGTAAACTGTCTCTTTGACCAATTTGATCGCTTCTTCACGGCTATAGAACTTATCGCGGTCCACTTTGGCGGCCGCTGCCAGATATTTACGTCCTCGTTTTGGCATGATTGCTCCTTGTGGTTTTATCGAACTGAGAAAAAGGTTCTCCCACGTTTATAAACTATTACTTCTCGATGGCGATGCCCATACTGCGAGCAGTACCGGCGATAATTTTCATCGCGCTCTCAACGTCACGCGCGTTAAGATCTTTCAATTTGATCTCGGCAATTTCCCGCAGCTGATCTTGGGAGATCGTGCCGGCTTTGTCACGATTCGGTACAGCTGAACCGCGTTTTACACCGGCTGCTTTGCGAAGCAGATCGGCGGCAGGGGAAGTTTTCAAGACAAAGTTGAAACTGCCATCTTGAAAAACTGTTACCTCAACCGGAACAACCTGTCCGACCATGTTTGAAGTTTTGGCATTATATTCCTTGCAAAACTGCATCAGGTTAATGCCGTGGGGGCCAAGCGCCGTACCAACTGGGGGAGCTGGATTGGCCTTGCCACCGTTAATCTGAATTTTTACTACTGCCTTAATTTTCTTTGCCATTTCATTCTCCTTGGAGTCCAGGCGCCTACTTAGTAGGCTCCTCCTAACATGAAACAATGAATTGTGATGGTGCTATAGCATCGATCACAATTCATCGTTTGCTAAAAGATGAAGGTTATTGGAATGATATTAAACTTTTTCGACGTGTAAGAAGTCTAGTTCAACCGGCGTTTCCCGGCCAAAGAAGGAGACCATGACACGGACTTTGGCTTTTTCCTGGTCTATTTCAGACACAGTGCCAATAAAATCAGCAAACGGACCTGTTCCAATACGCACCTTTTCGCCGATCTGGAAATCAAATTTAACTTTTGGCGCTTCGGCTTCCATACGGTTCATGATTTTGGCCACTTCTTCAGGACGTAATGGGGTAGGGTCATTGCCCATGCCCACAAAACCGGTGACACCTGGGGTGTTGCGGACAACATACCAGGAATCTTCGTCTAGAAGCATTTGCACCAAAATGTAGCCAGGGAAAACGCGGCGTTCTACAGTTCGCCGTTTGCCGTCTTTGATCTCGATTTCTTCTTCGGTGGGGACAACGACATCGAAAATTTTATCTTGCATGCCCATGGTTTCGATGCGCTGCTCGATGCTGTGCCGCACTTTGTTTTCGTAGCCGGAATAACAGTGAACGACGTACCAGTAACGGCCGTCATCCCCCATTTGCTCATCCACCTGTTGTATAAGCGTTTTACTATTCAACAGATCGAGATCGTTTGCTTCATCATTCATCATATCACTCATCACCACAATACCTGTCCGGGCTTACTCGCATCACGCGCATAAAAAATTACGTACCTACGATAGCTCGGATAAGCATGTGAATTGATTGTGAAAAAATAAGATCCCAGACCCATAGAAAAGCAGCCATTAACGTAGAAACAGCTAGCACAATTGCCGTCAGCCGCCAGGACTCTTCTCGTGTTGGCCAGGTCACCTTACGCAATTCACCGCGTGTTTCCCGAAAATAACGTGTGAGAGGGTTCACCTGTTTAGGGCCTTTCTTGTCGACTTTTTTAGCTTTGTCTTGTTTCGGTTTTTCGGTCTTCTCTTCTTCTTCTTTTGTCACAACGCACCATTATTTATATGATTAACCTCCGGGAGGAATATCCAACCCGGAGGTTTTTACAGGGGGTGCAGGAATCGAACCCGCAGCCTACGGTTTTGGAGACCGTCGCTCTGCCAATTGAGCTAACCCCCTACATACGGCAATTATAACACCTTAACGCGTTTCGCGATGTAAGCGATGTTGACGGCAACGAGGACAATATTTTTCAAGTTCCATACGTGTCGGATCATTGCGCCGGTTTTTTTCGGTTAAATAATTACGTTCTTTGCACTCTGTACAAGCTAAAGTAATGTGAAGACGAACTGCTTTTTTTGCCATGATAATAAACTCGATGCAGGGGTGCATGAAATGCACCCCTGCCTATGTTTTTAATTTATTTGATGATCTGGGTAATAACGCCAGCGCCAACCGTCAGGCCACCTTCGCGAATGGCAAACTTGCTGCCTTGCTCCAACGCCACCGGCGTAATCAGCTTGACATTCAGGTTTACGTTATCGCCAGGCATAACCATTTCTACACCTTCCGGCAAGGTGATCTCACCGGTCACATCCAATGTGCGGATGTAGAACTGTGGCCGATATCCCGGGAAGAAGGCCTTGTGACGCCCGCCTTCGTCTTTCCGCAAGACGTACACTTCGCCCATGAACTCGGTGTGTGGCGTGATGCTCTTCGGCGCAGCCAATACCTGTCCACGCTCAATGTCGTCGCGTGCAACACCGCGCAGCAGCAAACCAGCATTGTCACCAGCCTGTACTTTGTCCAGAATCTTGTGGAACATTTCCATAGAGGTCACAACCACTTTGCGAATGTCTTCACGTAGACCAACGATCTCGACTTCGCTCATGGGGGTCAGGGTGCCACGGTCTACACGACCGGTGACCACAGTGCCGCGTCCCTTGATGGAAAATACATCTTCCACCGACATCAGGAACGGCAGGTCGGTCATGCGTTCTGGCTGCGGAATGTACTCATCCACCACACGCATAAGCTCCCAAATCGGTTCATATTCCGGCGCGTTGGGGTCTTTGCTTTCGCTGACCAGGGCCGCCAGAGCGCTGCCGCGCACGATGGGGGTTTCGTCGCCGGGGAAGTCGTAGCTGTCCAACAGTTCGCGCAGTTCCAGCTCAACCAACTCCAGCAATTCTTCATCGTCCATCATGTCGACTTTGTTCAAGAAGATGACCATGGCTGGCACTTCCACCTGACGGGCTAACAAGACGTGTTCGCGCGTCTGGGGCATCGGGCCATCAGGCGCGGCTACTACCAGGATAGCGCCATCCATTTGGGCCGCGCCCGTGATCATGTTTTTGATGTAGTCACGATGTCCGGGGCAGTCCACATGGGCATAGTGACGATTGGCTGTTTCGTATTCAACGTGGGCAATCGCGATAGTGATACCGCGTGCTTTTTCTTCGGGCGCATTGTCGATCTGGTCGAAAGCCCGGAAATCCGCCCAACCTTTCAAGGACAGCGTTTTGGTAATAGCTGCTGTCAGGGTGGTTTTGCCATGGTCGATGTGACCGATGGTGCCAATATTGCAGTGTGGCTTCTCGCGCACAAATTTTTCTTTGGCCATAATTTCTCTTTCCTCTCTGAAGTATAATTCCTACAAACTGAATACTGCCATGGGTAACACCACTGCTAACGGCCGCCTCGAATAATAGACTGGGCAATATCGTCACTTACTGGCGAATAATGATGGAACTCCATCGTAAAAGTGCCCCTTCCTTGTGTCATAGACCGCAGACGCGTCGCGTACCCAAACATCTCTGCTAAAGGAACCAAGGCTTTGATAGATTGAATTCCCTCAACTCGTGGCTCCATACCTTCAATAATACCCCGTCGCGAAGACAAGTTGCCGATGACATCTCCTGTATAATCGTTAGGCGTCACGACCTCAACAGCCATCATTGGCTCCAACAAAACTGGTCGACCTCGTTGCACGCCATCTTTCAATGCCATCGAACCGGCTATTTTAAACGCCATTTCCGATGAATCAACATCGTGAAAAGATCCATCGTACAAGGATGCTTTAATATCAACCAGCGGATATCCTGCAATAACACCACTACTCAACGCTTCGCGAATACCAGCTTCAGTTGGGTTTATATATTCCTTAGGAATAATCCCACCCACAATAGCGTTCTCAAACACAAAGCCTGACCCAGGCGGCAAGGGTTCTAACCGCAGTATGACATGACCAAACTGCCCACGTCCACCTGTTTGCCGTACAAAACGACCTTCAGCTTTCTCTACCGGTGCAGTGATGGTTTCACGATAAGCCACACGCGGTTGCCCAACATTCGCAGCCACTTTGAATTCACGTAAAAGGCGATCAATCAAAACCTCCAGGTGCAATTCGCCCATGCCATATAAGACAGTCTGCCCTGTTTGCTCGTCAACTTTAACCTGGAATGTCGGATCCTCCTCAGCCAAAGCCTTGAGAGCAATACCCATTTTTTCCTGGTCTGCATTACCTTTTGGTTCAACTGCGAGTTGGATAACCGGTTCCGGAAAATCAATCGATTCCAAGACAATCGGCGCATCCGGCGCACAGAGAGTGTCACCCGTAAAAGTTGTTTTTAAGCCCAACGTTGCAGCAATATCGCCGGCACGCACCTCTTTCAGGTCTTCTCTGTGATCAGCATGCATCCGAAGAATGCGGCCAATCCGTTCTTTCTTGTTCTTGGCCGTATTACTAACCGTGTCACCACTGCGTAATACACCGGAATAAACTCTGAAATAAGCTAAACGTCCGACATAAGGATCTGTAACAATCTTAAACACCAACGCAGACAACGGTTCGTCGTCATTCGACGTCCTAGTTTCAATATCGCCGGTAAAGGGATTGGTTCCCTGAATGGGAGGAACGTCCAATGGTGATGGAAGATAGTAAACAACGGCGTTAAGCAGAATCTGCACACCTTTGTTACGTAAAGCGGTACCACATAAAACGGGTGTCACTTCACCACGGATGGTTGCCTTGCGAAGGGCCGAACGTAATTCTTCTGGAGTGATTTCTTCATCTTCCAGATATCGCGTCATCAATTCTTCATCTGTTTCGATTATTCGATCTAGAATAGCCTGACGCGCTTTTTCTGCGTCTTCACGGACATGCTCTGGCATGGGCACAACAACTGGCTTGGCGCCCAAATCATCCTCTTCCCATATAATAGCTTCCATTGTTAAAAGATCGACAACTCCATGGAAGTCCGCCTCTTGACCAATAGGCCATTGAATGGCAATCGGATTCGCTTTCAAACGATCCCGAATCATTCGTATCGTACGGCCGAAATCCGCACCCACACGATCCATTTTGTTAATGAAACAAATGCGCGGTACGTTATATTCATCCGCCTGACGCCATACGGTTTCAGATTGAGGTTCTACACCGGCTACGGCGTCAAACACCACAACACCACCATCTAATACACGCAGGCTACGCTGCACCTCGGCCGTGAAATCAATGTGACCAGGTGTATCGATGATGTTGATTTGATGATCGAGCCAAGAAGTACTGGTAGCCGCCGACGTGATAGTAATACCACGTTCTTGTTCTTGGACCATATGATCCATCGTGGCAGTTCCTTCATGAACCTCACCCATACGATGGATACGGCCTGTATAATAAAGAACGCGCTCCGTCGTGGTGGTCTTACCAGCATCAATGTGGGCAATAATGCCTATATTCCGGACACGATCTAAAGGTAAACTACTCATCAATACAACCTAAACTCACTCTTATTTATTTTTAGAAGCGAGAGAAGTGCGAGAACGCACGGTTGGCCTCAGCCATACGATGCGTATCATCACGTCTCTTCACTGCAGCGCCTTGATTGTTCGCCGCATCCATTAATTCAGCGGCCAGTTTTTCAGCCATCGAACGGCCACCACGATTACGCGCCGCAGTCAGTAACCAGCGCATACCTAAAGAAATTTGGCGTTCTGGTTCTACAGGCATAGGGACTTGATAGGTTGCCCCTCCTACACGGCGAGGCTTCACCTCAATGTGTGGCATAATATTGTGCAGCGCTTGGTCAAATACTTCCAGTGGTGGTCGCTTCAAACGACCCTCAATGATGTCAAAGCTATCATATAAAATACGTTGTGCCGTGCTTTTCTTGCCGCTTCTCATGAGACGGTTCACAAACATGGACACGTTAACGCTGTTGTAACGCAAATCCGGATCAACAACACGTTTTTCAGGGCGATAACGTCTTGGCATTTCTCAATCTCCCTATTTCTTTGCCTTGGGCATTTTAGTACCGTATTTGGAACGGGCTTTTTTCCGATTATCAACGCCACTGGCATCCAAAGTGCCACGAACGATGTGGTAACGAACGCCTGGCAAGTCTTTTACACGACCACCTCGAACCAATACGACCGAGTGATCTTGTAAGGAGTGCCCTTCTCCAGGAATATACGCTGTTACCTCGATGTGGTTGGTTAAACGAACACGGGCAATCTTGCGCAGGGCTGAATTCGGCTTTTTAGGTGTCAGGGTTTTAACCTGTGTACACACTCCGCGTTTCTGGGGAGCACCCTTGGCCTGGCGCGTACGACGCTGTTTGAATGAATTATATGTCCATTGCAGGGCCGGCGCAGTGCTTTTCTTACCCTTTGCCGAGCGCCCTTTCCGTACAAGCTGATTAATTGTGGGCACGCTTGCTCTTCTCCTTGCATTAAAAATGACTTCTTCCTGGTTTGATAATTTCTGAATTATGGGCAAGAACCAGGCGGCATGTTGTCATAAAAATATTTTACATGCCGTTACTTACCGACAAATGGAGGCCATCGCAGTTTTAAAAACTCGATGGCCTCCATGCTAATTACATATTCGGTTGGTAACTTCGGTTGAGTTACCGGGCGAAGCTAGTTAGCAAACATACGAATTGTGATTCTATCACAAGTGGGTCGATTGTCAACAAAGCAAAAGGAGCCAAACTCCCCTGATTTAGAGGAGCTGTTCTTAGGAACTTAGTCAGGTTTTTCAAGTGTAGCGGGAACATCGGTTTTTGAGTGCCGATGCTCCCGCATGTAATTGTTAGCGATAAATTCTAATGGCGGCTTCTGGCTAAATCCATAAGTCCTGTGCCGGCCCAACGTCTTGTTTTTTTGTCGTCTTCTTTACCAAAACGTATCGACTCGCCGGATTCCGTTACTGCTTCTACGGCCAGCCCCAGGCTTTGCAATTCTTTGACGAGAACTCGGAAGGAAGCCGGGACGCCGGGTTCTTCTATGGGTTCATCTTTTACGATGGATTCGTAGGTTTTCACTCGACCTTGTACATCATCGGATTTGACAGTGAGCATTTCCTGAAGTGTATAGGCTGCGCCATATGCTTCCAAAGCCCAAACTTCCATTTCGCCAAAGCGCTGACCACCAAATTGAGCTTTACCGCCGAGTGGCTGCTGCGTTACAAGGGAGTATGGACCAGTAGAGCGGGCATGGGCCTTGTCTTCTACGAGATGGGCGAGTTTGAGCATGTGGATAACGCCGACGGTAACTGGTTGGTCAAACGGCCGTCCCGATTTCCCATCAATCAGGCGTTCTTTGCCATAAACCGGAACTGGGATGTGCGTCGCCAGGGTAATCTGGGTTGCCAAAGCAATCAGTGTATCTACATCTATCTCCATCGGGTCTACCTTCACGCTTTCAGGCAGCAGATTGCTATACTTTTCCAGCATTAAGGCATACCACTCACGAATACAAACTTCAATGGCGTACTCATCAAACTGACCAAAATCTTGTTTACGCAGAGCTTCTCGCCCGCCAAACAACAATTTATCGGGGTCCCAACCGCGCGTCCGGAGCCACTCCAGACCCGCATTGTACCGGGCGTAGTGATAATCTGTTTCTAATCGAGAAACATCATAATCCATTTCCCCTAGCCAATTGGCTAGGAAGAGCAGGCGTGCTTCATGGTCATCTTCCAGAGATTCGGAATTGTAGTTCATTTCAGCAAGCCAATCCCAAGCCCACTGCGTCACCACGTTCCAACCTCGCTCAACCAACCAAGCCCGCGCCAATTCGGCGTTGATTTCAACCTCTTTAGCGCCGTCGAACACCGGCGTAATCGCCCGGAATCCCAATTGATGCGCAGCCCAACCCAGGTGAGTTTCTAAAACCTGGCCGATATTCATACGACCGGGCACACCCAAAGGACTTAAAATGATGTCGATGGGCGTACCATCGTCCAGATATGGCATATCCTCAATAGGAACAACTTTGGAGATAACACCCTTGTTCCCATGACGACCAGCCATTTTATCGCCTTCTTGTAATTTACGACGCTGAGCGACACTCACTCGCACCATGGTTTCTACACCGGCGGGCAAGTCTCGGTCATGTTGGCGATCAAAGACGTGGACATCTACCACTTTACCCCGCGCGCCATGGGGCAAGCGAAGGCTGGAATCTTTCACTTCACGAGCTTTGTCGCCAAAAATGGCACGCAGCAATTTTTCTTCAGGCGAAAGTTCTTTTTCACCTTTGGGGGTGATTTTACCGACCAGAATGTCGTTTTCTTTTACATCGGCACCGACGCGGATGATACCCCGTTCATCCAAATCTTTGAGCGCGTCTTCGCTGACGTTGGGAATATCATAGGTGATTTCTTCCGGTCCCAATTTGGTGTCTCGGGCTTCAATCTCATGTTTTTCGATGTGGACAGAAGTGAAGCGATCTTCACGCACCAGGCGCTCGCTTACCAGGATGGCATCCTCAAAGT
>WBZL01005187.1_pt1 | contig 10899 bp, 9 predicted proteins | sample 5204291 | NCBI WGS metagenome assembly WBZL01 (sample SAMN12344345, study PRJNA552823) | activated sludge metagenome | biome: Activated sludge suspended growth; feature: Nitrification reactor; material: Wastewater; isolation source: activated sludge from nitrification reactor of wastewater treatment... | reverse complement strand
CGCTCAGATCGGCCAGCACAGGCACCAGCGCCGCCGCCGGGCTGATGAACGTATCGCCAAAGCCGCCGCCGATGGGCGCGTGGGCCTTCGGCTCTGAGGCGCGCTGGCACAACACCCGATGGCCGCGCCGGCAGGGCGGGCAGTAGTCGCTTTCCGGCAGGCCGCGGGCGCGGCAGTCGTCGGCGCGGCCCCAACGCACCACGCGGTCGCCCACTTGCAGCCCCGGCGCGGAAGCGGGATGCACTTCCACCACCTCGCCGACCATTTCGTGCCCCAGGTAGATGCGCTTGTGCGAGGGCAGGGCCACCGGGGCCACGTCCAGCCCGGAATCGACAAAAATCTGGTGCAAATCGCTGCCGCAGATACCGCACAGCCGGTTGCGCACACGCACCCAATTGGCCGCCGGCAGCGGCGGATCGGCCATCTCCGCCAGCCGCAACGACGACGTGGGCGCAAAGTAAGCCACCGGACTGACCTTGCCCAACAGCCGGGTCAGCACAATGCGCGGCACGGAGATGTCGAGGTACATTGTTTTCATAGGAAAGGGGGAGATTGGAGACTGGAGATTAAGGCGTCTCGTGTAGTCTACAGTCTCTAGTCTCCAGTCTCAAATCATCAAAGAAACACCCAAGACAAATATCAACCCCGTCACCAACTTGCGGAATTGGGCTTTGTTGATCCTGGCGTCGAGGCGGGAAGCGATGAAGATGCCCAGGAAGAGGGCGGGTAGGGCGACGAGGTAGAGGGTGAGTACGGCCGTTGTCACATCCCCCATCACACTATGCCCAATCACCACCAGCGTGCCTTGCAGCAGAAACAACGCCTGCAAGACGGCGCGGAACTCGTCGCGCGGCCATTGGCGCAGCGAACCATAGACGATCACCGGCGGGCCGGGCACATTGTATGCCCCGCCCAGGCAGCCGGAAATAAACCCGACGCCGTAACCCCAGCCCTTCGGGACGGCAAAAGCCAGGGTCGGATTGAAGAAGGCGTATAAAGCGTAAGCGATGAGCAGCAGACCGAGGAGGAATTTAACGGCCGTTTCCGGCACACTCGCCACCACCCACAGGCCCACCGGCACGCCCAAAGCCGCCGCCAGTGCCAGCCGCTTGAGTTCGCCCAGGTTGATCGACCTGCGGTAACGTGCCAGATTGACCGCATAGAGGGTTACGGCAATGAGCGAAACAAGGGGAACGGCCGTTCCCAACCCCATTACCAACGTCAACAAAGGCATCACCAGCAGCGCAAAACCAAAGCCAGACAAGGTCTGCATCAAAGCCGCAAAGAAAACAATGAGAGCCAGGAGAAGAAAAGTCATCGAAGTGCCAGGCCGGTTTAGATGCTGCGTTTGAAGCCTGGCTGTGGCGAGGAGTGTCAGTACATTAAGAGGAAATGTGCGCCAATGGACAGGCTAACAATGGAGGCGCCACAAGAATGAGTGGCTGCATATCAAGAAAAATTATATCTGGCAAACGACAGATGATCCAGACAGCCGCAGCAAACGTCATGCCTCATCTGCTTTGGAGACATGACGTCTGCTGCGTCAGGCAAAAATTTACGGATTCATCCGGTTTAAGGTGCGTGGGAAGGGGCTTGTCTGGCGGATATGCTCGATACCACAAATCCAGGCCACGGTGCGCTCCAGACCCAAACCAAAGCCACTGTGCGGCACACTGCCATACCGGCGCAAATCAATATACCACTGGTAATGTTCCTCCGGCAGTTGGTGGCGCTGGATCGCCGCCAACAACACGTCCGGGTCGCTCATGCGCTCGCTGCCGCCGATAATCTCGCCATACCCTTCCGGAGCCAACAAATCGACGCTTTTGCACACTTCTGGCCGGCCGGGCCATGGTTCCATATAAAACGCCTTCACTTGCGATGGATAGCCATACACAAACACAGGCTTATCAAACTGCTGGGTCAGATAGGTTTCGTGCGGCGAACCAAAGTCATCGCCCCACTCAATTTTGAGCTGCTCTTTGATTTCCGGGTCATCCGTCGCTTCGCGGATGGCGTGGATGCGCTCGATAGCCTCGTCGTAGCTGATGCGTGGGAAGGGTGGTTTGATGGCTTCTAGCGCCGTCAGATCACGCTCCAAATAGGTCAGCTCATTGCGCCGCTTCGCTATCGTTGTTTGCACCACGTAGCTGACAAATTCTTCTTCAAAAGCCATCAGATCATCCAGATCAAAAAAGGCCATTTCCGGTTCTACCATCCAAAATTCGGCCAGATGGCGGCGGGTTTTGGATTTTTCGGCGCGAAAGGTGGGGCCAAAGCAGTAGACTTTGCCAAAGGCCATGATGTCGGCCTCGTTGTAAAGCTGGCCGGTTTGGGCCAGATACGCCTTTTCCTCGAAGTAATCTACCTGGAACAAGGTGCTGGTTCCTTCGGCGGCGGCGGGGGTGATGATGGGGGTGTCGATATTGAGGAATCCTCGGTCATCCAAAAAGTCGATGATGGCGCGCTTGATGGTGGCGCGCACACGCATCACCGCCCACTGCTGGCTGGACCGCAGCCACAGATGCCGGTTGTCCATCAAAAATTCAACGCCATGTTCTTTGGGGGTAATGGGGTAGTCGCTGACATCTTGCAGCACGGTGACTTGCTCGATGGCGATTTCGTAGCCGCCGGGGATGCCTGGGGCACGGCCGTTTTCCTTCACTGTCCCGGTCACCACCAACGACGACTCCTGCCCCAGCCGCTTGAGCGTCTCAAACAGCTCTTCACCGATTTCCGGCTGGTAGGCGACGCCCTGGCAAATGCCTGTGCCATCGCGCAGACGGACAAACATCAGCTTGCCTTTGCGGGTACTGGCATACAGCCAGCCTTTCAACGTGACCTGCTGACCAACAAAGTCAGCGATTTTTTCGATGGTAAATTCGTTGCTCATGGTTTTCTCCCAATGCGGTTTCGGTAAGCGATTGTACCACGTTCAGCCGCCCCGCGTCATGTCCCGCTCTCCAAAAATTGGGCGGACATCATACCGGTTAACACAGAAAACTTTATGAAATTCTCACATAATGCCATTGACGATCGCGCAGTAGTTGTTTAGAATATCACTATTAGTCATAAAGCGAACAACTAGGTTGGAATATGGATTTATTAGCGGACTTAATCAAAATTGGATTTACGGAATATGAAGCAAAGGTTTATCTGGCTCTCCTGCGGGAGTATCCGGCCACAGGCTACCAGCTCAGCAAAGAATCGGGTGTTCCCCGCTCGATGGTATATGAAGCGCTGAAGCGGCTGCACGGCCGTGGCGCAGCGCTAGAAACAGTCGAAGATCGGTCCACCTTGTACCGTCCCTTACCGCCGCAAATCCTACTAGACAGACATCAGGCCGAACACCAACGGCTGCTCCAGGATTTGGAACAAGGTCTCAACACGTTATACACATCTATTGCCGACAATCGGGTCTGGGCGATCAGCGGGCGTACGGCCGTTCTGGCCTATGCCGCCAAACTCATCCGCGAAGCCCAGACCGAGCTGTTTTTGGTTCTCACCGATGAAGACCTGGCCGCCTTGCGGCTGGACATCATCGCCGCCGCCGAACGCGGGCTGGAAGTAAACACCCTGCTAACCGGCAGCGCCACCTTAAACTGCGGCCGCGTCGCCTACCACCCGCCGCTAGAAAGCGAACTGCAAGGCCTCACCGCCACGCTGCTCGTGCAAATAGATGAAGTCGAAGTACTCATCGCCAGCGCCAGACAACACCATGAAACCACCGCAACCATCACCCGCAATCAAGACTTGGTACTCATCGCGCGTCAGTTTGTCTGGATGGAAATGTTCACCCAACGCATCTATGCTCAACTGGGCGCAGACCTTTTAGCCCGCCTGGACCCTGAAGATCGGGAAATTTTCGCCAGCCTAGGTTCGCATTAAACAGTGCTACCCTCCCGAAGGCGAATGGATGGGGGACTACCTCTGGGGGTCGCCTTCGGGAGTTTTTTTATAAACCACAAGGACCATACCAATGACACAAGATACGATTGAACTATCACCCGGCAAAATCAAACAATCCGCCGATACCGGCGAAAGCCTGTTTCAACAACTGCAAACTAAATTTCCGGCGCAGCGCGTGGAATTGATTTTTACCATCATCACATTTATCACCATGATGGCCGGGCTGGCGGCCGATTGGCTGGAAGCGCCGAAAGTAGTCGCCATCGTGTTTTATACTATCGCCTACATTACCGGCGGTACCTTTGGGGTGATGGCCGGGCTGGATTCATTGCGCCACTTTACCATCGACGTGGATTTATTGATGGTTCTGGCGGCACTTGGCGCTGCCCTGGTGGGCGCGCCGTTTGAAGGCGCGATGCTGCTCTTCCTTTTCTCGTTGTCTAACGTCCTGCAAGCTTATGCCATGGATCGCACCCGTAACGCCATCCGCGCACTGATGGCCTTGCGCCCCGCTGAAGCAACCATTCGCCGTGACGGCCAAATGGTCACACTGCCCATCGAAGAAGTGGGCGTTGGCGACCGCATGTTTGTGAAACCAGGCGAGCGGCTGGCTTTGGACGGCCGTATCATCGAAGGCCGCAGCAGCTTAGACCAGGCCGCCATCACCGGCGAGTCGATTCCTGTGGCGAAAGAGCCGGGCGATAACGTCCTGGCCGGCAGCATCAACCAGCGCGGCAGCCTGGAAGTAGAAGTTACGCGCCTGGCCGAAGACACCACCCTGGCCAAGCTCATCAAAATGGTAGAAGAAGCCCAGGGGCAAAAGGCGCAAACGCAGCGCTTCATTGAAAAAGCGGAGCAGTATTATGCCCTGGGCGTGATTATCATGACGGCCGTGGCCATCGTCTTGCCTCTTTTCCTCTTGAAAGAGCCATTCAACGTCACGTTTTATCGCGCTATGACCTTAATGGTCGCCGCATCACCGTGCGCCATCGTCATCAGCACACCGGCCACCGTGTTGTCGGCCATTGGCAACGGCGCACGCAAGGGCGTCTTATTCAAGGGCGGCGTTTACGTGGAACGCGCAGCCGACATCAAAGTGATCGCTTTCGATAAAACAGGCACGCTGACCGAAGGCAAACCGCGCGTAACCGATATCGTGGTCTGCGATACGCATTGGGACGGCGACGAAACCGACCTGCTGCGATTAGCAGCCGCCGTAGAAGCCAAATCAGAGCATCCGCTGGCCCAGGCGATTGTCATGGCGGCACAGGCCCGCGAGATAACATTGCCCGAGGCAACAGAATTTCATTCAGAAACGGGGTTGGGTGTGCGCGCGGCCGCCGACGGCCGTCACATTGCCGTTGGCAACCGCCGGTATTATGCCGATTGGGTGATGGATGGGCTGGATGCCGCGACGGCCGTGCTGGAACAATTCCAGGACCAGGGCAAAACCTCCGTCATCATCGCCGACATCACCGAAACCACCCGCAGCGCCCACGTTCTCGGCGTCCTAGCCATCGCCGACGTGCTGCGCCCCGACGTAGCCCAGGTCATTAAACGCCTGAAAAGCCTGGGCGTCGAACACGTCGCCATGCTAACCGGCGACAATCAGCGCGTGGCCGCCGCCATCGCCCGCCAGGCCGGCGTCGACGCCTATTACGCCGAACTCCTGCCGCAAGACAAAATGCAGCTCTTACAGCGCCTGACCACCCAATACGGCCCGGTCGCCATGGTCGGCGACGGTGTTAACGACGCCCCCGCGCTGGCCACGGCTGAAATCGGCATCGCCATGGGCGCAGCCGGGACAGACGTCGCCCTGGAAACAGCCGACATCGTCCTGATGAGCGACGACCTGAGCAAAATCGCTTACGTCATCGGCCTGAGCCGCAAAACCCGCAAAACCCTGGTGCAAAACCTGGCGTTTGCCATCGGCATGATCATGGTGCTCATTGCCTCAGTCTTGGGGTTTGGTCTGGCGCTGCCGCTAAGCGTGATCGGACACGAAGGCAGCACCGTCCTGGTATCATTAAACGGCCTGCGGCTGCTCAGATACAAAGGCGAATAAGCCAATCTGCCGGCGGTTCCTGCCCGCCCAGCATTTCCCCAACATCCCGATCCCCAAATTGTTTGCGGGGTCGGGATTTTTTGTTTGGTTAAGTCAAACCAGTTTTTTCAGCTTATTGCGCCATCAAACAAAGATTCAACTGCCCATAAAAACAATCCTCAACGGCAGCGCCAAAAACGGTTCCGCCCATGAAACTTGTTCAAAAAATGGCAAAGGTGATGTATGATGGAGCGCAAGGGAGTGACAAAAAACGGTGTTATGGATCCGAAACTAGGTTACAACTTTTACCCAGGTCCCAGTCAATTTGGCGGCGAAAAATTTGACGCCCTCTTGAGCAGCAAACCCACACGGACTCATTTTGATCCGGAAAAACTTCATGTCCAGGTTGGCGCGATGCGGGGAGTACAATGGCTGGAAATTCACCATCCATGGCGGCAGGCGGCTGAATATCGTGTATGCCCCGGGCGCATCATCTTGAGCGACCGCCTGCAAAAGCGCGTGGAGGTTTTTACTCTGGGCGGGCAGCTTCATATTGCCAATGATGAAACCCATACTCATTGTGTTTTTTCATCCTCGGCCCCGTTTCTTGATCTGGTCACCAGCCAATCGGTCTCTACACTGCTGGCGAACGAAGTGGAAATTTTGTTGGCCCGGCAACGCGCGGCGCGCAATTTACGGCTAAGCGGTGAATTTGATGCTCTGCTGCTGCAAATAGAACCGCAAGCGTTGTATATTTGCTGCCTGAGCCAAATTCGAGAAAAATTCAAACGCTACCCTGCTTATAACGATTCGGTAATGCAACACTTTAAGCACCGGCTTGATCTGGAAATCAGCCGGTTGGATGATGAAGGCGTATGGCCTGCGGTTGTCCCAGAATTGGGTGCGCTTATTTAGGTTGAAGATGGACATTTAGCCGCCCCAAGTGGTATGATACGCGCCGCATCAGGATAACGGCCGTGCCCCCATCCATCTCCTTTCCCGGCCGCTACAAGGAAACCATATGGCTCAAATTCACTACCCTGGCCCTGAAACCATTCAACGCGTCGTCCTACCCAACGGCCTGACCATCCTGGCCTATGAAAACTTTGCCAGCGAATCCATCGTCATCGAGGGCTTGGTACGCGCCGGAGCTTTGGGCGAAAGAGCCGACCGCGCCGGTCTGGCATCCTTCACCGCCGCGCTGCTAGACCGGGGCACGAGTCGGCGCAGCTTTGCGGAGATCTACGAAGAACTGGAGTCGGTGGGCGCGGACATTTCTTTTAGCAGCGGCCGCCATACGAGCGATTTTGGGGCTGCCGGACTGGTGGAAGACGCAGACCTGATGCTGGCCCTGTTGGCTGAATCCCTACGCGAGCCAGATTTTCCAGCGCAGCAGGTGGAACAGGTACGCGGCCAAATTCTAACCAGCCTGGTGATTCGCGCCAACGATACCGGTCGGATGGCGCGTCTGGCGTTTCATGAGTTGTTGTATCCGGAGCATCCATACGGCCGTTCCGCCACCGGCTACCAGGAAACCATTCAAGCCATCAACTGCGACGAGATCGCCCAATTCCATCACGATTATTTTGGGCCGCAAGGCATGATCCTGACGATTGTTGGCGCGATGAAGGCCGAAGAGGCAGTGGCCAAGGTAACGGCCGTCTTCGGCGACTGGCAAAATCCGCAGCAAAAACCATTGCCTGCTATCCCACCAGTGGCACGGCCGTCGTCACTCATCCGCGCCCACGTTCCCATGCCCGACAAAGTCCAAGCCGACATTTTGCTTGGACTGCCCGGTCCCTCACGCACCGCCCCCGATTACCTGGATGCCAGCTTGATGAATACCGTTTTGGGTGTTTTTGGCATGATGGGACGGATTGGGCAAAGCGTACGCGAAGAACAAGGGCTGGCCTATTACGCCTACAGCCAACTACAAGGCAGCCAGGGACCTATGCCCTGGTTTGCCGGCGCCGGCGTCGCGCCGGAACATGTGGAGCAAGCCATCACCGCCATCCGCGCAGAAATCGGCCGAATACAAAACGAAAAGGTCCCGGCCGATGAATTGGCCGACAGCCAGGCCTTTCGTATCGGGTCTATACCGGTAAGCTTGGAGACAAACAGCGGTCTGGCCAGCGTGATCACCGACTTGGAAATGCACGGCCTGGGATTGGATTATTTACAGCGCTTCCCAGACCTGGTACGTGCTATCACCCCGGAGCGCGTGCAAGCCGCTGCGCAAAAATATCTCAGCACAGAGCAGTTGGCCGTGGCCGTGGCCGGACCAGAAAGCAGCGATTAGGGGTTGACATGTTAGCCAGCGGCGTGGATATTATTGAAGTTGCTCGACTCGAACAAAGCATAATCCGTCATGGTCAGCGATTTTTGGATCGCGTGTTTACACCACAGGAACAGGCAGACTGCGCTGGGTTGCCAACCAGTCTGGCCGGGCGATTTGCGGTAAAAGAGGCCGTGGCCAAGGCTTTGGGGACGGGCATTGGCGCTATACGCTGGGTAGATGTGGAAGTGGTACGCGCAGAAAACGGCCGTCCCCTTCTCCATTTACACCATCAAGCACAGGTTGTAGCTGCGCAGTTGGGCTTGCACGAATGGTCAATCAGCATATCCCATACAAATACAGTGGCGATCGGATTCGCCGTCGCCGTTGGCCGCCAACCATAACACGAGGAAAGATATGAGCACCTGGACAGCAGATGACAATACGGTAATCAATTACGAACTGTACGGCAGCGACTCCGCCAGAGAGACTCTCTTGCTGCTGCCAGGGTTATTAGGGTCTATCAGCCGGCAATGGTTAAATTTTGTCCCGCTGTTATCGCCCGACTTTCGCGTGGTGTTGATGGATTTGCGCGGGCACGGCCGTTCGGGCAACAACGCTCCCGCGCTCCAGGCCGACAGAATGGTTAAAGACATTGTCGGGCTGCTGGATGCGCTGCAGATAACGGCCGTGCACATCGCCGGTTATAATTTAGGCGGCTATCTTGGGTTACAACTGGTTCTCAGCCAGCCGCGCCGTGTCCAGACACTCCTCATGCACGCCTCCAAGTTTTATTGGACCCAGGAAGCGGCCGCCAAAATGCGCGCGCAGCTCGACCCCGACGATCTGGCAGCCAAAGTGCCCACCTATGCCGACCAACTCGTGCAAGAGCATGGCGGCCGTCAATGGCGCATTCTCGTGCGGCAGGCTGGCGATCTCATTTCCCATCTAGTCGATCACGGCCTAACCGAAGGCATGATCAAACGCGTTCAGACGCCGATCCTGGTTAGTGTTGGCGACCGTGACGAGTTGATCCCGTTGAACGAAGCCCAACGCCTAAGTCGCATGCTGCCAAACGGCCGTCTTCTGGTCTTACCCGGCGTACGCCATCCTTACCAAACCATTCCCGTCGTCCCCCTCATCCCCATGATGCAAGAATTTCACCGCAGCGGCAGAAAGTAAATGACCACAAACAAACGACTCCTGGCTGTTTTAGCCCACCCCGACGATGAATCGTTCGGTCCTGGTGGCACGTTTGCCCGTTATGCCGCCGAGGGCGTCGATGTCCACATCGCCATCGCCACCGATGGCGTGGCCGGTTCTGTAGCCGAAGGCTTTGAAGACACCTTGCAAGACCTGGTTAACGTGCGCGCCAGAGAACTGGACGCGGCCGTGAAAATCCTCGGCGCGACGCTGCATAAATTAGGCTACCGCGACTCAGGCTACATCAACGATCCGGCCAATCACCACCCGGAAGCCTTTATCAACAGCAACGAACGCGAGGCGGAAGGGCGGGTGGTGGCCTTGATTCGCGCCATTCGGCCGCAAGTGGTTATCACACACGATGAAACCGGCGGTTATTTTCACCCCGATCACATCCAATGTTGGAAAATTACAACAGCCGCATTCAGCGCCGCCGCCGACCCGCAGCAGTACCCGGAAATCGGGCCAGAACCGTATCAGGCGGAGCGGCTCTATTACACGGCGTTTCCCAATCGCGCCGTGAAGTTTTTTGCTTTTATGATGCGTCTGCGCGGACAGGACCCCACGCGCGCCGGACGGAACAAAGACATCGACTATACGCGTCTGGGCATCCCGCCGGAACAACTTCATGCCAGCATTGATTACCGGGCGTATTGGGATGTAAAAATGGCGGCCAGCGCCCAACATTCCAGCCAGGGCGGCGGCACCAACCGCAGCCGAATGTTCCCGCCGTGGCTGCAAAAATGGCTATTTGCCAAAGATACGTACATTCGCGCCGTTCCCCCTGCTCCTGCCGGTTTGCACGAGACAGATTTGTTTGCGAACGGCCGTTAACCCATACCAGCCAAAACTTCGCAAACACAACCAAGGCGGTCAGGCCATTCATGTTTCTGGCTAAATAGATCCTCGAACGCTTACCAAACCAGTTTGTTCGGGTATAATGGAATTTGGTTTGTATTGTGCATAATAAGGAGGTTATTATGAATTTTCGACGAGCGCTTCGTTGGTTTTTCTGGATTGTCGGTCTGATTACAACCTTGGTGGCCGCCATTGCCGCCTTTTTTGCCAAACGCCTCATCAGCCCGCCACGCCAACCATTGTGGGCTTCTCCCGGAGACCTGGGCCTGACATACGATGACGTCCAATTTCCGGCGCAAGATGGCGTGCGCATTGCCGGCTGGTTTATTCACGCGCCAGCTGAATCCACCCGCCAGGGAGCCACCATCATTCTGATACACGGCTGGCCGTGGAACCGCCTGGGTGAAGCGGCCGACGGTTTGTTTGCCGATCTTACCGGCGAAAAAGCAGTGGACTTGCTGCGCCTGGCCGTTGATTTGCATCGGGCTGGCTTTAACGTGCTGATGTATGACATGCGGAATCATGGTGAAAGCGCGGCTGCGCCGCCGATGGCGTTTGGGCAAGAAGAAGCCAAGGATTTGTTGGGCGCGATTGCTTATTTGAACGGCCG
>WBZL01005186.1_pt1 | contig 10900 bp, 7 predicted proteins | sample 5204291 | NCBI WGS metagenome assembly WBZL01 (sample SAMN12344345, study PRJNA552823) | activated sludge metagenome | biome: Activated sludge suspended growth; feature: Nitrification reactor; material: Wastewater; isolation source: activated sludge from nitrification reactor of wastewater treatment... | reverse complement strand
GGAAGCAGGACCGCTGGGAGCTGGGCGAGTACGTGGCCGAGCTGGCCGGCGAGGAGGCCGCCTACTTCCGGCCCAACTTCTTCGTCAACACCCCGGACATCCTCACCGAGCAGCTCCAGCACGGCGGCCCCGCCACGTTCGCCAGCCGCCTGATCCTGGCCGCCACCCTGTCGCCCAGCTACGGGCTGTACTCGGGCTACGAGTCCTTCGAGCACGAGGCGGTGGCGGCGGGCTCCGAGGAGTACCTGGACTCGGAGAAGTACGAGGCCAAGGTCCGCACCCTCGACGGCCCCCTGCTGCCGCTGGTGGCCGACCTCAACCGGATCCGCCGCCAGCAGCCGGCGCTGCAGCGCATCGAGGGGACCCGGATCCTCGAGACCGAGAACCCCCAGCTGCTGGCCTACGCCAAGCAGGCCGACGGCGACACGGTGGTGTGCGTGGTGCTCCTCGACCCCCACGCCGCCCACGAGGGGGTGTGCATCGTGCCGGTGGAGCTGGGGCTGCCCCCGTCGTTCGAGGTGGAGGACCGGCTCACCGGCGCGCGGTTCCGGTGGCAGGTCGGCCGCAACTACGTCCGCCTCGAACCCGGCGAGCGGCCGGCCCACGTGCTCGCCGTGGTGGGGCCGTGAACCCGCCCCGCGTGGTCTCCGCCACCCGGCTGGCGGGCTGGTTGGCCGATCGACGGTGGTACGCCGGCGACGGCCCACCGTCGTCGACCACCCTCACCCGCACCGAGGTGGCCCCCGGCCTGTGGCTCGGACTGGTCGCCACCGACGACGGCGAGCGCTACCAGCTGGTGCAGACCGACGTGCAGCCCGATCGTGCCGACCACCCCCGCGCCGCCACCGCCCTCGCCGGGTTCGTGGCCGGTGGCGGGTCGGCCACCGGTGAGCTGGGCGTGGTCACCGGCCGGTGGCTGGGCGGCCCGGCGCCCGGGCGGGCGGGGGCCAGGGCCCTGGGCGGCGAGCAGTCGAACACATCGGTGGCCGTGGGCGGCACGCACCTGGTGAAGGTGCTGCGCCGGCTGCGGCCGGGACCGCACCCCGAGGTGGAGGTGGGTCGCCACCTGGCGGGGTCGGGGGCCCCGGTGCCGGCACTGACCGGCTGGTGGGAGCTGACGGCCCCCGACGGCACCACCACGGTCCTGGGCACGGTCCACGAGCTGGTGGTTGGGGCGCTCGACGGCTGGGCGCTCACCCTGTCGGCCCTGGCCGCCGCCCCCGGCGATCACCTGGCCCGGCTCCGCCAGCTGGGGGTGGCGATCGCCGACCTGCATCGCGCCTTGGCCGCCCCTGGTGAGGGCTTCGGCGTGCAGCGCGCCGATGGCCGCCGGGCCTGGGCCTTGGCCGACCGGGTGCTCGAGCACCCCCGCCTCCCGAAGACCGGTCACCACGTGGTGGCCCGGGCGGTGCAGGCGGTGGGCGACGACGTCGGGGCGCAGATCCGCACCCACGGCGACCTGCACCTGGGCCAGACCCTCCACGGTGCCGGGGGATGGCAGGTCATCGACTTCGAGGGCGAGCCCGACCGTTCCCTCGACGAGCGAAGGGCACCGGCCTCACCGCTGCGCGACGTGGCCGGCATGCTGCGGTCGCTGTCGTACGCGGTGGCCGCCCACCGACGAGCCGAAGGCCCGGCGGTGCCCGACGGCTGGCTGCCCGCCGCCCGGGCCGCCCTGCTCGACGGCTACCTGGCCACCGTCGACCCCGACCTGCTGCCGGCCTCGGCGGTGGCCACCCACGAGCTGCTGCGGCTGTTCGAGCTGGAGAAGGTGCTCTACGAGGTGACCTACGAGGAGGCGTACCGGCCGGACTGGGCGGCCATCCCCCTCGCCGCCCTCGACGAGCTGACCGGAGGCCCCCGATGATCGACCACGGCGTCGGCGAGCTCGACCTGCACCTGCTCGACACCGGCCGCCACCTCGAGCTGCACCGGGTGCTGGGCGCCCACCCGGTCGACGGCGGGGTGCGCTTCGCCGTGTGGGCGCCCGATGCCGAAGCGGTGTCGGTGGTGGGCGACTGGAACTACTGGGACCCGGCCACCACGCCGATGGTGCGATCGCTGGGCGGCGGCGTGTGGACGGCGGCGTCCACCGACGCCCAGCTCGGCCACCGGTACAAGTTCTCGGTGCAGGGCCGCGACGGCCGCCGCGTCGAGCACGCCGATCCGCTCGCCTTCCGCACCGAGCCGGCGCCCAACACGGCGTCGATCATCCACGCCAGCTCCTACCGGTGGGGCGACGGCGCCTGGGTGGCGGCACGGGAAGCCGCCGATCCGTGGCGCTCGCCGCTGTCGGTCTACGAGGTCCACCTCGGCTCGTGGCGGCGGGACCCCGCCGAGCCGCACCGCGAGCGCAGCTACCGGGAGACGGCACCCGAGTTGGCGGCGTACGTGGCCGATCTCGGCTTCACCCACGTGGAGCTGCTGCCGGTGATGGGCCATCCCTTCGCCGGATCGTGGGGCTACCAGGTGACGTCGTACTTCGCCCCCACCGCCCGCTGGGGGGAACCCGACGACCTCCGGTACCTGATCGACGTCCTCCACCAGGCCGGCATCGGGGTCATCTTGGACTGGGTCCCGGCCCACTTCCCGAAGGACGAGTGGGCGCTGGGCCGCTTCGACGGCGGCCCGCTCTACGAGCACCCCGATCCCCGCAAGGGCGACCACCCCGACTGGGGCACCTACGTCTTCGACTTCGGTCGCGGCGGGGTGCGCAGCTTCCTGCTGTCGAACGCCCGCTACTGGCTCGAGGAGTTCCACATCGACGGCCTGCGGGTGGACGCGGTGGCATCGATGCTCTACCTCGACTACTCCCGGAACGAGGGGGAGTGGGAGCCCAACGAGCACGGCGGGCGGGAGGACCTCGACGCCGTGTCGCTGCTGCGCGAGGTGAACGTGGACGTCCACGCCCAGCACCCGGGCGTGCTGTCGATCGCCGAGGAGTCCACGGCGTGGCCGGGCGTATCCAGGCCGGTGGACCAGGGCGGCCTGGGGTTCGGGTTCAAGTGGAACCTGGGGTGGATGCACGACACCCTCGACTACTTCGCCAAGGATCCCGTCCACCGCAGCCACCACCACCACGATCTCACCTTCGGCGCTCACTACGCCTTCACCGAGAACTTCGTGCTGCCCCTCTCCCACGACGAGGTGGTCCACGGCAAGGGCTCGCTGCTGGGCAAGATGCCCGGCGACCGCTGGCAGCAGCTCGCCAACCTGCGGGCGCTGTTCGCGTGGATGTGGGCCCATCCCGGCAAGCAGCTGCTGTTCATGGGCGGCGAGTTCGGCCAGGAACGGGAGTGGAACCACGACGCGTCGCTGGACTGGCACCTGCTGGGCGACGCCGGCCATGCCGGGCTCCAGCAGTTGGTGCGCGACCTCAACCGAACGGCCGGTGGCCGGCCGGCGCTGTGGTCGGTGGACTTCGAACCCGACGGGTTCACCTGGCTGTGCAACGACCCGGGGGCGAACGTCTCTGCGTTCCTGCGCACCGGCACGGGCGGCGAGCGGCTGGCCTGCGTGGCCAACCTGTCGCCCACGGTCCGCCACGACCACCTCGTGGGGCTACCCGAGGCCGGTGCCTGGCGGGAGGTCCTCAACACCGACAGCGCCTGGTACGGCGGATCCGGGGTGGGCAACCTCGGCTCGGTGGAGGCCGACGGCCCCCCGGCCCACGGCCAGCCCACCTCGGCCCGCCTCACCCTCCCGCCCCTCGCCGTGGTGTGGCTCGAACAGCCGACTGGCGGCGCGAGGGAGCAGGCGAGCTGACCTGATCGACCACGCGAGGCGATGGCCCGTCGGGAGCGTGACCGCAAGCTCAGATGCGGTCGAGCGCGCCGATAGGGTCTCCGCATGGCCGACCGACCGAAGCGAGCGCGGACGTCCACGTCCAACTTCGGCGTCGGCAAGCGGGAGAACCACGACGCATCCGGCTTCTACGAGCGGTTCGCGGCGCCGCAGGTCTCGAGCGACGACACCGTGGCCGTGGCTTCGAGCGTCGACGAGATCTGGGTGCACGACGCCCGGAAGATGCCCGAGCTGCCTGACGGATCGGTGGCCTTGGTGGTGACCTCTCCGCCGTACTTCGCGGGCAAGGCCTACGAGGAGGCCCTGGGTGAAGGGCACATCCCCGCCGACTACGTCGCCTACTTGGACATGCTCACCGAGGTGTTCGCCGAGTGCGCTCGCGTCCTCGAACCGGGCGGACGGATCGCCGTGAACGTCGCCAACTTGGGCCGCAAGCCATACCGCTCGCTGTCGGCCGACGTCACCCACATCCTCCAGGACCGGCTCGGCCTGCTGCTGCGGGGCGAGGTGATCTGGCAGAAGGCGCGGGGAGCTGGCGGCAACTGCGCCTGGGGAAGCTTCCAGAGCGCCAAGAACCCGGTGCTGCGCGACCTGACGGAGCGGATCGTGGTGGCGAGCAAGGGCCGGTTCGACCGGGCTCGCACCACCATCCAGCGCGAACGAGAAGCGCTGCCGTCACGTAGCACCATCGGCAAGGACCGCTTCTTGGACCTGACCCTCGACCTGTGGGAGTTCCCGCCTGAGTCGGCCACCCGCGTGGGCCACCCGGCACCGTTCCCGGTGGAGCTGCCCCGCCGGTTCATCGACCTCTACACCTTCGAAGGCGATCTGGTGCTCGACCCGTTCATGGGATCGGGGTCCACCGGGGTGGCGGCGGTGACCAGCGGCCGCCGGTTCGCGGGCTACGACACCGACCCCGCCTACGCGGCACGTGCCCTCGAGCGGATCGCCGCGGCCCGCGACGATGCCGAGTGGGCGGCCAAGGAGCGTGCCCATGCGGTGGCACCGCTGCTGTTCGATGAGCTCACGTCGGCTCGCCAAGCGACCGCCAACGATCTGGTCGACCTCCAGCGCCAGGCCACCCGGGACGGGTCGCGTGCCCAGGAGCTCGCCCGCAGCCTGCTCGAGCAGTGCGGGTTCGGCGCCGACCTCCGCTCTGGCGCTCGGTTCCCGGTGGGCATCGAGGTCGACTTCGGCGCCACCGACGCCGCCGGCTGCGAGTGGTGGTTCTCGGTGACCGGCGGCTTCACCTCGACCCGCCCCGGGCTGCGCCAGGCCGACGTGCTGTGGCGCACCCTTGGCCAGGCGGCGCTGCTCGAAGCCCAGGTGCGGGGCAAGGACCAGCCGTGGCGACAGGTGCTCCTCACCACCGACGTGCCCGATCGAGGCACGCCGGGGGCCAAGGCGCTGCGGGAGGCGCAGGTGGCCGGGTTGATCTGGGACGTGCTGGTGATCGACCAGCCCGACACGGTGGCCGAGCTCCTCCACTACGCCTCGGGCAAGCGCTCCCAGCTCGCCGACCGCCGGCCCGGCCTCACCGCCTACCGCTGAGCGGTCGGGGCCCGTCTCGGCGCGACGAGCGCGTCGGACGACGGCCACCGGCAGGAATAGTTGAAGACTCAACCATGTTGGTGGTGGGTACACCGTTACCGAGGAGGCCCGCCATGCCCGCCGTGACCGTCGACGACATCCTGACCCTTCCCCGCATCACCGAGCCCGACCCTGCCCTCGCCACCGATCGGGCGGTGGCCACCGTGAGCACCGCCCCCCGGGGGTTCGAAGGCGAGGGCTTCCCGGTCCGGCGCGCCTTCCACGGCGTGGACCTCGCCGACCTCGACCCGTTCATCCACATGGACCAGATGGGCGAGGTGGAGTACGCCCCCGGCGAGCCCAAGGGCACCCCGTGGCATCCGCACCGGGGATTCGAGACCGTCACCTACATCATCGACGGCACGTTCCTGCACCAGGACTCCCACGGCGGTGGCGGCGTCATCACCAACGGTGCCACCCAGTGGATGACCGCAGGCTCGGGGATCCTCCACATCGAGACCCCACCCGAGTCGCTGGTCCGCTCGGGCGGGCGGTTCCACGGCATCCAGCTGTGGGTCAACCTCCCGGCCGCCCAGAAGATGGCCGCTCCCGCCTACCAGAGCCTCGAGGGCGACCAGGTCACCCTGCTGAGCTCGTCCGACGGCGGAGCACTGGTGCGGGTGATCGCCGGAGAGCTCGACGGCCACGCAGGCCCCGGCTCCACCCGGTCGCCCATCACCATGCTCCACGTCACCCTGTCACCCGGCGCCCAGGTGCGCCTGCCGTGGCCCAGCCACTTCAACGGCCTGGTGTACGGGCTGTCGGGTGCCGGCACGGTCGGCGCCGAGGGGCGTCCCATCGGCGAGGGCCAGCTGGCGGTGACCCGCGCCGGCGACGTGCTCACCCTCGGCGGCCGGCCCAGCCCCGACGCCCGCACCGAGGCCTTCGACGTGCTGGTCCTCGGCGGCCAGCGGATCGGCGAGCCGGTGGCGTGGCGCGGCCCGTTCGTCATGAACACCAAGGCCGAACTGATGCAGGCGTTCGCCGACTACGAGGCCGGCAAGCTCGGCACCATCCCGGCCGGGGCCATCGGCATCCGCTGACTACCCGGCCGGCGGACCCCGCTCCTCATCCAGGCGCGGTCACCCCACGTCGCTGCCGGCCACCGTTCCCGTTGCGAACTCGTCCCTCACGGAGGGATCGACGGGAAGCGTGGCCGGCTGCAGGTGTGGGCTTCAGCGATCAGTCGACCACGGGGGCCGGCTCGACGATGCCCTCGTCGACCACCTCGCCGGCGGCCGAGGCGCCGGCACCCACCGGCGGTGCGCCGTGGGTGCCGGGACCGGCCACCAGGTGGCTGGCCGGCAGCAGCTTCGAGGCGACGATCGCAGCGAGCAGCACGATCACCCCGGCCACCATGGCGGCCACCCCGATGCCGTCGACGAACGCCTGCTTGCCGGCGTCGGCCACGGCTTGGCCCTGCGAGCCTCCGATCCGCTCGGCGACGGCCAGCGCCCCGGCCAACCCGGAGTTCGCCAGCTCCCGGGCCTGCTCCGGCAGGTTGACGATGGCCGGCCCGATCGACTGGGTGAACTGCGACGTCACCAGCGAGCCGAGCACCGCCACGCCGAGCGCGCCGCCCAGCTCCCGGGTGGTGTCGTTCATGGCCGAGCCGACGCCGGCCTTGCCGAGCGGCACCGAGCTCATGATCAGGGTGGTGAGCGGGGTCATGGTGCAGGCCATGCCCACCGCCAGCGGGATGATCGAGCAGTAGATGAACCACAGCGGCGTGTCCACGCCGACCTGGGAGAACACGGCCATGCCCAGCGCCACCATGGTGAGCCCGAAGGGCACCACCCGGTGGGCGCCGAAGCGGGCCACCAGCTTGGGCACCTGGGGCGCCAGCAGCATCATCACGAAGGCCATCGGCAGCTGGAGCAGGCCGGACTGGAAGGGCGTGTACCCGAGCACCAGCTGGAAGTACTGGGCCACCAGGAAGAAGGTGCCGAACATGGCGAAGAAGGTGAGGGTCATGCCCCCCGACGCCACGCTGAAGCGCCGATCGCGGAACAGCTTCAGGTCGAGCATCGGGTAGCGCACCCGCCGCTCCCAGACCACGAACAGGACACCGGCCAGCGCCGCCACCCCGAAGCAGGCCAGGGTGATGGTGTCGGTCCAGCCGTTGTGGGGGCCTTCGATGATCCCGTACACCAGCGACACCAGGGCCACGATCGACAGCAGGGCACCCAGCACGTCGAGGGGCTGCTCCTCGGGGTCCTTGGACTTGGGCACGAGGATGGCGCCGGCCACCAGGGCCAGGACGATGAGGGGCACGTTGACGAGGAACACCGAGCCCCACGAGAAGTGCTCGAGCAGGTAGCCCGAGGCCACCGGACCGAGGGCGGCGCCGCCACCGGAGATGCCGGCCCACACGGCGATGGCCTTGGGCCGCTCGTGGGCGGGGAAGACGTTGGTGAGGATGGACAGCGTCGACGGCATGATGAACGCCGCCCCGATGCCCATGACCGCCCGCCCGGCGATGACCAGCGAGGCGCCGTCGGCCGAGGCGGCCAGCAAGGTGCCGCCGAGGAACACCACCAGGCCGGCCTGGAGGGCGCCCTTGCGGCCGAACCGGTCGCCCAGGGTGCCGGCGGTGAAGAGGAGGCCGGCGAAGATCAGCGAGTAGGCGTCCACCATCCACTGGAGCTGGCTGGTGGAGGCCTGGAGGTCTCGGGCCAAGGTGGGGATGGCCACGTTGAGGGCGGTGTTGCCCACGATGACGATCATGAGGCTGGTGCACAGCACCGTGAGGATCAGCCACCGGCGGTGGTACACGAGCGGGTCGATCTCGTGGTTCAGGTCTGGGTTCACCGCGGCCTCGGTTCTTCGGCGTCGTCAGGTTTCGCTACGTCAGCGATTCAGAACTCTAGGGGGGCGATGTGCGTGACGCACCCCTGGAATGCCCCCACTCGGTGTGACTGTGGGCACGCTGGCGCTGAGCTCAGGGGATCCTCAGCCGTGTTTCGCTACGATTCGGTCTCGTGGCCCGTCCCCGTAGCGAACAAGCGCACCGCGCCGCCCTCGACGCCACCGTCGAGGTCCTGCTCGAGAGCGGAGTGGACGGCGTCACCCTCGAGGAGGTGGCAGCTCGTTCCGGGGTCGCCAAGTCCACCCTTTACCGCCACTTCGGGTCGAAGGAGGAGCTGATCGCCACCGCGGCGCGCAGCTGCGTGATCGAGCACCCCACCCCCGACACCGGCAACCTCGCCGACGACCTGGCCTTCCTGTTCTCGCGCTACGCCGACACGGACGAGGCCCGGCGCTTCCCGGACCTGTTCCCGATGCTGATCGACGCCGGCAACCGGGACGAAGCCATGTACGAGATCGTGCAGCAGGTGCTCGAGGAGCGTCGGCGGCCGATGCGCACCGTGCTCCAGCTGGCCCAGCTGCGAGGCGAGATCGGCCGGGACCTCGACCTCGACACGGCGATGGCCATGATCATCGGGCCCATGTCGCACCGCCGCCTGGTGGAGCGCCGGGAGATCACCCCGGAGTTCAAGGCCGAGGTGCTGCGCGGCGCGGTCACCGCCCTGCGGGCCACCGCCGACCAGCCGACGCCCGCCTGACCGATCAGCCCGGCAGCACGGCCCGCACGTCATCGAGGGTGGTGCGGGGGTTGGTGATGCACAGGCGCAGCACGGTCTCGCCCCGCCACGTGGTGGGCACCACGAAGCCCACCTGATCGGCCAGCAGCTGTTCGCTGTGGGCCCAGTAGTCCTCGCGGGTCCAGCCCCGGCGGCGGAAGACCACCACGGTGAGCTCGGGTTCCACCACCACCTCGAGGTCCGGGGCCGAGCGGATCAGGGCGCTGGCCGCCTCGGCGGTGGCGATGGTGGCGTCCACCGCATCCCGGTAGGCGTCGGTGCCGTGGACGGCGAGCGAGAACCAGGTGGGCAGGCCACGGGCCCGCCGCGACAGGTGGGGGGCGTAGTCCGACGGCGACCAGTCGTCCGTGTCGGTCAACGCCTCGAGGTAGGTGGCCCGCTGGGTGAAGGTGCGCTTGGCCAGCGCCGGGTCGCGGTAGAGGATCGCCGCGCAGTCGTAGGGGGCGAACAGCCACTTGTGGGGGTCGATGGTGATGGAGTCGGCTCGCTCCACCCCGGCGAAGAGGTAGCGCCTCGTCGTGGAGCACAGGGCGGCCCCGCCGTAGGCGGCGTCGACGTGGAGCCACGCACCGAGCTCGTCGGCGGCGTCGGCGGCCGCCGCCAGGTCGTCGACGGTGCCGGTGTTGGTGAGGCCGCCGGTGGCCACCACCGCGCACACCGATGCCCGCTCGCGGGGCGAGAGCCGGTCGACGGCGTCGGTGAGGGTGGCGACGGTCATGCGGTCGCGCTCGTCGACGTCGACGTCGATCGACAGCACGTCGAGCAGTTCGAGGGCCGCTGCGTTGGACGAGTGGGCGGCCGACGACAGCAGGACGATGGGTCGGCTGGCGGCACGGGACAGGTCGCGATCGCGCCAGGCGGTGCGGGCCACGGCGAGTGCCGAGAGGTTGGCGATCGACCCGCCCGACACGAAGGTCCCGCCGGCACCGATGGGGAACCCGGCAAGGTCGGCCAGCCACCGCAGGGCCTGGTTCTCGGCGTACACGGCGCCGGCCCCCTCCAGCCACGACCCGCCGTAGATGCTGGTGGCGCTGACGATCAGGTCGAACAGGGTGGCGGCCTCGGTGGGGGCCGCCGGTACGAACGACAGGTACCGCGGGTGATCGATCGACAGGCAGGCCGGGGCGAGCACCTCCTCGAACAGCCGCAGCGCCTCCTCGCCCCCGAGGCCCCCGGGGGTGATGGTCTGACCGGCTGCCGCTGCCAGCGCGTCGAAGGTGGCGGGCTGGTCGAGCGGGGGAGGATCCATCGCCAGGCGCTCGGCCGTGTAGCGGAACACGGCGTCGCGCAGGCGGCGGGCGTCGTCGTCGTGGTCGTGCACGTGCGTCCTCCGGGTGGCTGCGACCGCTCGCCGAGACTAGGTCCGGTTCTGTGGTCCTGCCTCGGTCGCCATCGCCCCGCGCGGCGGGCGACCGACGGCCGGACCGCGAGGCCACGGCGGCTCCGGAACACCGGCTCCTGCGATCGATGTGCAAGCGTGGCTCGGTGGACGTGGATGGGGTTCCCTACCGGACCATCTGGCGCGACGGTGAGACCATTGCCGCCATCGACCAGCGGCGGTTGCCGTTCCGCTTCGAGCTGCTGGCCCTGCGCACGGTGGACGAGGCGGTGACCGCCATCGCGGAGATGGCGGTGCGCGGTGCCGGGTTGATCGGCGTCACGGCGGCGTACGGGATGGAGCTGGCCGCCCGAGAGGCGGCGTCGCTTCCCGCCGACGAGCGGGCCGCCGCGCTCGGGCGCGCCGCCGACGCCCTGCGGGCCAGCCGTCCGACGGCGGTCAACCTGGCGTGGGCGGTCGATCGACAGCTCGCCGCCCTGGACGGGATCGTCGACGCCGACGAGCTGGTGGCCACGGCGATGGCCACGGCCGATGCCGTGGCCGCCGAGGACGTGGACATGGC
>WBZL01005185.1_pt1 | contig 10901 bp, 10 predicted proteins | sample 5204291 | NCBI WGS metagenome assembly WBZL01 (sample SAMN12344345, study PRJNA552823) | activated sludge metagenome | biome: Activated sludge suspended growth; feature: Nitrification reactor; material: Wastewater; isolation source: activated sludge from nitrification reactor of wastewater... | reverse complement strand
AGGCGCGCTCGCTATCGCGGTCGGCGACGTGACGCTCATGCTCCAGTACGCGACCTACTCGGTGATCTCGCCCGAGGGCTGCGCCTCGATCCTGTGGAAGAGCGCCGAGCACGCGGCCGAGGCCGCGGAGATCCTCGGCATCACCGCACCGCGGCTGAAGCAGCTGGGGCTCGTCGACAAGGTCGTGAACGAGCCGTCCGGCGGCGCGCACCGCGACCCGGCCGCGATGATCGCGACGCTTCGCAAGGCCCTCGCCGACGCACTCAAGTCGGTCGCCGACCTGCCGCTCGACGAACTGGTCGAGCGCCGCGAGGACCGGATCGTCTCGTATGGCAGGTTCAAGGAGCTCAACCCCGGCTGAACGCGCCTGCACGCCGGTGCGGCGGGCGGTCGCGGCCTGGGTCGCGTCGCTGCCGCCGGGCAGTGCGGCGGTGGCCATCGCGCTCTCCGGCGGTCGCGACTCGGTCACGCTGCTCGACGCGCTCGCCGAGGCGCTCGCGGCGGCGGGCCGCCGCGCGATCGGACTGCACGTGCACCACGGTCTCCAGCCCGGCGCCGACGCCTGGGCCGAGGCGAGCGAGCGGGCGTGCGCGGATCGCGGCGTCGCCTTCGCGATGCGGCGGGTGTCGGTCTCGCGCGCGCCGCGCCGCAGCCTCGAAGCCGACGCACGCGACGCGCGCTACGGCGCGCTCGCCTCGATGGCAAGGGAACATGGTGCCGGCGCGGTCGCGCTCGCGCACCACCAGGACGACCAGGCCGAGACGCTGTTGCTGCAGCTTCACCGCGGCGCGGGCCCCGCCGGACTCGCCGCGATGCCGGCGGCCTCGCGCGACGCCGACGGCCTCCTCTGGAGCCGGCCGCTGCTTGCCGTCACGCGCGCCGCGATCGATGCGTACGCCGCCGCGCGCCGCCTCGACTGGGTCGACGACCCGAGCAACGCGGACGAGCGGTACCGGCGCAACGCCGTCCGCGCGCGAATCGCTCCTGCGCTCGCCGCGACTTTCCCCGGCTATCCGGCCACGCTCGCGCGCGCGGCCGCCCACCAGGCCGATGCGGTCGCGCTGATGGAAGCGCTCGCACAGATCGACGCGCGCGACGCGGCGTTCGACGCCGCTTCGCGCACGATCGGCGCAGCAGCGCTCGCCGGGCTCCCCCCGCCCCGCGCGCGCAACCTGCTGCGCTGGTACCTGCGCGCGTGCGGCCTGCCGCCCCCATCCGCCGCCCGGCTCGACGCCATGCTCCGGCAGCTCGCGCACGCGCGCGACGACGCGTCGATCGCGCTGGCGCACGGCGGGGCCCGGGTCGGCCGCCATCGCGGGCGGATCGTGGTTCACGCCACGCCGCCGGGCGACTACCGCGCGGAGTGGCACGGCGAGCCGGCGATCGCGCTCCCGCACGGCGAGCTCGTGTTCGAGTCGGCGTCCGGCGAAGGATTCGACCCGTACCGCGCCACAGCCGGCCTCGTGGTCCGTCCGCGGCGCGGCGGCGAGCGGCTGCGGCTCGGCCACGGGCTCGCGCGTCGCCCGATCACGTCATTGCTGCGCGAAGCCGGTGTGCCACCTTGGGAGCGCGCCTGGTTGCCCCTGATCCTCGCCGGGGATGAGCTCGTCGCCGTGCCCGGACTCGGAGTCGATGTCGCCTGGCGCCCGGCGCTCGGCCATGCGGGCCTCGTGCCCCGCTGGCGGGCCAAGGTCGAGCCTGCACTCGAAGCCTGAACCGCCACCCGGACAGCGGCGAGGTCCCGCAGCGGCGGTCGCCTGCATTCCCCGTACCGGACAAGGCCGGGGAGCGCGGGGACAACCGTCGAGGCCGGCAGCCGGGCCGACCTGCATCAAGGCCGCCGCCACGGACCTGCGGCATTGTCGCTCCGCCCGATGGCCGGAATCGCTTCAAACCGCGCCCTTCGGGCTAGAATGCCGGTGGCCGCAAGAGTGGACTCCGCCTTCGCCGCGCCCCGACCGGCCCGATCGAACCGAACTGGAGGATTCCCGATGTTCGCACGACCCCTGCTCGCCGCCGCATGCGTCGCGGCATTCGCGCTGTCCGCCCCTGCCGCGGCCCAGCAGCCGATCGTCATCAAGTTCAGCCACGTCGTGGCCGAGCACACGCCCAAGGGACAGGGCGCGCTCAAGTTCAAGGAACTGGCCGAGAAGAAGCTCCCCGGCAAGGTGCAGGTGCAGGTGTTCCCGAGCTCGCAGCTCTTCGGCGACGCCAAGGAACTCGAAGCGCTGCTCCTGGGCGACGTGCAGCTCATCGCGCCCTCGCTCTCCAAGTTCGACCGCTACACCAAGAAGATCCAGCTCTTCGACCTGCCGTTCCTGTTCGACAACATCGAGGCGGTCGACCGCTTCCAGTCCGGCCCGAAGGGCCAGGAACTGCTGCAGTCGATGAAGAACCGCGGCCTGCTCGGGCTCGCCTATTGGCACAACGGGATGAAGCAGCTCTCGACCAACCGCGACAGGCTGGAGCGTCCCGAGGACGTGAAGGGCCTCAAGTTCCGCATCCAGGCCTCCGACGTGCTGGAAGCCCAGTTCCGCGCCCTGGGCGCCAACCCGCAGAAGATGGCTTTCGCCGAGGTCTACCAGGCGCTTCAGACCGGCGTGGTCGACGGCCAGGAGAACACCTGGTCGAACATCTACTCGCAGAAGTTCCACGAGGTGCAGAAGACGATCGCCGAGACCAACCACGGCGTGATCGACTACATGGTGGTGACCAACGCCAAGTGGTGGGACGGCCTGCCGGCCGATGTCAAGAAGGGTCTCTCCGAAGCGATGGCCGAGGCGACCGCCTACGCCAACAAGATGGCCGAAGACATCAACCAGGGCGACCGCAAGCGGATCGCCGACGCCGGCAAGGCACGGATCCAGAAGCTGACCAAGGACGACGTCGCCGCCTGGCGCAAGGCGATGGAGCCGGTCTGGAAGAAGTTCGAGGGCGACATCGGTCGCGACCTGATCGACGCCGCGCTGCAGTCCAACAAGTAGCCGACCGAGGACGGGACCCGCCCGGCGGGTCCCGTACCCAACCATGCGCTGGCTCGAGAACCTCGAGGAAGGCCTGGTGGCCTTCCTGATGGCCGCGATGACCGTCGTCACCTTCGTGCAGGTGATCGCGCGCTACGTCTTCAACTACAGCTTCGTGTGGGCGCTGGAGTTGAACGGCGTGCTGTTCGCGTGGCTCATCTTCGTGGGCATGTCCTACGGCGTGCGCGTCGGCGCGCACATCGGCGTCGACGCGCTGGTCAAGGCGTTCGGCAAGTCCACGCAGCGCGCCGTCGCCATCGTCGCGACGCTGGTCTGCATCGCCTACGCGGCGATCTTCGCCTTCGGCGGGTACCAGTACGTCCGCAAGATGTACGAGGTCGGCATCCTGATGCAGGACATGCCGATCGCGCAGTGGATTCCCCGCATCATCCTGCCGCTGGGCTTCGCGCTGCTCACGTTCCGGTTCGCGCAGGTGCTCTGGCGCCTCGCCTCGGGCAAGGAAGCCCACCTCGTCGGCGACGAGGCCGAGGAGGTGCTGAGACAGAACATCGCCCCGACCGACCAGAGGCGCCCGTGACCACGATCGCGCTGTTCGTCCTGATGTTCGTGTTCATGTTCATGGGCATGCCGATCGCGATCGCGCTCGGCATGTCGTCGCTGCTCACGATCCTGCTCTTCGCGCAGGACTCGCTCGCGTCCCTCTCCCTCAAGCTGTTCGAGACCTCCGAGCACTACACGCTGCTTGCGATCCCGTTCTTCATCCTCGGCGGCGCGTTCATGACCACCGGCGGCGTGGCGAAGCGGATGATCCGGTTCGCCAACGCCTGCGTCGGGCACTTCCCCGGCGGGCTGGCGATGGCTTCGGTGATGGCGTGCATGCTCTTCGCCGCGGTGTCGGGTTCGTCGCCGGCGACAGTGGTGGCGGTCGGATCGATCGTGATCGCGGGCATGGTGCGCGCGGGCTACCCGCAGGGGTTCGCGGCGGGCGTGATCTGCAACGCCGGCACGCTGGGCGTCCTGATTCCGCCGTCGATCGTGATGGTGGTCTACGGCGCCGCGACCGAGACCTCGGTCGGCAAACTGTTCATGGCGGGCGTGCTTCCCGGCATCCTGCTCGGCCTGCTCTTGATGGTCGCGATCTACGTGCGCGCACGCCAGACCAACCTGCCGAGGCAGCCGCGCGCGACGCTCTCCGAGGTGCTGACCTCGGGGCGCGACTCGCTGTGGGGCCTGCTCCTGATCGTGATCATCCTGGGCGGCATCTACGGCGGCGTGTTCACTCCGACCGAAGCGGCCGGCGTCGCGGCCGTCTACGCCTTCGTGATCGCGGTGTTCGTCTACCGCGACATCGGCTTGCGCGAAGTACCGCGGGTGCTGATCGACGCCGGCAAGGTCACGGTGATGCTGATGTTCATCATCGCGAACGCGCTCCTCTTCGCCCACGTGCTGACCACCGAGCGCATCCCGCAGCAGATCGCCGAACTGATCGTCGGCTGGGGCATGTCGTCCTGGCAGTTCCTGATCGTCGTCAACATCCTGCTGCTCATCGCCGGCATGTTCATGGAGCCGACCGGGATCATCCTGATCCTCGCGCCGATCCTGTTCCCGATCGCCATGCAACTCGGCATCGACCCGGTCCACCTCGGCATCATCATGGTGGTGAACCTCGAGATCGGCATGGTCACCCCGCCGGTCGGGTTGAACCTGTTCGTGACCGCCGGGATCACCAACATGTCGATCGGCCAGGTCGTGCGCGCGGCGCTGCCCTGGACCCTCATCCTGCTAGCCTTCCTCGTCGTCGTCACCTACGTGCCGGCGATCTCGCTCGTCCTGCCGAACCTCCTGTTCTGACCCCGCACCGGCCGCTTGGCCGGCCGCCGGGTTGGCTCCCGTTCCCCGGCCGGACGGGTCACTGCCCGCGGTCGATCGCCGGGGTGGCCGCGGCGCTGCCCGCGGCATCGCCGCGGCCGCGATGCTAGAATGTCGAGTTTCCTGACAAATTCCTCCGGAGTCCCCTGAATGACCGTCGAACGCACCCTTTCCATCATCAAGCCGGACGCGGTGGCGAAGAACGCCATCGGTGCGATCTACGCCCGCTTCGAGAAAGCCGGCCTGAAGGTCGTTGCCGCTCGCATGGCGTGGCTCTCGCGCGCGGAAGCCGAAGGCTTCTACGCCGTCCACAAGGCGCGCCCATTCTTCAAGGACCTGGTCGAGTTCATGACCTCCGGCCCGGTGATGATCCAGGTGCTGGAAGGCCCCGGCGCGATCGCGAAGAATCGCGACCTGATGGGCGCCACCGACCCGAAGAAGGCGGCGCCGGGCACGATCCGCGCCGATTTCGCGGACTCGATCGACGCCAACGCGGTGCACGGATCGGACGCGCCGGAGACGGCCGCGGTCGAGATCGCCTACTTCTTCCCCGCCTCGCAGGTCCACTCCCGCTGACCGCAGGCCCCTGGCGCCCGTGAACCTCCTGGACCTCGATCCCCAAGGACTCGCACGCTACTTCGCCGACCGGGGCGAAAAGCCGTTTCGCGCGCGCCAGGTGTCGCGCTGGGTGCACCAGCGCTTCGCCGCGGACGTCGGTGCGATGACCGACCTTGCGAAGGCGACGCGGCAATCGCTCGCGACGGAAGCCTCGATCGGGATTCCGCCGGTGATCCGCGACACCACCGCGGCCGACGGCACCCGCAAGTGGCTGTTCGACGTCGGCGCCGGCAACGCGGTCGAGGCGGTCTACATCCCCGAGGACGACCGCGGCACGCTGTGCGTCTCCTCGCAGGCGGGCTGCGCGATGGACTGCCAGTTCTGCTCGACCGGCCGGCAGGGCTTCAACCGCAACCTCACGACCGGCGAGATCGTGGGCCAGCTCTGGCACGCGAACCGCACGCTGCTCCTCGATCACGGCGCTCTCGCGCCGGACGGCGCGGCGCGCGCGCCCGCCGGCGGGACGGCGGGCATGGCGCCAGCCCGCTCCCCGTGGCCCTGGGTCGAAGCTGGCCGGGCGCCGATCACCAACGTCGTGATGATGGGCATGGGCGAGCCGCTCGCGAATCTCGACGCGGTGATCCCGGCGCTTGCGCTCTTCCTCGACGACAACGCCTACGGCCTGTCGCGACGTCGCGTCACCGTATCGACTTCCGGACTGGTGCCGCAGATCGACCGTCTCGCGGCCGAGTGCCCGGTCGCGCTCGCGGTGAGCCTGCACGCGCCCGACGACGCGCTGCGCGACCGCATCGTGCCGATCAACCGCAGGCACCCGCTCGCCGACCTGATGGCCGCCTGCCGCCGCTACCTCGAGGTCGCGCCGCGCGACTTCATCACCTTCGAGTACGTGATGCTCGACGGCGTGAACGACGCCCCCGCGCAGGCGGAGGCGCTGCTGAAGCTGGTGCGCGACGTGCCCTGCAAGTTCAACCTGATCCCGTTCAACCCGTTCCCCGGCACCGAGTTCCGCGTGAGTCCGCGCGAGCGCATCCTCGCGTTCCAGCGCGCTCTGATGGACGCGGGCATCGTCACGACGATCCGGAAGACGCGCGGCGACGACATCGACGCCGCCTGCGGGCAGCTCGCTGGCCAGGTGAAGAACCGCGTGGTCCGCCCGCTCGCCATCCGCAGCTTCGGGGCACGCCCCCAATGAGCCCTCCACGCCGAAACTCCATGCGCTTCGCCACCGTCGCCGCCGCGCTCGCGGCCGTCCTCGTCGCCGGCTGCGACACGTTCTCGTCGAAGAAGGAGACGGCGCCGCCGCCGGCACCGGCGGTCCAGCAGCCGCCTCCGATCAAGCAGGAGGAGGCCACGCCCCGCTACAAGGCGGAGTTGCGCACCGAACTCGCGGCCGGCTATTTCGAGCGCGGTCAGTACGACGTCGCGCTGGAAGAACTCGGCGAGGCGGTCAAGTTCGACCCGACCTACCCCAAGCTCTACAGCATCTACGGATTGGTCTACGCGGAACTCGGCGACGACGCGAAGGCCGAGGCCAACTTCCGCCGGGCGCTCGACCTCGCGCCCTCGGATTCGGAGATCCGGGGCAACTGGGGCTGGTACCTGTGCACGCACGGGAAAGCCCGCGAATCGATCGCCGAGTTCGAGGCGGCGCTGCGCAATCCGCTCTACAAGACGCCCGAGATCGCGCTGATCAACGCCGGCAAGTGCAGCGCGCAGATCGGCGATTCCGCCGCGGCCGACCAGTACTTCCGGCGCGCCCTCGTGATGAAACCCGGCAACCCGGTCGCGGCCTACAACCTCGCGCTCCTGTCGTACCGCGAGAACAAGCTCGAGCAGTCGCGCGCGCTGATGCGCTTCGTGATGACGCAGAACCCGCCGCCTCCCGAGGCGCTCTATCTCGGCATGTGCGTCGAGCGCAAACTCGGCGACAAGCAGGCGGAGACGTCCTACGTCACGCAGATCAGGAACCGCTACCCGAACAGCGCCGAGGCCCGCGCGATCGCCGGGAACTGCGAGTGACCGGAGAGCCGCTCCCCGGCGACGCCGCGGACGCGCCCGCACCGGGGGCGAGCGCGGGAGTCCTGCTCGCGCAGGCGCGGCAGACCGCCGGCCTCTCGGTCGACGACGTGGCCGGCCAGCTCAAGCTCGCACCGCGACAGGTTGCGGCGATCGAGCGCGACGATTTCGCGAGCCTGCCCGGGCGCACGTTCGTCCGCGGGTTCATCCGCAACTACGCGCGCCTCGTCAAGCTCGACGTTGACACCGTGCTTGCCGCGATTCCGGACGACGGCGCGACCCAGACCCCGGAACGCGCGCTCTCGACGGCAACCGGGCGCTCGATCGGCGAAATTCCACGCGACTCGCGCCCGCGTCCGGGTATGGCGCGATGGATGGTTCCGCTCGTCCTCGCCGCGATCGTGGCTGTCGCGGCATTCTACGAATTCGCCCGGCCGCCCGCGCCGGTCGGCGCGCCGGCCGCGCAGGTCGAGCCGGTCGCCCCGGCGCCTCCGCCCTCGACGCCGTCGTCGACGGTACCGTCTCCGGCCGACGAGTCCGCCGCGCCAGCCGGTTCTGCCGGCGCCGTCATCGGTTCGACCCCTCCGGCGACGAGCGAACTTCCCAACCCGCTCGCGGGCGGCACAGCCACGGCCACGGATGCAGGAAACGCCGCGCGCGCCGCGACGCCCGCCGCGGCGCCCGCTGCGCGCGGCCAACTCACGCTCGCGTTTCGCGGAACCTCCTGGCTCGAGGTGCGTGATCGCACGGGCACCGTCGTGCTCTCGATGACCGGCGCCGCGGGCACGACGCACGACGTCGCGGTGTCACCACCCGGCGAGCTCGTCCTCGGCAACGCTGCGGCAGTCGACGCGACCTGGCGGGGAAAGTCGGTCGACCTCGCGTCGTACACGAAGCAGAACGTGGCGCGCGTGCGCCTCGAATGACGGAAGTCATGAACGATGAAGTGAAGCATGAAGGATGACGATCGGGCGCCTCGCGGCGCCGATCGATGACGGCAACCTCCACCGCGATTCATCCTTCATCCTTCATCCTTCACGTTTCATGCCTCACCCCATGACCGCACCCGCCGATTCCGCCGCCGCCCAGCCTCGCGTCAAGGCGTCGCCGCTCCAGGCCGTCCGGGGCATGAACGACGTGCTCCCCGACGAGGCCGCGCTCTGGCTCGATCTCGAGGATGCCGCGCGCCGCGTGTTCTCGCTCTACGGCTACCGCAACCTGCGGGTGCCGATCGTCGAGCCTACGCCGCTCTACGTGCGCGGCATCGGCGAGCACACCGACGTGGTCGAGAAGGAGATGTACACGTTCGAGGATCGACTCTCCGGCGAGAGCCTCACGATGCGCCCGGAGGCCACCGCCGGTATCGTGCGCGCCGCGATAGAGCACAACCTCTGCTACGAGCGCCCTCAGCGCGTCTGGCTCGCCGGCCCGATGTTCCGGCACGAGCGTCCGCAGAAGGGCCGCTACCGCCAGTTCCACCAGTTCGACGTCGAGGCGCTGGGCTTCCCCGGTCCCGACGTCGACGCCGAGCAGATGGTGATGCTCGCGCGCCTGTGGCGCGAACTGGGACTCGCCGACGGCATCGCGCTGCAGGTCAACTCGATCGGCGACGCCCCCGAGCGTCGCGCGCACCGCGCGGCGCTGGTCGAGCACTTCGAGCGGCACGAGGGCCTGCTCGACGCGGACGCGAAGCGGCGGCTGCACGCGAACCCGCTGCGCATCCTCGACAGCAAGACGCCGGCGATGCAGGCGATGATTGCCGAGGCGCCGCGCCTCCTCGATGGACTGGGCAACGAGTCGCGCGCCCACTTCGACCGCCTCCGCCAGTTGCTCTCCGACGCCGGCATCGCGTTCGAGGTGAATCCGCGGCTGGTGCGCGGCCTCGACTACTACAACCGGACCGTGTTCGAGTGGGTAACGTCGCGGCTCGGCGCCCAGGGAACGGTCGCGGGCGGCGGACGCTACGACGGCCTGTTCGAGGCCCTCGGCGGGAAGCCCACGCCCGCCTGCGGGTTCGCCATCGGCATCGAGCGGATGATCCTCCTGCTGCAGGACGCGAAGCGCGCAGCCGGCGACGCACCGGTCGCGTTCGTCGTGCACGCCGGCGACGGCACGGAAGCGCTGGCCGTCCGCGTCGCGGAGTCGCTGCGGGACGCGGGATGCGCCACCGTCGTGAACGCGGGCGGCGGAAGCTTCAAGTCGCAGATGAAGCGCGCCGACGCGAGCGGCGCGCGCTACGCGCTCATCGTCGGCGAAGACGAGGCGCGGGACGGAACGGTTTCGATCAAGCCGCTGCGCGAGCCGGGCGAGCAACGCGCGGTCGCCGCGGGCGGCATCGTCAACGCACTGGTTCCGGCGCAGGCGCGCGCGGGACGCTGAAGGGGAACGAGGCATGGCGGCATACGATCTCGAAGAACAGGAAAGCATCGAGGACCTGAAGGCCTGGTGGACCCGCTGGGGCACGCTCGTCACCTGGGTGGCGGTCGGCCTCGCGGCGATCGTCGTCGGCGTCCAGGGATGGCGCTGGTGGCACAGCGGACGCGCCGACGAGGCGAGCGCGCTCTACTCCGCGGTCGCGGCCGCGACGCGCGGCACCGGCGACGCGGCGAAGGCGAAGGACGCGATGGCGGTGCTCGCCGACAAGTACGCGGGCACCGCCTACGCTCCGCGCGCGGCGTTGCTCTACGCGAAGCAGTTGTGGAGCGCCGGCGACAAGGCCGGCGCGAAGGCGCAGCTCCTGTGGGTGGTCGACCGTTCGAGCGACGACGACCTGAAGCAGGTGGCGCGCTACCGGCTGGCGGAGATCCTGCTCGACGAGAAGAACACCGACGAGGCGCTGAAGCTGCTCGACACCCGGCACTCCGACGCGTACGCCGGCCTCTACGCGGACCTCAGGGGCGACGCGCTCTCCGCCGCGGGACGCAACGACGAGGCCCGCGCCGCCTACCAGACCGCGCTCGCGAAAATCGATCCGAAGTCGCCCTACCGCAGCTTCGTGCAGGTGAAACTCGACGCGCTGGGCGGCGCGTTGCCTTCCGGCGCGCCCTCGGACGCCAAGGCTCCGGCAACCGCCGCTCCGGCAACCGCCGCTCCGGCGGCCGCGCCCTCCTCCGCCGCGCCCGCCGCGCCCGCACCGGCCGCGAAGCCATGACATCAGGCTTCAGGCGGTCGATCGCGATCGCGTTCGTCGCGGCGACAGCGGCCGGCTGCGCGACGATCCAGTCGTACATCCCGTCGATTCCGGCGCCGGACTGGACCTGGCTCGTCGGCAAGAGCCGCAAGCCGGGGCCGCTGCCGGAACTCTCGCAGAGCGTCACCCCGGTGATCGCCTGGCAGGCGTCGATCGGCAAGGCCGCCGCCGGATTCGCGCCGCTCGTCACGGCCGACGCGGTGTACGCGGCGGCGGCGGACGGAACGGTCGCGAAGTTCGATCCGGCGAGCGGCCGCCAGTAT
>WBZL01005182.1_pt1 | contig 10904 bp, 13 predicted proteins | sample 5204291 | NCBI WGS metagenome assembly WBZL01 (sample SAMN12344345, study PRJNA552823) | activated sludge metagenome | biome: Activated sludge suspended growth; feature: Nitrification reactor; material: Wastewater; isolation source: activated sludge from nitrification reactor of wastewater... | reverse complement strand
TTCGAGAAATGCGCATAAATTACTATTGCAACTTATAGCAAATAGATGCAATATATTGCAACATGCGAATGAACAACTATCATCTGGAGTTTCGAGACGCCCGCAACATCGCCATCTATGCGCTGGCCACGGCCGTCGTCTCCGCCCCCCAGGAAAAGAAGAAATAAATCATGCTGACATCTGTCGAGAATCATTTAACGTTCTTACATGCCAATATCTGCCAGGCACTGGCCGATCCCAAACGCATTCAAATTTTGTATGCGCTGGCGGAACGGCCGCGTCATGTCACCACGTTGGCCCACGATTTGGACATTCCCCAACCCACTGTTTCGCGTCACTTGCGAATCTTGCGCCAGCAGTCGCTGGTCACGACGCACAGGGAAGGGGTCAGTGTGATGTATCGGCTGGCGGATCAGCGCATTATTCAGGTTTTGGATACTTTGCGCCAGGTGATGGTTGAAGCCATTGAGGAAAAAACGGTCGTCCTGAACGGCCGTCAACCTGCATAATCAATCAGGATGGATAGTGATCATGAGACAAAACAAAATCCAAGCCACACTAGGGCTTTTCCTTTTAGGCGGCCTCGCCCTGTTCTTGTTTCTGACAGTCCCGCAGTCGGCCCAGGCCCAATGCGGTTCGTCTGCCTCGTCGTGTAAAAATTGTCACGAAGTACAAGGTGAAGACCCAGTAAACAGCGATGGCACAAATTGGCATGAAGCCCATGCTTTTGGCGATTTTTGCGAATTTTGCCACGCGGGCAATGTGCAGGCTACCGATAAAGAATCGGCCCATGTCGGCCTGGAAGCGCCCATGGCTAATGTGCAGGTAAGCTGTGGCAACTGCCACGCCGCCGACCTGGACGAGCGCGCCAATGTCTATGCGGTAGCGCTGGGCGTGGAAATTGGTAGCGGCGGCGGCAGCGCGCAGCCTCCTGCTGACAGCGGCAATGGCGGTGGTGGAAGCGGAGGGGATACGGCCGTTGCCCCCCCATCTTCCGCCAATTCCAACCTTAGCGCCAGCTCATCCGCCGGCTCGCCCTCCGGCCTCGTCGTCGACGATCCCAACGTCATCGACTACGTCACTCGCTACAACGAAACCGTCCTGGGTATCAAAACCGTCAACTGGGGCAACCGTATCCTCTTCATTCTCATCGCCTTCACCCTGGTGGGCGGCGGCGGTTTTGTCGTTTGGAACGAACTGCGCCTGCGGCAGCGCGCCATCCCCGTTACCGACACTGTGATAGCGGAACAAACACATAAATACCCCGATTACCCGCCGCAAGTCATCGCCTTGCTGCCCCGCCTGGCACAGTTGTCCCCGGAAGCCCTACAAGACCTGTATCAATTCCTGGCAGAGCCGGCCAAAGCCCAATCGCTGCTCCACGATTTAGTCCGCCTACAGCCAGAACTCATTCGCCAGGTGCGTGAGCTAGATCGGGAATCGCAAGCCCTACTGTTAGCTCTCGCCAGCAGCGGCAGCTAGACCCTGTCAACCCTGAAATAAAAACTGGAAAACCACACAGACCCTAAGGGTTTGACCTTGAGATTTTGTTAAACGAGATGCAAAACTCTCAGGGTCTGAATAGATGCAACTGGAGAAAAAAATGGATTGGCTAAAAGAGCAATTTCAAAAAGAAGAGTGGTCGCCTTATGTGGCCGGAGCCTTGTTGGGCGTCGTGGGCATTCTCGCTGTTCTCCTCAGCGACAGCCTGCTAGGCGCCTCGGGCGCGTTTGAAAACCTGGCCGGAGCCATTGGGCAGACTGTCGCGCCGCAGTTGTTCGACAACATGTATTTTAACTACGTCATGCGACCGGAAATCACCTGGTCCGGCGTCCTGCTCGTCGGCGTGTTTTTAGGTGGCATGATCGGCGCCTGGTCTAGCCACACCTGGAAACTGCGGCTGAATTCCGACGAGCAGTGGAAACAGGTGTTTGGCCCCAGTTGGCCAAAGCGTTGGCTTTTGGCTTTCTTTGGCGCAATTGTCTTGGAAATAGGCGCGGGCATTGCCGGCGGCTGCACCAGCGGGTTAGCCATCTCTGGGGGGATGTTGCTCGCGCCAGCCGCTTTCATTTTCATTGGCGCAATGTTTGCCTCCGGCATTGCCACCGCCTGGCTTGTTTACGGTAGGAGATTCTAATCATGCTCAACTATTTTCTCGCTTTAGTTCTAGGCCTCTTTTTTGGCCTGTCGCTGCAAAAAGCAGGACTGACCAAATACCATAAAATCGTCAATGTTTTTCGCTTCACCGATTTTGCCGTCCTCAAATTTATGATGACAACGCTCATCGTCTCCATGACCGGTCTTTATACCTTAAAGTGGATGGGTGTTATTACCCTTCCGGCCGCTCCGGCCACTTATATTGTCGGCAATATAATCGGCGGCCTGATATTTGGAACGGGCATGGCTTTTTCCGGGTACTGACCGGGCACATGTGTCGCCGGGTCCGGCGAAGGCAAGTTAGATTATCTCATCCCTGGTTTATTGGGTTTTACCACAGGCGCAGCAATTTATGGGCTGATATATCCCTCGCTGTTCCCAAAGATTTCGGCCATTGCCAATATGGGCTCAATCGTCATTCCGGATCTCTGGAATCTTAATGCGGCGCTGGTCATCCTCTTTTTCACTTTGTTGAGCCTGTTCCTCTTCTATCTCATTGATCGCAATCGGATGCAGCGGCAGGATAAGATGGCCGATTAAGCTAATTTCACAGGACTGATTATGACAACAACAACAATCAATCGCCGTGACTTTCTAAAAGTATTTGGCGCGTCGGTGGGGGCGCTGGTGGTAGGGCAAATGCTGCCCATTCACGTCGCTGAAGCGGCGAAAGAAGCCGGAATGCTGGATATTAATGGCGACGGTTATATCTCCACCATGTGTGAAATGTGCGTCTGGCGCTGTGGTGTGCGCGCCAAAGTGAAAGAAGGACGCGTGGTTAAGCTGGAAGGCAACCCGGTGCATCCTCATTCGTTGGGTTTTTTGTGCGCGCGCGGCCAATCTGGTCTTATGAACACCTATGACCCCGACCGTGTTTTGCAGCCGTTGGTGCGCGTGGGGCAGCGCGGCGAAGGCAAATTCCGCGAGGCTTCCTGGGATGAAGCGCTGGACATTGTGGCGCAGAATATGCTGGAAATTAAAGAGAAGTATGGACCGGAAGCGATGATTTTCTCGTCCACGCATAATCTATCGCAGGTACAGTTTGAAAATTTGCTGAATGCTTATGGGTCGCCTAATTATGGCACGCAGCGCAGCCTTTGTTTTAACGCCATGATTGTGGCGAATCAGATGACTTATGGCATGGAGGAGCCGGATCGCAGCTATGGCGATCTGGAATATCTCATTTTGACCGGCCGGAATCTGATGGAAGCGATTTCGACGTCGGAAACGAGCATCCTCAGCCATGCGATTGATCGTGGTTTGAAGGTGGTGTATGTGGATCCGCGCTTTACGAAAACGGCCGCTAAATCCACTGATTGGTGTGCCATCCGTCCGGGGACGGATTTGGCTTTTCATCTGGCTTTGCTCAATGTGATGATTGGTGAAGACCGTTATGATCATGACTTCGTGGCGAAGTATACGGTGGGATTTGAGCAGTTGGCGGAGGAGGTACGGCCGTTTACCCCCGAATGGGCCGCGCCGATCACCGATATCAATGCCGATGTGATGCGCAGGATCGCTCGCGAATTCAGCGACGCTGCGCCCCATGCGCTGGCCCATAACGGCTGGCGCACCTCTAACTTTGTCAATTCCTTCCAGACAGAGCGGGCGATTGCCTGCCTGAACGCCCTGGCGGGCAATTGGGGTATCCATCTAAAACCATCGGCCGGTGAAGGGGGCGGGCCGTTGGGCGCGCCGCCGCAGCCGCCTTATCCACGTGCCACCGCCATGCGTATGGACGGCGTGCCCTGGAAATACCCGCTCGTGCCCTTTAAGCTGGGCGTCTTCCAGGAATTGCGCGACGCGATTCTGACCGAAACGCCGTATAAAGCGCATGGCTGGTTCATCTCGCGGCAGAATCCGGTGCAATCGCTGCCCGACCGGAGCCGCACGCTGGAAGCCATGAGCAAGATGGATTTTATCGCCGTGGTAGATATTTCCCTCAACGATACGGCCTGGTTTGCTGATGTTGTGCTGCCGGAAGCTTCTTATCTGGAGCGTTACGATCCGTTGAACATTGTTGGCGACCGTGCTTTTCTACGCCAGCCGGTGATTCAGCCGCAGGGCGAGGCCAAATCGGCGCTGTGGATTTACAAAGAGTTGGGGCAGCGTTTGGGTTTGGGCGATTTTTTCCAGTATGTGGATGAAGAAGATTATTTGCGTCAGCAGCTTGCGCCATTAGGCGTGACGCTGCAAGAAGTACGCGAAACCGGCTATGCGGAACTGCCCAAGGCGGAGAGTTCGGAAATTGAGTATTCCTGGAATACGCCATCGGGCAAAGTGGAGCTGTATTCAGATACGTTGGGCCGGGCTGGTTTTGCGGCCGTGCCTACTTGGCAAGAGCCGCCGCGCCCGCCAGCCGGCAAGTTTTATATGCTCACGGGAAAAGTGGGGCGGCACACGCAGTTTGCGACGCAAAACAATCAACTGTTGCACAAATACGAAGATGAACCGCGTTTGTGGATGAATCCGGACACCGCCGCTGTGTTGGGAGTAGCCGATAACGACCTGGTGAAAGTGACTAGCGATGTGGGCGAGATCAACATTGAGCTGCTGGTGACGCAGGCGATTCGGCCGGATTGTGTGTATCTGGCACCCGGTTTTGGCAAATTGTCTAAGGGTCTGACGACGGCTTTTGGCGTGGGGGCGAGTTCTTCGGTGCTGCATGAAACGTATACCGACCCGGTGAGTGGTGGGCAGGCGTTGAGCCAGACATTTGTGACGGTAACGGCCGTAAACGCCGGTTAAAACGTGCCGGTGTGTTTGCCCCCTGCACAAGATCAATACCCTGAACCATAAAAGTCCGCAAAACCTTTGTGGGTTACTTGAAAAGAGATGACTCTATGTCAGAAAATGAGACTACCAAGAAAGAATATGGCTTCTTAATAGACGCCTCCCGCTGTATAGACTGCCGTGCCTGCCTGGTGGCGTGCAGTGTGCAAAACGAAGTTTCCAACACCACATCCCGAATCTGGATTAAAGAGACGGGCGTTACCGGGCAGTTCCCCAATCTGGAGCGTTATTCAGCGCCCTACCATTGTATGCACTGCGACGACCCATCTTGCGTGTCGGCGTGTACAGTAGGCGCGCTGCAAAAGAGCGATAGCGGCATTGTGACTTACGACGATGAGCGCTGTATCGGCTGCCGTTACTGCATGTATGCCTGTCCTTTCCAGGTGCCTAATTTTGAATGGGACGTGCGCTTCCCGTTGATTGTGAAGTGTGATATGTGCGTCTCGCGGTTGGGTGAAGGTGAATCGGAACCGGCGTGCGCGGCGACTTGCCCCACAGATGCCATTATGTATGGCGAAAAGAGCAGCATGTTGGCGCAGGCGCATCAACGGATCGATCTGAATCCGGGCAAATATGTAGACCACGTGTACGGCGAAACGGAAAACGGCGGCACGGCAACTTTCTACGTTTCACCGGTGCCGTTTGAAGAGATGGGCTTCCCCACGGGCGGGATTGTGTCGTCGGCTTATTCTAATCGTTTGGTAACGCATGGCACGCCGGCCGTTGCCGGGGCGGTGGCCATTGGCCTGAGCGGTATTTATCTGACGATTAAGCATCATGAAGAAGCGATGGCAGAGATGGGCGCAGGGGAGCATGGGGCAACGGCCGTTTCTCCCACACTAGACGAGACGGCAGAGGAATAATCATGTTCATCAAAAAAGTTGTAGACGAGATCAAATCTTTGTCGGCGGGCTATTATATTCTGGCAGTGATTGCCGCCGCCGGTTTATCCGTGGGCGCGTATCGTCTATACGCCGGACTCGGTGAAACGACCAATTTGAGCAAGGCGTTTCCCTGGGGCATCTGGATCAGCTTCGACCTCTCCACGGTCGCCTTTTCCGGCGGGGCGTTTACGTTGGCCGCCCTGGTCTACGTATTCCATTTACACGAACTGCATCCTGCCGTGCGCCCCACCGTCCTGGCTGGCCTGATTGGTTATTCGTCGGTACTGGTCATTTTGTTCATGGATTTAGGCCGCTGGGACCGATTTTACCACTTTCTGATTTACCCCAACCTGAATTCAGCGCTCTTTGAAGTCAGCTGGTGTATCGCCCTGTATTCTACCATTCTGATTTATGAACTCAGTCCGGTGCTGCTGGAAAACTCGCGCTTTAGCGGCGTTTTGCCCATCATTGCCAAATGGACCATTCCGCTGGTGATTGCCGGCGTGACGCTTTCTACACTGCACCAATCTTCGCTGGGCACGTTGTTTGTGATCATGTCGTCGCGGCTGCATCCGTTGTGGTATTCGATGTTTTTGCCGGTGTTTTTCTTGATCTCGTCGTTGGCGGCCGGTCTGGCAATGGTGGTCAGCGGCGCGACGATCAGTTATTGGGTTTTCAAACGCACACTGCCGGAAAATGTGATCGCGGAACTGGTCTGGTTTATTCCCTGGGTCTTGGGGGTTTACCTGGTGCTCAAATTGGGCGAACTGGAGATTACCGACGAGCTGCATTTGTTGTTTAGCAGCGGCAAATACAGCACCTTGTTAATCGCTGAATTGTTGATTGGCGTGGTTATTCCGATCATCTTGTTCTCGTTTAAAAAAGTGCGGCACAATCGCGTGGGCGTGTTGCTTGGCGCGGGATTGGTGCTGGTGGGTGTGGTGTTAAATCGGTTTAATGTGTCCTGGTTTGCCATGAGGCCCGTGAATGGTGAGGTGTACTCGCCGCATTGGATGGAGGTGGCGATTTTGGTGGGTGTGGCGGCAACGGCCGTGTTGGCTTATTCGCTCATCGCTCATTATTTTCCCTTGTTTGATGAAACGGTGGTGGTCACATCGTCGGCGGCGCGTGAACGTCTCCCCCGCCGCGTGCTGCATCCTGATGGCGTGATGGGCGACTAGCCAGTTTAGGGACAAAAGACGGCTTCTTGTAGGCTGTTTGCCTTTCGCTTATAATTTTTGGGAAATCGCTTCCTGAAAAAATGACGCATCAGGCGAGGGCTACAGTACATAATGGATGATCTACTGACAACCAAACAAGTCCAAGACCATTTGCAGGTGGATCGGACAACTATCTACCGCATGTTGAAGGACGGCCGTCTTCAGGGCGTCAAGGTGGGGCAGCAGTGGCGCTTCCCCCGGTCGGAAGTCGATGGCTTATTGGTGGCTGCGTTTGCCCCTGAACGGGACGCACCCCGATTATCGCGGGAAGTTTTGCCCATTCACTGCCTCCAATCCATCCAGGATGTCAGCGCTGAAACGGTGGAAGTGGGGGCCATCATCACCGACACCGATGGTTTGCCCATCACCACCATCAGCAATTCTTGCGAGTTTTGCAACCTCATCCTCAGCACGGAATCGGGCCAGCAGGCATGTATTGAATCCTGGCGCAAACTGGCCCATCAGCACCCCAAACTGCCGCAGTTTTTTACCTGCCACGCCGGTTTTCAATATGCGCGAGCACGCATCGAAGCTGATGGCGTTGCGCCGGCCATGTTTGTGGCTGGTCAATTCTTTACTGCCTTGCCCGATCCGGCCACCCGACAGGCGCAGATACAACAGTTGGCCGACAAACACGGGCTAGACGCTGCCGAATTAACGGCCGTAGACCGTACCCACCACGTTCTTAGCCAGGGAACCCAGGCTAAAATCACCCGCTGGCTGCAAAAACTGGCGGATACCTTTGCCATCATCAGCCTGGAACGGGCTGACATGCTGGACCGTTTACAGCGCATTGCCAACATCAGCGCCCTGGTTCAGGAGTGAAGAGTGGGGAGTAGAGGTTGGAGATGGGCTGGTTCCCAATCTCCAATCTCTACTCCCCACCCGCTACTCTCCAATCCCCGATTTTAAGTCCGAATAACCAACTGATCTTCTGCGGTGATTTCTATGGTGAGGGAGCGTAACGGCCGTTCCGCCGGCCCCTGCTCCAGTTCCCCATCTGCCCCAAACTCGCTGCCGTGGCACGGACAATGAAAGCCGGGTACGGCCGTTTCCCTGCGCTGCACCAGGCAGCCCAAATGTGGGCAAACCGCATCCAACGCCGTCAGCTCACCAGCTTCATTGTGAATCCAGGCGCGTGCCGCCCCCACGTAGCGTGTCGAGCCGGGCGGAAAATCGGCCAGCGTCCCGGCCACCACCAGCGGCGCTGGCCCGTTTTGCAGCCCGCGCGCGCCCAAAAAACGGCCCATCTGGTAAACCAAGACGCCCATCGCCGCTGCCCAGCCGCCATGCGTCAGCAGCGCCAAAAAGCGGCGGCGCGTCATGGCTGCACCGTCCGTTCATAGGCGTGGCATTCGTGGCAGTAGTGGCTCTCTTGTTGATCGGGCTGCTGGTGGCAGGCGCTGCCCAGCACCAACGGCACTTCATAGAGACGGCCGTCTACTTTCCCCGTTTCCACTAGCCGCTCGCCGTCCCACTTCACCCAGCCAAACGTCTCGCCGCGCGTGGTAGCGATCACCGTGTCGCCCACGGCCACGCTGTAATTGGGGTTCAGACGGGCCGAAACGATGGCTGGATGTTCCGGGTCGTTAATCGTTTCCAATAGCGGCATCTCTGTGAGCGTGCCGTGGCAGGTCTGGCACTGAATATATTGAATTTCCGCCTGGTTGGAATGGAGATCGCCGTCGCCCATCACCTCGCCGTTGGTGTGGCAGTCCACGCAGTCCAACTCCCATTCGCACAACGTAAACTGGGCGATGGGCTGATAATATTCCAGCTCGCGCTGCTCCTGCGCCGTCAAATTATGCGGGCCAGGCACATCGTCGCGCTGCAAAAAAGTCATCTGGCGCAGGGAATAGTTGCCCCGATTGTGGCAGTGATTGCATTGGTAGTAGGGGATGGCAGTGGTGAGTTGATGGCGGCTGGCGTGACCAGGCTCATCTCTGGGAATCATCGGGTCGTTGCCACGATACAGGCCGTCATTTTCGTAGACAGTGTGGCACGCGGCGCAGCCGGTGGCGCGGAAAAAGTAGGGTTGGGCCAGAGGCACGGCCGTTACATGGCAAAGCTGGCAATCCTGGGCAAAAGCATGAACGGCCGTCGGCGCCGTTGGGTCGGGGCTAAATTTTTCCAGGGCCGGTACGCCTGTTTCCGTGGTGATGGCATCATCTTGCACGGCAAAGACGCCCCAGCGGGCCAGGGGGTCTGGCTGCACGCCAAAGGCATAGTTTACCTGGGCGATAGCGCCGGCGTAGGTGGCCTGCACAGAGGTCATGACGCGGTGGATGTGGTCATGGCCGTTGGCTGCCGCGCCGCTGTGGCAGGCCGAGCCGCCGCACGATTCAACCACGACAGCCAGGTCGCTTGGATTGCCGGTTGTGCCGGCAGCGTTCCCGCCGCGCATGCCGGCGTGGGCCAGATCGGCGTCTAGCGCCAGCCCATCGCCGCCGTGACACAGCACACAGCCAAATGCGGCCTGGGGATGGCTGGCGCTGATTTCCTCGATGCCCTGATGGCAAGTGAGGCACAATTCCGGGCGGCCGGTCAGCGTGGGGGTAAGCGCCACAATGTCGGGCTGGCGCGCCTGGCGCACGGTAGCCCCAAGGGCCAGCAACAGAAGCAAGAGGCCGAGAACGGCGGCTGTCTTTTGATACCCGTTCATCCTACCCACTCCCGCAGCGTCAGCAGGATAATGCCCAAGGTAATCAGCAGCACGACCACCTGTGCCGTCCGTCCTTCACGATTAAACCACACGGCCGTTCCCGCCGCCGTGCGGTCCAGCAGCCAGGGCAGCAGGGCCAAAACGGCTATCACCGCCAGGGGAATGACAATTCCGGCTACCAGCGGCGGCAGGGAGCGCAGCAGCGCCTGAATCCACAGAAAGAACCAGGGGGCGGCAATGGAAGAGGCAACGGCCGTTGCCGGTCCGTTCACCAAATCTACCGGCGGGGCCAGCGGCGCATCCACAAACAGAGCCAGCGCCAACAGCCCGACCAGCGCCGCCAACATGACCACACCTTCGCGCTGCACCAACTCGCGGCGCCCAATGCGCGGCGGGCGAGCAGGTTCAAGACTAGAGACTGGAGATTGGGGATTGACGATGGAAGCCTGATGGCTGATGCCGCCGTCGCGGCGCACGCGGAAGGCGTGCCAGCCCAGCAGCAGCAGGACCGGCACACTCAGCCCCAGCGTGTGCCAGGTGTAAAAACGGACCACCGTTGTGTCGGAAATCAGCGGACCGCCAACCAGCAGCGCGTAGAACCAGTTGCCGATAACCGGCGTCTGGCGCATGATGTTGACGCCGACGGTCAGTGCGCCATAGGTGTCTGCGTCCCAGCGCAGCACGTAGCCGGAAAAACTTAAGAGTAGGCTCAGCAGCAAAGCCGCCAGCCCCAGCAGCCAGTTGAAGCGACGCGGCGGTTTGTAGCTGCCGCTGAATGCCACGCGCAGCAGGTGCAAGCTGCTTGTCAGCACCAACAACCCCGCCGCCCAGTAGTGCAAGTTGCGCAGCAGCCAACCGTAGGGGGCCACAAAGGTGATGAAGCGAATGGATTCGCCGGCGGCAACGGCCGTAGGCGTGTACACAAACATCAGCGGCACGCCGGTGACAATTAAGGCAAGGAACAAGAGCAAAGACATGCCGCCCAGACCAAACGTGTAGGTGAACCGTGCCTCACGGGCGGGAATGGTGGGGGGGTGGAGATGTTCGAAGAAGTTGGGTCGGCTCATGATGGGGAGATCATACGGCCGTTTTTGCAAAAACACAACGCAAATTTTGCCATAAAGGAGTAATTTTCGTGGCGGCGGCTGGCCATCACTGCGGGAAAGTTGGGGCACAAATCATGTGCGG
>WBZL01005181.1_pt1 | contig 10904 bp, 11 predicted proteins | sample 5204291 | NCBI WGS metagenome assembly WBZL01 (sample SAMN12344345, study PRJNA552823) | activated sludge metagenome | biome: Activated sludge suspended growth; feature: Nitrification reactor; material: Wastewater; isolation source: activated sludge from nitrification reactor of wastewater... | reverse complement strand
AGCTCGTCGATCAGCCGGCCTTCGGCGTCGAGCGACGCGTTGGCCTGGGCGATGACGTACTTGCCTTCCTCGATGGCCGACAGGTAGTCGATCTGGTTGGTGACCTTGCCGTCGACGACGCGGCGGTACGGCGTCTCGAGGAATCCGTACTCGTTGAGCTGGGCGTACAGCGCCAGCGAGTTGATCAGGCCGATGTTCGGCCCTTCGGGCGTCTCGATCGGGCAGACACGGCCGTAGTGCGTCGGGTGCACGTCGCGCACCTCGAAGCCGGCGCGCTCGCGCGTCAAGCCGCCCGGGCCGAGAGCCGAGACGCGCCGCTTGTGCGTGATCTCCGACAGCGGGTTGGTCTGGTCCATGAACTGCGACAGCTGCGACGCGCCGAAGAACTCCTTGAGCGCCGCGCTGATCGGCTTAGAGTTGATCAGGTCGTGCGGCATCAGGGCCTCGGTCTCGGCCTGGCCCAGGCGCTCCTTGACGGCCTTCTCGATGCGCGCCAGGCCGCTGCGGTACTGGTTCTCGGCGAGTTCGCCTACGCAGCGCACGCGGCGGTTGCCGAGGTGGTCGATGTCGTCGACGTCACCGTTGCCGTTGCGCAGGTCGACCAGGATCTTGACGACGTCGAGGATGTCCTCGTTGGACAGCGTCATCTTGCCCTCGGAGACCTTGCGGCCGACCCGGGCGTTGAACTTCATGCGCCCGACTCGCGACAGGTCGTAGGTGTCCTCGCTGTAGAAGAGGCGATGGAACAGCGCCTCGACGGCGTCCTCGGTCGGCGGTTCGCCCGGGCGCATCATGCGGTAGATGGCCACACGCGCTGCCAGCTGGTCGGCCGTCTCGTCGATGGCCAGCGTCTGGCTGATGTAGGCGCCCTGGTTCAGCTCGTTGGTGAACAGGCACTGGAAGTCCTTGATGCCGGCGGCGCGCAGCTTCTTCAGCAGCGCGTCGGTGAGCTCGTCGTTGGCCTTAGCGACGATCTCGCCGGTCTCCGGGTCGACCATGTTGCGCGCCAGCACGCGTCCGACGAGGAAGTCCTCGGGCACGCTGACGAAGCCGGTGCCGCTGCTCTCGAGCTGCTTGACGTGGCGCGCCGTGATGCGCTTGTCCTTCTCGACGATCACGTTGCCGCTCTTGTCGGTAATGTCGAAGCGGGCGACCTCGCCCTTCAGCCGCTCGGGCACGAACTCCATCTGCGCGCCCGAGTCCATCAGGCGGAAGTTGTCGTTGACGAAGAAGTGCGCCAGGATGGCCTCGGGATTGAGGCCGATCGCCTTGAGCAGGATCGTCACCGGCATCTTGCGACGACGGTCGACGCGGAAGTACAGGATGTCCTTGGGGTCGAACTCGAAGTCCAGCCAGGAGCCGCGGTAGGGGATGATGCGCGCGCTGAACAGCAGCTTGCCCGAGCTGTGCGTCTTGCCCTTGTCGTGCTCGAAGAACACGCCCGGGCTGCGGTGCAGCTGGCTGACGATGACGCGCTCGGTGCCGTTGACGATGAACGAGCCGTAGTCGGTCATCAAGGGCACCTCGCCCATGTAGACCTCCTGCTCCTTGATCTCCTTGACCGCCTTCTGCGGGTGCGACTCGCGGTCGTAGATGATCATCTGCAGCTTCGCGCGCACGGCGGCGGCGAAGGTCAGACCACGCTGCTGGCACTCGCGCACGTCGAACGGAGGCTTGGCGATGTTGAACTCGATGAACTTCATCTCCACGAACCCGTTGTGCGACGTGATCGGGAACGCGGAGAGGAAGGCCGCCTGCAGCCCTTCGGGTTTGCGTTTGGCGGGCGGTACGTCTTTTTGCAGGAACGCGACGTAGGAGTCGCGCTGCATCGTCAGCAGGTACGGAACGTTGAGCACGCTCTCGCGCTTGCCGAAGCTCTTGCGGATGCGCTTGCGCTCGGTGTAGGTGTAAGGGGTCGTCAAGGACGTCTGCGCCATCGATCACTCCGTGTCGAAAACCCGCGCCGGGCCAAGGCGAAGGTCATCGGCGACTGGCTGGCTCGGGGCCCCTGAGTCCGCAGGTGCGGCCTCACCCCCTTTGCACAGGGGCGAGCCGGCACGGTCATTCCGTGCCGACCCAGGCATGGCGCCCGAGGTCTGGTGGCAGGCCACTACCTGCCGCTGGCGGACAACCCCGGCGTTGCACCGGAGCCCGACCAAACCCGTTCTCTGCAGTCGGATCAGAGAACACTGGAAAGCACCGCAGCGGGTGCTTGCCAGTGCTCCCCAGGGCATGCCCCCGGGAGCACGTCGAGCCGATTACTTCAGCTCGGCCTTGGCGCCGGCCTCGACCAGCTTCTTCTGGGCGGCCTCGGCATCGGCCTTGGCGATGCCTTCCTTGACGGGCTTCGGCGCGCCGTCGACCAGGTCCTTGGCCTCCTTCAGGCCCAGGCCGGTGAGTTCGCGCACGGCCTTGATGACCGACACCTTGTTGGCGCCGGCTTCCAGCAGCATCACGGTGAACTCGGTCTTCTCTTCGGCAGCCGGGGCAGCGGCGCCACCGGCGCCACCCGCGGCCGGAGCGGCCATCGCCGCGGCGGACACGCCGAACTTCTCCTCGATGGCCTTGACCAGGTCATTGAGTTCCATCACGGTCATGCTGTCCATCGCGGACAGGAATGCGTCTTTGTCGAATGCCATTTGGGTTTCCTCGAAATCGATTGAATGTCTGAACAGGGGATGCGCGTCGGATCAGGCAGCGGCCGGTGCTTCGGCCCCGCCGCCCTTCTTCTCGGCCAGCGCCGCCAGCACGCCAGCCATGCGCTGGATCGGTGACTTCAGCAGGCCAGCCACCTGGGCAATCAGCACCTCGCGGCTGGGGATCGCTGCCAGGGCCTTGACCCCGTCGGCGTCCAGGGCCTTGCCGGAAAAGGCACCGCCCTTGATGACGAGCTTGTCATTGCCCTTGGCGAAGTCGGCCAGGACTTTCGCGGCGGCAACGGCATCCTCGGAAAAGCCGTAGATCAGCGGGCCGACCATGGCACCCTGGGCCACCTCGAACGGCGTGCCGGCCACCGCGCGACGGGCGAGCGAGTTCTTCACCACGTGAAGGTACACGCCCTTGTCGCGCGCCTCGCGGCGCAGCTTGTTCAGGTGTTCCACGGTGAGGCCACGGTACTCGGCCAACGCCAGCGTCTGCGAGCGGGCGACCTGCGTCGCCACGCCGTCGACCACGGCTGCCTTCTCGTTGCGATTGAGACTCAAGGTCTGCTCCTCACACTTGTCGTGCCTTCGGGGCCTCTGCAGGCTCCTGGGGCACACCCGGATTCAGCGACCTTCTGTTCGGAAACCACTTCGGACCTCCTACACAGCGGACCGCCATCTGCGCTGGTTTCCGAGCCGGCCGCAGCCGTCTCTTCGATTAAGCACCCCGGGCAGAACCCGTGGCGCACCAGCGGTCTTCGATGGCCTGTGCGCCCTGCGGCGCCCAGCCCACCAACCTGGTCGCAGGCCCGCCCTCGGCCGGCCTGCCTCAAACAACCCGTTCGTCAGGCCGCGGCCTGCGCAGCGATCGACGCCGTGTCGACCCGCACGCCCACGCCCATCGTCGACGACACCGCCACCTTGCGCAGGTAGATGCCCTTGCTGCTGGCCGGCTTGGCCTTGTTCAGCGCATCGATCAGCGCGCGCAGGTTGCCGGTGAGCTTGTCGGCATCGAAGGACCGGCGCCCGATCGTGGCGTGGATGATCCCGGCCTTGTCGACGCGGAACTGCACCTGGCCCGCCTTGGCATTCTTGACCGCGGTGGCGACGTCCGGCGTCACCGTGCCGACCTTGGGGTTGGGCATCAGGCCGCGCGGACCCAGGATCTGGCCCAGCGTGCCGACCACGCGCATGGTGTCGGGCGAGGCAATGACGACGTCGAAGTTCAGGTTGCCGGCCTTGACCTGGGCCGCCAGGTCGTCCATGCCGACGATGTCGGCGCCAGCGGCCTTGGCTTCATCGGCCTTGGCGCCTTGCGCAAAGACGGCCACGCGCTTGGTCTTGCCGGTGCCGTTGGGCAGCACCACGGCGCCACGCACCACCTGGTCGGACTTCTTGGCGTCGACGCCCAGCTGCACCGATACGTCGATCGACTCGTCGAACTTGGCGGTGGCGCAATCCTTGACGATGGTCAGCGCGTCGCCCAGCGGATACAGCTTGGTGCTGTCGACCTTGCCCTTCAAGGCCTTGGCTTTCTTGGTCAGCTTGGCCATGGTCAGACTCCTTCGACGGTCAGGCCCATCGACCGGGCCGAGCCGGCGATGGTCTTCACCGCGGCATCCAGGTCGGCGGCGGTGAGGTCCTTGATCTTGGTCTTGGCGATCTCCTCGAGCTGCGCACGGGTGACCTTGCCCACCTTCTCGAGGTGCGGCTTGCCCGAGCCCTTCTCGATCTTGGCCGCCTTCTTCAGCAGCACGGTCGCCGGCGGCGACTTGAGCACGAAGGTGAACGACTTGTCGGCGAAGGCCGTGATCACCACCGGCAGCTTCAGGCCCGGCTCGTAGCTCTGCGTCTGGGCGTTGAACGCCTTGCAGAACTCCATGATGTTGAGGCCGCGCTGGCCCAGCGCCGGGCCGATGGGAGGCGAAGGATTGGCCTTGCCCGCCGGGACTTGCAGCTTGATGAAGCCGACGATCTTCTTTGCCATGACTGGCTCCTACCGAGTTCAAGCGCTGGTGACCACGACAGTCACGGCCAGCTCCTCGTCACTCAACCCTGGGGATTCCAGACATGCCGGGGTTGCGGCGACATGTCCTCTTCAGAGCTTGCCGGCGGCCCTGGGGGCCTCGGCGACGTCCGACCCGCGCAGCAGGTCAGACCTTCTCGACCTGCGAGAAGTCCAGCTCGACCGGCGTGGCACGACCGAAGATCGTGACCGACACCCGCACCTTGCTCTTCTCGTAGTTGACTTCCTCGACCGCACCGTTGAAGTCGGTGAACGGGCCTTCCTTGACACGCACCAGCTCGCCGACGGTCCACTCGACCTTCGGGCGTGGCTTGGTCGTGCCTTCCTGCATCTGGTTGACGATCTCTATCACCTCGGCCTCGGAGATCGGGGCCGGCCGGTTGCGCGCGCCGCCGACGAAGCCCGTGACCTTGCTGGTGTGCTTGACCAGGTGCCAGGTGTCGTCGGCCATCTCCATCTCGACCAGCACGTAGCCGGGGAAGACCCGACGCTCGGTGACGGCCTTCTTGCCGTTCTTGAGCTCGACCACCTCCTCGGTGGGCACCAGGATGCGGCCGAACTTGTCCTGCATGCCGGCGCGGTCGATGCGCTCGCGCAGGTTGCGTTCGACGGCCTTCTCCATGCCCGAATAGGCGTGCACCACGTACCAACGCTTGTTGGATGCGGGCGCGGCGGCTTCGGTCGTGGCGGTTTGCGGTGTGGTGTCGGTCATGGCTTGCTCAGCGCTTCCAGCCCAGGATCAGGTCGTAGAGCACCCATTCGAGTGTCTTGTCGGTGACCCACAGAAAGAACGCCATCACGAAGACGAAGGCGAACACGTAGCCCGTCATCTGCATGGCCTCCTTGCGGGTCGGCCACACCACCTTCTTGACCTCGCGCACCGAGTCGCGGCCGAAGGCGATGAGCTGGCGGCCGGATTCGGACGTGAAGAACAGTGCCACGGCCGCGACGATCAGCAGCAGCAGCGCGCCGACGCGAACCCACAGGTCCTGCTTGCCGAGCGCATAGAAGGCGACGATGGCGCCGACCAGCAGCAGCACGGCGCCGGCCAGCTTGGCCTTGTCGGCGCCCGTGGAGACGGTTTCGACTTGCGGTTGGGTTGCCATGTCTGTGAGTGTCAGGCGGCTGTTCGTGGCTGCCGTAGGCGGGTCCGTGCATCAAGCGCAAAGCCCGCCGGGCTGCTCGGTGCCCGCGGGCTGATTTGTCCTGTCGTCCACCCGCCGGATCGGGTGGCAGGGGCAGAGGGGATCGAACCCCCGACCTTCGGTTTTGGAGACCGACGCTCTGCCAGTTGAGCTATGCCCCTGCGGTTGAACGGTGCGTCCTCACTCGATGATCTTGGCCACGACGCCGGCGCCGACGGTGCGGCCGCCCTCGCGGATGGCGAAGCGCAGGCCCTCTTCCATCGCGATCGGCGCGATCAGCTTGACGGTCATGCTGACGTTGTCGCCCGGCATCACCATCTCCTTGTCCTTGGGCAGCTCCACCGCACCGGTGACGTCGGTGGTGCGGAAGTAGAACTGCGGCCGGTAGTTGTTGAAGAACGGCGTGTGCCGGCCGCCTTCTTCCTTGCTCAGCACGTACACCTCGGCGGTGAAGTGGGTGTGCGGCTTGATGCTGCCGGGCTTGCACAGCACCTGGCCGCGCTCGACGTCTTCGCGCTTGGTGCCGCGCAGCAGGATGCCCACGTTGTCGCCGGCCTGCCCCTGGTCGAGCAGCTTGCGGAACATCTCCACGCCGGTGCAGGTGGTCTTCTGCGTGTCGCGGATGCCCACGATCTCGATTTCCTCGCCGACCTTGATCACGCCGCGCTCGACACGCCCGGTGACCACGGTGCCGCGACCGGAGATCGAGAAGACGTCCTCGACGGGCATCAGGAAGGTGCCGTCGATGGCGCGCTCGGGCGTGGGGATGTAGCTGTCCAGCGCTTCGGCGAGCTTCATGATGGCGCCTTCGCCGAGCTCGCCCTTGTCGCCTTCCATGGCCAGCTTGGCGCTGCCCTTGACGATGGGGGTGTCGTCGCCGGGGAAGTCGTACTTGGAGAGCAGCTCACGAACCTCCATCTCGACGAGCTCGAGCAGTTCGGCGTCGTCGACCATGTCGCACTTGTTCATGAACACGATGATGTAGGGCACGCCCACCTGGCGCGCCAGCAGGATGTGCTCGCGCGTCTGGGGCATCGGGCCGTCGGCGGCCGAGACGACCAGGATCGCACCGTCCATCTGCGCCGCACCGGTGATCATGTTCTTGACGTAGTCGGCGTGGCCCGGGCAGTCGACGTGCGCGTAGTGCCGGTTGGCCGTCTCGTATTCGACGTGGGCGGTGTTGATGGTGATGCCGCGCGCCTTTTCCTCCGGCGCCGCGTCGATCTGGTCGTAGGCCTTGGCCTCGCCGCCGAACTTGCTCGCCAGCACCGAGGTGATCGCCGCCGTCAGCGTGGTCTTGCCGTGGTCCACGTGGCCGATCGTGCCGACATTGACGTGCGGCTTGGTCCGTTCGAATTTGCCTTTTGCCATTTCTTGCGCTCCTGGCGACTAGAGGGTTTGACGAAGCTCGGGGCCGCTGACGGCGCCGAGACAGTTTGCTTGTGTGCGTGGTGCCCATGGCGCGGATCGAACGCGCGACCTCTCCCTTACCAAGGGAGTGCTCTACCACTGAGCCACATGGGCATCGATACGGGTCTGGCGACGGGTGGCATCGACAAACCGGTAGCGAGGCACTGGAGCGGGAGACGGGAATCGAACCCGCGTCATTAGCTTGGAAGGCTAAGGTTCTGCCATTGAACTACTCCCGCGCGCCTTCCAACCCTTGCCACCAGCCGGCCGATGCTGGCGGTGGCGATTTCTGGTGGAGGAGGCTGGATTCGAACCAGCGTAGGCGTAAGCCAACAGATTTACAGTCTGCCCCCTTTAGCCACTCGGGCACCCCTCCAGAGAGCCGGGCAGTATAGCACGTCGGTCAGTCGCCGCCGCCGAGGCTCCACCAGTCGACCGCATCCGACGTGGCCACGAAGTGGCTGCTGTCGGCCATGAACTCCCGCCGCACATCGTGCGAGGGATGCCGCGTACGCAGCGCCCGAGGCGCCGTCGCCGCCGGGCAGGCGGCGTCGAACGACGCCTGCGCGGCCTTGCCCCACAGCAGGAAGGCCGGCGGCGAGCTGCTTCGACACAAGATTTGGATGATTTCAGAAGTAAGCGCCTGCCAACCACATCGGGTATGGCTTCCGGCCGCCCCCACTTCGACCGTCAGCACAGGATTGAGCAGCAGCACGCCTTGCCGAGCCCACGCGTCGAGGCGGCCGGTGGCCGGCCGCCGCCAGCCAGGCCGGTCGGCCGACAACACCTCGAAAACCCGTCTCAACGAGTGCGGAATGGCCTGGGGCGATGAAAACGCCAAGCCGTCGGCGTGGCCGGCGGTGGGGTACGGGTCCTGGCCCAGGACGACGACACGCACGCGGTCGGGCGATGTCAGGCGCAGGGCGCGATAGGGATCGGCCGGGGCCACCGGCCGGTCTGCGGAGACCTGCCGGATGCAGCATTCGATCCCGGCCAGCGCCTCGTCGGTCCACCCGGGCAGCACGGCCTTCCAGGCCGCCGGCACCGCCTGGAGGGCCGCCGTCAGGTCGTCGGCGGGCATTCAAACAGCTGCTGCAGCGCCAGCCCCGGGTCGGCGGCGCGCATGAAGGCCTCGCCGACGAGAAAGGCATGGACACCGGCATCGCGCAGGCGCCGGACGTCGGCCGCCGTCGCGATGCCCGACTCGGTGACCAGCAGACGGCCGGCCGGCACACGCCCCAGCAGATCCAGCGTGGTCTGCAGCGACACCTCGAAAGTCCGCAGGTTGCGGTTGTTCACGCCGACGAGCGGCGTGTGCAGCCGCAGTGCGCGATCCAGTTCGGCCGTGTCGTGCACCTCGACCAGCACGGCCAGGCCGAGGTCGCGCGCGCAGGCTTCCAGCTCGGCCAGCTGGGCGTCGTCGAGGCAGGCCACGATCAGCAGGATGGCATCCGCCCCCATGGCCGCCGCCTCGTACACCTGTGCCGGGTCGACGATGAAGTCCTTGCGCAGGGCGGGCAGCGGGCAGGCCGAGCGAGCCTGGCGCAAGAAGGCCGCCGAGCCCTGGAAGAAGCGTTCGTCGGTCAGCACGCTGAGGCAGGCCGCGCCATGGCGGGCGTAGGACTCGGCGATCACCGCCGGCTCGAAGGGATCACGCAGCAGGCCCTTGCTCGGACTGGCCCGCTTGATCTCGGCGATCACCGCCGCGCGACCCTGTCCGACATGGGCGCGCAGCGCCCCCTCGAAGTCGCGGCGACCCGGGCGCGCCGACTCGGCCTCGGCGCGCAGGGAGGCCAGCGGCCGTGCCGCCAGCAGCGCGGCCACCTCCTCGCGCTTGACGGCGACGATGCGTTGCAGGATGTCGGACATGCGTTCAGGCCTGGACAGCGGGCCGGTACTGGTTGGTCGCGGCGACGAACTGGCTCAGCTTGGCCAGCGCCGCACCGGATGCCACCACTTCGCGGGCGCGCTTCACGCCGTCGGCCACCGAGCCCGAGACTCCAGCACAGTACAAGGCGGCGCCGGCATTGAGCAGCACCACGTCGCGCACCGGCCCATCCTCGTTGGCCAGGGCACGCTGGATGCACTGCACCGACTCGGACTGGTTGGCCACGCGCAGCACGCGCGAGTCGTACACCGGCAGCCCGAAATCGCTGGGATGCACGGTGTACTCGTGCACCTGGCCGTCCTTGAGCTCGCCGACCAGGGTCTCGCCGGACAGGGAGATCTCGTCCATGCCATTCATGCCGTGCACCACCATCACGTGCTCGCTGCCCAGGCGCTGCAGCACACGCACCTGGATGCCCACCAGGTCGGGGTGGAAGACGCCGAGCAGCTGGTTGGGGGCGCCGGCCGGGTTGGTCAGCGGGCCCAGGATGTTGAAGATGGTGCGCACGCCGAGCTCCTTGCGCACCGGCGCCGCGTGCTTCATCGCCGCATGATGGGTGGGCGCGAACATGAACCCGATGCCGGTCTGCTGCAGGCAGGCGGCCACCTGCTCCGGCGTCAGTCCGATGAACGCGCCGAGGGCCTCGATCACGTCGGCCGAGCCCGAGGTCGACGACACGCTGCGCCCGCCGTGCTTGGCGACACGCGCCCCGCCCGCGGCGGCGACGAACATCGATGCGGTGGAGATGTTGAAGGTGTGCGAGCTGTCGCCGCCGGTGCCGACGATGTCCACCAGGTGGGTGCGGTCGGCCACCGCCACCGGCGTGGCGAACTCGCGCATCACCTGCGCCGCCGCGGCGATCTCGCCGATGGTTTCCTTCTTGACGCGCAGCCCGATGGCCAGCGCGGCAATCATCACCGGCGACATCTCGCCGCTCATGATGCGACGCATCAGCGCCAGCATCTCGTCGTGGAAGATCTCGCGGTGCTCGATGACACGCGTCAGGGCGTCGACGTTGTTGATGGCCATGTAGTTCTCCGGTCAAGTGTGCGCGGCGCCTGAGCCCTCGCACGTGAAATCGCTCGCTGGACGTCGCCCGGGGCACGGCCCCGTCCGGGCCCGTGCCGCCCGGCTCAGTGCCGGCGGCCCATGCGCAGGAAGTTGCCGAGCATCGCGTGCCCGTGCTCGCTGAGGATCGACTCGGGGTGGAACTGCACACCCTCCAGCGGCGTGGCCGAACCCGCCAGGCCCCGGTGTCGGACGCCCATGATCTCGCCGTCCTCGGACGACGAGGTCACCTCCAGGTCGGCCGGCAGCGTGTCCCGCTCGATCGCCAGCGAGTGGTAGCGGATGACCCTGAAGTGCCCCGGCAGGCCGTCGTACACGCCGCGGCCGTCGTGCTCGAGCGTGCTGGCCTTGCCGTGCATCTGCACCTGCGCGCGGATCACGCGACCGCCCAGCGCGGCCCCGATCGCCTGGTGCCCCAGGCACACCCCCAGGATCGGCAGCTTGCCGGTGAAGTGGCGGATGGCATCGACGCAGATGCCCGCCTCGGCCGGGGAGCAAGGCCCGGGCGACAGCACCAGCTGATCGGGCCGCAGCTCGGCGATGCCGTCGAGCGTGATCTCGTCGTTGCGGAACACCCGCACGTCGGCACCGAGCTCGCCGAAGTACTGCACCAGGTTGAAGGTGAAACTGTCGTAGTTGTCGATCATCAGCAGCATTTGCGCTCAAACCCTTTGATTTCACTGGATGCTCCAAGGAGCATCCTGATGCGGCATTCGCTTTGATAC
>WBZL01005180.1_pt1 | contig 10904 bp, 9 predicted proteins | sample 5204291 | NCBI WGS metagenome assembly WBZL01 (sample SAMN12344345, study PRJNA552823) | activated sludge metagenome | biome: Activated sludge suspended growth; feature: Nitrification reactor; material: Wastewater; isolation source: activated sludge from nitrification reactor of wastewater treatment... | reverse complement strand
GATGCTGTCGAGGTTGTCGACCGCCGCCCGCGTCTCGATCTTGGCGATGACCAGCGGCCCCCGGGGATGGGGCTCCACGCCCACCCGGCGCACGTCGTGGGCGGAGCGGACGAACGACAGCGCCACCATGTCGATGCCCTCCTCCACGAAGGCGTCGAGCATGTGGAGGTCTTCGGGGGTGGGCGACGGGATGCGCAGGCGGTCCGACGGGATGTGCACGCCGGGCCGACCCTGGAGCAGGCCACCGTGGGTGACCCGGGCCACCAGGTGATCGGCGTTGCGCTCCTCCACCTGGGCCATCACGGCACCGTCGCCGAAGGTGACCCGGTCGCCCACGTGCAGGTCGGCCAGCAGGCCCTCGTGATCCACCCGGATGGCCGCCGGGGTGGACCCGTCGGCGCCGGGGGTGAGGCGGATCATCTCGCCCTGGCTCACGGCCAGGCCACCCTCGGGCATGGTGCCGGCCCGGACCTTGGGCCCCGGCAGGTCGACCATCACGCCGAGGGGGCGACCGAGCGACGCCTCCACCCGACGGACGCGACGAAACTTCTCGATGGCCTCGTCGAGCGTGCCGTGGGCCAGGCCGATGCGGGCCACGTCCATGCCGGCCTCGGCGAGATCCTTGATCATCCCTTCGGAATCGGACGCGGGACCGATGGTGGCGATGATCTTCGTGCGACGGGCCATGGGTCCAGTGTCGCACCGCCGGGTGTCGTTCCCTCGCACCGGTTCACACCGGTTCGTGAACATCGGGTGGCGGGCCGTAGCGTTTCGGACGTGGAACCCGCCTCCCCGGACCTGGCCACCCCCGCTCCCGGGGCCTCGGCCGGCCCAACCTGGCGCACCCGACTGGAGCCCCGGCCGGTGGCGCTGTTCTGCGCCGTCACCCTGTTCATCTGGGGCAACCGGATCTGGTTGGCGTGGACCAACCCGGACGACACCGTGGCCGAGAAGCTGGTGTGGTCCACGCCGATCACCCTGTTCGTGCTGGCCGCGCTGGTGATCGGCGGCCTCCTGCTCACCGGCGCCGACCGGCGCAGCCCCGGCTTCGTGCGGGGCGTCACCGCCTTCGCCGCCGGCACCACCCTCTACTGGGCGGTGCGGATCCCGATGATCCTGCTGGCCGACCACCCGGTGGGCTTCAAGGTGGTCCACGCCGTGCTGGCCGCGGTGTCGATCGCCCTCGCCGTCGCGGCCTGGCGATCGGTGCGAAGCTCCCGGGCGTGACCCGGCTCTCCCTCGTACGGCCCTCCATCGCCCGGCCCGCTCTGGCCCGGCCCGCCCTGGCCCTCGCCCTGCTGGGGGTGGCGGTGGGGTGCAGCAGCGACGACACCGCCGACAGCCCGCCGTCGTCCTCTTCCGCCCCGTCCACGTCCGCCGTGCCATCGTCGACCGCCGTCGCCCTCGACGACTCGCTGCGGCTGAACGAGATCCAGGTGGTGGGCACCCACAACAGCTTCCACCAGGAACCCGATCCGGCCGAGCTGGACCTGTTGGCGGCCATGGACGCCGAGCAGGCGGCCCAACGCACCTACTCCCACGAGACCATCGGCGGTCAGCTCGCCGACCAGCAGGTGCGCCAGATCGAGCTCGACGTGTTCGTCGACGGGTCGGGTGGGCTCTACGCCAGCCCGTCGCTGCGCCGCCAGGCCGGGCTCCCCGACCTGGTCGACTCGGTGCCCGAGATGGCCGAGCCCGGCACCAAGGTGCTGCACGAACAAGACGTCGACTACCACTCGGTGTGCCCCACCCTCGTTGGGTGCCTCACCGAGGTGGCGGAGTGGTCCGACGCCAACCCCGACCACGTGCCGGTGGCGATCTTCATCCAGTTCAAGGATGGTCCGCTGATCTTCCCGGTGGCCGACCAGGCCGTGCCCGAGAAGTGGGTGCCCGAGAACATGGACCGCCTGGAGGACGAGATCCGCTCGGTGTTCGAGCCCGACGACCTGCTCACCCCCGACGACGTGCGCGGTTCGTCCGCCACCCTCGAGGAAGCCGTCACCACCGACGGGTGGCCCACCCTCGGCGAGACCCGCGGCAAGGTGCTCTTCGCCATGGTCAACGGCGAGCCCTACCGGTCGCTGTACCTGGAGGGCCACGAAGGCCTGGCCGGCCGGCTGCTGTTCACCAACGCGGAGCCGGGCCAGCCCGACGCCGCCGTGCTCAACGTCGACGACCCCCTCGCCGAGCCGGGCCGCATCACCGACCTGGTCCGCCAGGGGTACCTGTTGCGCACCCGGGCCGACACGCCGAACGTGCACGCCCGCACCAACGACACCACCCGCCGCGACGCCGCCTTCGCCTCGGGTGCGCACTGGATCGGAACCGACTACCCGGTGCAGGGGATGGCCGCGGGCGACTTCGGACCCGCCACCGACTACGTGGCCGAACTGCCCGACGCCCGGTCGGCCCGCTGCAACCCGGTCACCGCCCCGCCCACCTGCCGAGACGAGGCCGTGGAACCCTGAGCCGAGCCGGTCGGTCGGTCGGCCCGCTCCCGCCCGGGCTCGTGGGGCTGATCGGGGCCGGTGGTGCCCGGCCGGGTCCGGGCTGGCGGGCGCCGAGGGGCCGGGAACTACGATCGGCTGACCATGGGCCAGATGATCGTCGTCAACGAGAAGCCGTCGTCGCACCTCGGCGTCGTCCGCTTCGAGACCAACCGGGCCCTCAGCGGCATGGGCCACGAGCGCTACGCCCTCGGCGACGACATCTGGGGTGAGCGCCCGCCCGACGTGCTGGCCCGCCGGCTCCTGGCCAGTGGCCGGGTCGACCGGGTGCACGTGAACGCCAACATGGTCACCGTCGACCTCACCAAGGGCCACGGCAGCGACGGGCTCAAGGAGATCGTCGAGACGCTGTACCTGTACTACGACGACGAACAGACGGCCGCCTACCTCGCCGCCGAAGCCGAGAAGGCCGCCAAGGCCGCCGCCGAAGCAGCCGAGGCCGAGGCCAAGGCCGCTGCGGAAGCCGCCGCTGCCGCTGAGGCCGAAGCCAAGGCTGCCGCCGAGGCTGCCGCCGAGGGTGCTGCTGCCGAGGGTGCTGGCGCTGAGGGTGCAACTGAGGGCGAGCCGGCTGTCGCTGAGGGCGAGCCAGCTGCCGCAGCTGAGGCTTCGCCCGCCCCGGTCGAGCCCGAGTCCGGAGCGCCTGCCCCCGAGGGCTGATCCCGTGGCCCGCGTCGTCGGTGGTGGATCCCGCTGGGCCCGCGGCGCCGCGGTCGCCCTGGCCGTGGTGGCCCTGCCCACCGGCACCCTGCTGGCGGCGTGCGGTGAAGACGGCGGCTCCGACGCCGCGCCGGAGGTGGCCCTGAGCCCTGCCGGTGAGCGGGGCCGGGCGGTGGCCGAGACCAACGGGTGCCGGGCCTGCCACTCCATCGACGGAGCCCGGAGCATGGGCCCCACCTGGCAGGGCCTCGCCGGTTCCGAGGTCGAGCTCGACGGCGGCCGGACCGTGGTGGCCGATGCGGCCTACCTGGAGCAGTCCATCCGTGATCCCCGGTCCCAGGTCCGCGCCGGCTTCGACAACCTGATGCCGGTCGCCTACGGCGACCTCACCGACGACGAGGTCGCCGACCTCATCGCCTACCTCACCGACCTCGCCGCCGCCCCCGACGCCTGAGGCGTCACCACCCCACCCGGGGTCGCGCCGCGCCCCGGTCGCCCGCCCCGGTCGCCCGCCCCGGTCGCGTCGCCCGTCGCCCCGGTGATCGTTCGTGCACGAGGGCGGCCACTGGCGCCCCGCATGCACCGGCGTCGCTCTGGTCCGGGTCGTTCGTGCACCGAGGTCGCCAGCGGCAGCCCGTATGCACCTGCGTCGCTCTGGTCCGGGTCGTTCGTGCACCGAGGTCGCCAGCGGCAGCCCGTATGCACCTGCGTCGCTCTGGTCCTGGGCGCGTGTGCGCCGGGGCCGCCGTCGGCGACCTGGGTGCACGGACGACGGTGGGTGGATCACTTGTGCACCGGGGCGGCCAGTAGCGGCCCGGGTGCAGGGGCGACTCGAGGACTGGGCTCGTCGGGGTCATTCGTGCGCCGAGGCGGCCGGTGGCGCCCCGGGTGCACAGGCGACGGTGGGCGGATCACGTGTGCACCACGGCGGCCAGTAGCGGCACGGGTGCACCGGCGTTGCGCTCCGTCGGACGGGCGTGCGCCAGGGTCGCTCGTGGCAGCCCGGGTGCACAGGGTTGCGTCGGGCCGGTCGGGTGGGTCGGGGGGTGCACTGAGGTCGTTGGTAGCGGCCCGGGTGCACGGGCGATGCTCCCGGTCGGGTCGTTCGTGCACCGAGGCGGCCGGTGGCGCCCCTGGTGCACAGGCGACGGGTGGGCGCTCGACCCGGTTGCGGGGAGCGAACAGGTGTTCGATACTGGGCCCATGGCCGTCGCCGCCCCTGATCTTGCCGCCCTCGCCCTGCTCGGTCAGCGGGTCCGCCCGGTGTCGGCCGCCTCCGAACGGGTGCTCACCGTGCCCGACGCCCTGGCCGGGCTGCTGCCCCACGGCGGCCTGCAGCGGGGATCGCTGGTGGCCACCGGGGGCGTGGCCGCCTCCACCCTGGCGCTGGCCCTGGTGGGCCCCGCCACCACCTCGGGCGGGTGGGTGGCCGTGGTGGGCCTGCCCCATCTGGGGCTGGTGGCGGCGGCCGAACTGGGCGTGGACCTCGAACGGGTGCTGTTGGTGGCAGACCCGGGACCGGCCCGGTGGGCGGCCTCGGTGGCCGCGCTGCTCGACGCCGTGGAGGTGGTGCTCACCTGCCCGCCTCGGTCGGTGGCCGTCGGGATCCAGCGGCGGCTCACGGCCCAGGCCCGCGAGCGGGGGTCGGTGCTGGTGCAGGTGGGCGGTCCCACCGACCGGTGGGCCACCGCGCCAGACCTGGTGGTCACGGCCGCCACCGCCACCTGGCGGGGGGTGGGGCAGGGCCACGGTCACCTGCGGGGTCGCCTGGCCCAGGTGTCGGTCACCGGTCGCCGGGGAGCCGATCGCCCCCGCCGGGCGCACCTCTGGCTCCCGTCCCCCGCCGGGGGGATCGCCCCCGCGGCGGTCGACGGGGTGAACGACGGGGTGAGGGGTGGGGTGGCACCGGCCGAGCGACCAGGTCCGCGGGCGGTGGCGGTGGGTGGCCCGACAGCGGTGGGTCCCACCGGGGTGTCCCAGCTGGGGGAGGCCGGGTGAACGGCGACGAACCCACCCGCACGGTCGTGGTGCACTGCCCGAACTGGCCGGTGGTGGCGGCCGGCCTGGCCGGGTCGTCGGCCGGGTCGTCCTCCGGGTCGTCCTCTGGGTCGTCGGCCGGGTCGTCCGGGGCTGACGTCGGTCCAGCCGTCGCCACCGTGGTGGTGCGGGCCAACCGGGTGGTGGCGGCGTCGGCGGGGGCCCGGGGTGCGGGGGTGGCCGTGGGCATGCGTCGACGGGAGGCCCAACGGCGCTGCCCCCACGTGGCGGTGCTGGCCCACGATCCCGACCGCGATGCCCGCTGCTTCGAACCGGTGGCGGCCGCCTTCGACGTGCTCACCCCGGGCGTCGAGGTGTCGGTGCCGGGCACCCTGGCCTTCGCCACCCGGGGTCCGTCGCGCTACGTCGGTGGCGACCACGCCCTGGCCGAGCGCACCGGGTGGATCGCCACGGGCGCCACCGGGGGTGCCGAGGTCGGGGTGGGGGTGGCCGACGGGGCCTTCGCCGCCCTCCTCGCCGCCCGGCGGGCCGTGCGCCGGGGGGAACCGGTGGTGGTGGCCCCCGGCGGCTCGCCCGACTTCCTCGCCCCGCTGCCGGTGGCGGCCCTCACCCAGGCCGCCCTCGACATCCCCGTTCCGGCCGATCTCACCGACCTGTTCGCCCGGCTCGGGCTGCGCACCCTCGGCCAGGTCGCCGCCCTCGACGGGGCCGATCTGCTGGGCCGGTTCGGGGAGGTGGGGGCGCTGGTGCACCGCCTGGCCCGGGGTCTCGACCCCCGTCCGCTGCAGGCCCGTCGGCCTGCCCCCGAACTGCAGGTCACCCGGGAGATCGACCCGCCGGCCGAGCAGGCCGACCGGGCCGCGTTCGTGGCGCGCGTCCTGGCCGGTGAGCTGCACGAGCGGCTGGCGGCCGGCGGCCTGGCCTGCACCCGGGTGCTGGTGGAGGCCGAGACGGACCACGGCGAGATCCTGGCTCGGCACTGGCGCCACGAGGGCGCCCTCACCCCGGCCGCGCTCACCGACCGGGTCCGGTGGCAGATCGACGGCTGGCTCACCGGCAGCGCGGCCGTTCGGCCCACGGCCGGCATCGTGCGCCTCACCCTGGTGCCGGTGGAGGTGGTGGCGGCCCGGGGTCGTCAGCTCGGGTTCTGGGGCGGTGAGACCCTGGTCGACGAGCGCATCCTGCGGGCCGTGGCCCGCCTCCAGGGCACCCTCGGGGCCGGGTCGGTCCGCGTGGCCGAGATCCGGGGTGGGCGCAGCCCCGCAGACCGGGTGGTGCAGATCCCGGTGGAGGCCGTGGACCTCACCGCCCCCCGTCCCGCCGCCCACCTCCATCACGTGCCGGCACCGTGGCCGGGTCGGGTGCCGGATCCCGCCCCGGCGTCGGTGCTGGCCGACCCCGAGCCGGTGGAGGTGGTCGACGCCGGTGGTCGGCCGGTGGGTGTCACCGGTCGGGCCGAGGTCACCGCGCCACCGGCCCGGCTCACCCGCCCCGGTCGCCGTCCCCAGTCGCTCACGGGGTGGGCCGGGCCCTGGCCGGTGGAGGAACGCTGGTGGGACCCGGCCCGCCACCGCCGCCGCGCCCGCTTCCAACTGGTCGACGACACCGGCACCGCCCACCTCGTCGCGGTCGAGGCCGGCCGCTGGTGGCTCGAAGCCGTCTACGACTGATCGACCCCTCCGCCCCTGGGTCGTGTGTGTACCGGGGTGGCTGGTGGCTGCCCAGTTGCACCGGCGACACGAGTGACGCGGCGAAGATCGTCCCGTCCCGGTGGTGTGTGCAGCGGGGCAGTTGCTGGCGGCCTGGGTGCACCGGCGATGCGGGTGAGGGGTCGCGATCGGGTCGTGTGTGCATGTGGGTCGCTGACGGTGCCCCTGGTGCACTGGCGATGTGGGGTGAGGTGGCCACCGTCCCGACCGGTCGTGTGTGCACCGAGGCGGCTACTGGGGGCCTGGGTGCCCGGGCAATACGGGTGACGGCATGGCGGCGCATCGTGTGTGCAGCGGGGTGGCTGGCGACGCACCTGGTGCACCATCGATCGGTGGGGTGGGACGACCGTCCGTCCCAGTTGGCGTGTGCCCCGCGGTCGCTGACGGTGCCCCGTGTGAACGGGCGACGGGGCGTCCCGACGGGGGCCACCCGTGATGGTGTGGCCCAAATCGGCGCGGTGGCGGGCGGTTTCGACTTCGGCGGCGGCTTCGTTGTCACACCGGCGCGAAAGCATTGTCGGCCATGTACGACCATGAGCTCGACCGCACGATCGGGGCCATCGCCCGCCGCCAACACGGCGTCCTCTCGCTCCGCCAGGCCCAGGATGCCGGGGCCACCAAGGCGATGATCGCCACCCGGCTACGCGTGGGTGGCCTGGTACGGCTCAGCCCCCGGGTGCTTGCGGTCGCGAGCCATCCGGCCACGTGGCAACGGCAGTTCAAGGCCGCGGAGCTCGGTACCCCCGGCTCGGCCCTGGCCGACCGCTCGGCGGCGGTGATCCACGGACTCGAGGGGTTCCGGGTCCTCCGGCCCACGGTGGTCGCGCCCCCGTCGGCCAACACCCGTTCCGGGCTGGCCACGGTCCGTCGGGCGGCCACGATCCACGCCACCACGGTGGATGGCATCCGGGTCACCACGTTGCCTCGCACCCTGTTCGACCTGTTGGCCTGCAGTCCCCTGCCCCAGGTGGAGCGGGCCATCGACGACTGCCTCGTGACTCGTCGGCTCGGCATCGCCGCGCTGGCGGCGGTGGAGCGGGTGGCCACCGCGTCCCGCCTGGCGAACGCCGGCACGTGGCGGGCCTTGGTGGAGGAACGCTCCGCTGATGCCTGGGCCCCGTCCTCCAGCGAGCTCGAGGGTCGGCTGTACCGCCTGCTCGACCAGTTGCCGGACCTCGTCGAGGTGCAGCGACAGGCCACGCCGCCGTGGTGGAAGGCGGCCACGCACCGGGTCGACGCCTACCTCCCGGGGTGGCGGCTCATCGTGGAGGCCGACGGCCGACGGTGGCACACGCGCCTGGCCGACTTCGATCGCGACCAGTGGCGAGACAACCTGGCCGCCGCCCACGGTCACCTGGTGATCCGCTTCACCCACCTGCACCTCACCTGCCGGCCGGCCGAGGCCCTCGAGGTCGTGCTGGCCGCCGGCCGTCATGCCGCCGCCCTCGCGCATCCCGTCCCCGCTCCACCGGCCGCGTGACTCCCGGCCCGCCCGACCCAACCGGTGTGCCGGGTCCAGCGCGCGGGGGCTGGTGGCAGCGCGGGTGCACCGGCGACGGGGTGAGGTGGCGTCCCGCCCCGGTCGTATGTGCCGCGGGGTGGCTGGTGGCGGCGTGGATGCACCGGCGATGGGGGCAGGCGGTGGCGCCACGAGTCGTCGGCGCGCGGGGGTTGCCGGTGGCGCCCCGGGTGTACGGGCGACGAGATGACGCCCCGGACGGTCGCGCCCGGGCCGTCTGTGTGTGCGGGGCGCTGGTGGCGCCCCGGGTGCACGGGCGATGGGTGGCCGGAGGGGGCAGCACTCGTCGTGTGTGCATGGGGCGTGCCGGTGGCGCACCGGGTGCACGGGCGATGGGTGAGGTGGCGCCCGGGACGGTCCCGCCCCGGTCGTGTGTGCATGTGGAGGGCTCGTGGCGCCCCGGGTGCACGGGCGATGGGTGAGGTGGCGCCAGGGTCGTGTGGGCAGCGGGGCTGGTGGCGGGGCCCGCGTGCTCCGGCGATGCGTGTGCTGGGTGGCCTGGGGGTGGCGCGTGGCGTCGGTTCGCTCAGGGGAGGGGCGTGGTGGGCGGGGCCGGGCGTTCGTGTTCCCGCGCCACGTCGTCGGGGTCGGCGGACATGGTCGCGGCGGGGCGGGAGCGGAGGGCGACGCCGAGCGTGACGGTGGCGACGACCCCGGTGGCGAGGCCGGGCCCGAGGCCGAGCACCGTGCCCGCGACCATGGAGGACACCGCGAACGTGGCGGACCCCAGGGGCAGGGCTGCGGGGTGGCGTGAGATGACCCGGGCCAGCAGCCCACCGGCGAGGCACAACGCCAGGCCGACGACGCCGAGGATCGCCATGATCACCAGCGTCAGGCCCGGGGAGAGCTCGATGGGTCCGGCGAGGAGCATGGGTGACCTCCCGACACCACACCATCCGCCGCGGTGTCGGGCGCGACCGTAGCCCCGGGCCGGTCGCCGAGCACGCCGGTCGGCAGCTCGAACGGTGGCGCACCCGGTCCTGCTCCGGGTCGGGTGTGCGCGGGGGCGTCTGGTGGCGGCCTTGGTGCACGGGCGTCGGGTGGCGACGGTCCTGCTCCGGGTCGGGTGTGTGCGGGGGCGTCTGGTGGCGGCCTTGGTGCACGGGTGTCGGGTGGCGCACCCGGTCCTGCTCCGGGTCGGGTGTGCATGGGGGCGTCTGGTGGCGGCCTTGGTGCACGGGCGTCGGGTGGCGACGGTCCCGCTCCGACGCGGCCGGCACCACACCAGCGGTCGGGCTGGGTCAGGTGGTCTCGTCGGCGAGGGCGGGGAAGACCTTGGCGACCTTGGCGGTGAGGTAGTCGCCGTAGGTGCCGCGATGCTCGTGGACGCTGGTGGCGTCCCAGCGGGTGCGGGCGTCGTCGGTGGGAGGTTCGCCGTCGAGGGGCAGCGGAGCCACCTCGGCATCCCAACCCGGGTCGAAGAAGAAGGGGAACGACAAGCGATCGGCATCGGTGGCCAACACCCGGTGCGGCGTGGAGCGGTACCGCCCACCGGTCATGCGGTCGAGCATGTCGCCGATGTTGCACACGAAGGCGTCGGGGAGCGGGGGGACGTCGATCCAGCCCTCGCCGCTGCGCACCTGGAGGCCGCCGGAGTCGTCCTGGGCCAGGATCGTGAGCAGTCCGTAGTCGGTGTGCTCGGCCACGCCCCAGCCCGCCGGGTCGGCGCCGGGGACGGCCTCCACCGGCGGGTACCTGAAGATGCGGAACAGCACGGTGGGATCGGCCGTGAGGTGCCGGGCGAACCAGTCCGCGTCCAGCCCCAGACCGAGGGCGATGCCCCGCATCAACTGGTGGGCCAGGGTGGTCAAGGCGTCGAGCCAGGCGAGGACGGCGGGCCGCAGACCGGGCGGGTCGACCGGAAAGAGGTTGGCGCCGTGCAGGGGGGTGGCGGCCCGCACCCGCGGGTGGTCGGCGGTGAGCTCGGTGCCGAAGTAGAGGCCTTCCTTGAGGTCGGGCACCCCCGAGGTGAGCTCGCCGCCCACCGGGAACCAGCCCCGCCAGGCGCGGCCACCCCGCGTCATCGCCACCTGGGCCTTGTCGGCCTCGGGGCGGGCGAAGAACGCCCGGGCCTCGCCGTCGAGTCGCGGCAGCAGGCCGGGGTCGACGCCGTGGCCGGTGATGGCGAAGAACCCGTTCACCCGACAGGCGGCGTCCATCCGGCGGGCCACGTCGAGCGTCGCCGGCGTGCCCTCGCCGCGGCGGCCGTGGGCCCCGTCGAGATCGACCTCCACCAGCGGTGACACGTCGATCACGGGGAGTCGCTCCACGCTCGCCGGTCTAGCAGTGCCTCCGGCCTCGAGGCGCGAGTCGGCCGGCGATCACCAGCCCGGTCATCACCTGGGTCTGCAGCCCGACGCCAACTCGGTCGCCAACTCGGTCGCCAACTCGGTCGCCGGCTCGGTCTCCGGCTCGGTCGCCGGCCCGGTTGCGATGTCCGCCACCGTCTCCGGTCCCGAGCCCGGTCGCCGGCCCGGTTGCGATGTCCGCCACCGTCTCCGGTCCCGAGCCCGG
>WBZL01005179.1_pt1 | contig 10905 bp, 9 predicted proteins | sample 5204291 | NCBI WGS metagenome assembly WBZL01 (sample SAMN12344345, study PRJNA552823) | activated sludge metagenome | biome: Activated sludge suspended growth; feature: Nitrification reactor; material: Wastewater; isolation source: activated sludge from nitrification reactor of wastewater treatment... | reverse complement strand
GCCGCTGCTGCTGCCGCCCCACCAGCCACCCCAACCGCTGCGGCGAGGATAGGGGTACGGGGTGTACCAATCGGGGCTGGGGGTGGTGGGGATTTGCTCAAATTTGTGAATCCAGGTGCGTTCCAGACCAAAGGCAACGGCGTAGGGCAAATATTTGGCAAAAATGTCGGTGGCCGTTTGCAGGTCGCTGTATTTTTCGATATTTTTGAGGTAGGTGATGAAGGCGTTCCATTTAACGGCCGTTTCCGTCCCCAGCACCGTCTTTTTGGGCATATGACGGCCGGCAATAATTGTCATCAGACCCGTCAACCCCAGCGCACCACCCACGCACAACGCCGCCCCACCCAACGCCTCGCTGTCGGTAAAGATGAGAAACATGCCTAGGCAGCTTGCCACCCCCAGCACCATAATCCCCGCGCCCAGCCCGGCATATCTCATTCGCACCGCTTCCGGCGATCTTGGCACCAGCTTGAGGCTAACAATTTCCTCGTAAAGCTGTTTGCGGATCTTTGGCAAATGCTGGGCAAAGCTGTAATTCATCTCCTTGAGCGTGCGCTCATCCTTTGTCCCCAACAAGGCCCGCAGGAATGATTTCTCAAACGGCCGTAAATCCTTCTGATTTTTGTCCGTCCGCGTAAACCGGTGCGTCCGCTCCTCCTCAGTAATGGTCACATAACCACGCCGCGCCAAATCAAGCAAGATGGACATAATATCGCTCATATCCGCCTGCTCATCCACCAGCGTGCCAATCACCGCCGGGGGCAAATCATCGGGCGGCTCAGACAGGTACTCCGGCACGATGAGATCAACTTGAGGGTCACGCCCCCGCGCATACCACATCACCAGCACCCCCAGCGGCCCGGTGACGGCCAGGAAGACACCAATTGCCAAAATAAAAGTGCCAGCGACATCGCTGCGCTCTTCGCGGCTTTGCCACGCCGGTTTGGGTATATTGAGCAGCCCGTGGGGAAACTGCACGCGCACGTCGAACGAGTCACCCACCAGCAGGGGAAAAGCGCGTTCGTAGGTGATAAAACGGCCGTTTTCCTCCACATCAATCACCACCGTACCATCTTCCGCCCCACCCGTATACGCCGCCACTAAATAGTCAGTTGTGTCAGTGTACTGCTGCGCGGCCACCCCTTCGGGCAGCCGAATCGTCACCCGGCTAGCCTGCACCCGCGCCGGATGGTCATCGGGAATCACCGTCCAGTAAATCTGGTCGCCTGACCCCTCATCCAGCGTTCCTACGCGCACCCCGCCCTTGATAGTATAGCTAAACGTATAGGTATGCTCCCCGACAGTCGGCTCAAAATACCAGTAAATGAAGGTTTCTGACCCTTCTTGGGTGATCTTAAACGTTCCGGGCGCATTGTTGCTTGCCTCCGTGTAAAGGCGATCCCCCTCACGAACCCGAACGTTGGTAATCCCCTCATTGTTGCCCGCTGACCCTGTGACAATACTACGGAAGCCATAGGTAAACGGATCGCCGGAAAAATCAAGCGTTTGCCGCTCTTCCACATCCATATCCCCGTTTTCCCGCAGCGTGATATCAATATCCCACTGCCGCCAAAAAAACACTTTGCTTTGAGCAAAACTTGTTGCTGGCGCTAACAGCATCAACAGCAACAGCACCCCAATCATGTAAACAGTTGTGGATTTTTTCATGGTGCCATTATGAACCAGAGTGAGGGAGGTGGCAAGGGGTGTTTACCTGGAAACGGCCGTTAACGGTTTGGCATTTTCGCAAAACACAAAGCTATTGGTGCCATTGGTATGGTAAAAATAATCCTTGCCCGCCACGCGCAGCATAATTTGGTAGCCCGACGTGAGCACCTGGGCATACATCATACCCGGTTTGGGGCAGCCCAGACTGCCGTCGCGCCATTCGGCCGAAACGGCCTGTACGATTTCTACCTCGCTAATATCCACCCCAAGCCGCTGGCTCAAATCCTGGGCAGCGTCGTTTTGCAGCTTTTGCAACGGGTTAGGCACGCCGGGGGCAGGCATCACGCGGGGTTCGCCGGGTTCTGTAGGGGCAGCCGGGGTGAGCTTGCTCAAATCAACCGTGGCTGGCTGGGATGAGGTCGCCCGTTCAATCGTTTCATCATCATCATTCATGTCGCTTTCTCCAGATTCCGCAACAGGGGTTGGCTCAGCGGTGGCGGTCACAGCCAGCAGAGCCGTCTCGCCTGGGGTTGGGGGCATGGTGGTGGGAAAAACGGCCGTTTCTTCCACCACCGCACCCTCTGCACCACACCCCACCAACAGCAGCACCACCCCTATCCATCCAATCCATCGCTTCATCATGGCTACTTTACTCCATATCTACACCAATCAAATGCCTTGTGGTGACACTATTTTAACGTTACTCAAGCCCTTTTGGTTCCATTACACGCGACGCAGCCAAAACCAGGCCGATGCCCAGGTTATGTCTTTCATTTCAGTCACGCCTCTTTCCACGCGCTCCATGAAAAAACCATCAGCAAAGAGGGACAAAACGGCCGTTTCCGTCAACCCCCGTGGCCCATCTTCCTGCGCTCGCCCCACTTCCTGCAGCCGTGCATACAGCAAGTAAAGACCGCCAGACCGCAGCAAGCGGCGCATATGAGCCGCATAGCCCATCTGCTGCACCTCGTTCAGGTTGTGGAAACAGCCCACATCCAGTGCCAAATCATAAAACCCGGTCAAAAAACCGAGTTCGGCCACCGAAGCGGCGTGAAACTGCACCCGGTCGGCCACATAAACGGCCGTTGCTCGCCGCTGCGCCTCGGCCACCGCCTGCGGCACAAAATCCACCCCATCCACCTGCCAGCCATGCTGCGCCAAATAAATGGACGCCCGCCCATAGCCGCAGCCCAAATCCAGCGCACGTCCTGGCGGCATCTCCGCCGCCACTGCTATTACCTCCGGCGGCGGCAGCCGATCATCCCACGGCAAGCCCCCCGCCTGATACCGTTCCACAAATCGTTGAAAGCTTATTTCTTCACTCATGGGTAGAGTTATAAAACAGTCGCCGTAGAGACGCAAAATTTTGCATCTCTAAGAAGATTGTAAGAGGTTGCCACCGAAAACGGCCGTTATCTTGGCAATCACTTTCGGCAAGTTATAATGCAGTCCGCTTACAAGCATGAAACACGATGCGTAAATTACGATTGCTCATTTTGCCGCTGCTTTTGCTGATTGGCTTAACCATCTGGCTCCTTCCCACCCTTCTCAAAACCATCCCCAGCCGCTACCTTGTCCGCCTGCCGGAACCATTGCAGCAGCTTGGGTTGCCCGATGACCAAGTGCCAATCTTGCCCACTGTTTCCAGCCCCGTCAATGCCGACGCGCTGCTGGGAACGGGTGTGGTTCAGGCTGCCAGCCTGCCGGCCGTCGTCACCGAACCCGCTACACCAACGGCCGTTCCTGTGGCTGGGCAGGTGGAAGTGGTGGCAACAGAAACGGCCGTTCCCACCCAACCCCCCACTGCCACCCCCTGGCCCATCCCCACCGCCGCCCGGCTCAACGGCATCGAGCATCAATTTCAGGAGTGGAACAACTGCGGCCCCGCCACCATCGCCATGACCCTCAGCTACTTCCGCTTCCACGTCACCCAAAGCGACACCGCCACCTACCTCAAACCCAACCCTGAAGACCGCAACGTCAGCCCCACTGAAATGGCGCATTATGTCAATGAGCAAACGCCGCTGCAAGCCATCAGCCGCGCTAACGGCACCGCCGACATGCTCAAGCTGTTTATCGCCAACAACATCCCCGTCATCATCGAGCTGGGCATCGAGCCGCCGGGCGAATATCGCTGGCTGGGCTGGTACGGCCACTACCTGCTCGTCGTCGCCTATGACGATGCCCAACAGCAATTTTGGGTCTACGACTCCTGGTTTGGCACCAGCGACACCCCCATGGAAAACGCCAACCGCGACGGCCGGGAGCTTTCCTATGAAACGCTGGCGCGAGATTGGCCCCATTTTAACCGCAACTACATCCCGGTTTACCAGCCCGAACAGGCGGAACTGGCCGCCGCCATCATTGGCGACAACATGGATGATGCCACGATGTGGCAAAACAATTTGCGCGTGGCGCAAACCGAAGCCGCACGAGACCCCAACAACGCCTTCTTCTGGTTTAATCTTGGCACCGTCTACAACGCCCTCGGTCAATACGACGAAGCCGCCACCGCCTTTGACCAGGCTCGCGCCATTGGCCTGCCGTGGCGAATGCTTTGGTACCAGTTTGGCCCCTATGAAGCGTATTATCAGGTGGGGCGCTATGACGACGTGGTTTTATTGGCCGATGTGACAATGAAGGATCGGCCCTATTTTGAGGAATCTTTTTATTACAAAGGTCTGGCACTGCAAGCGCAGGGCGACGCAGCCGGGGCAACCGCGCTCTTTAATGAGGCGATTCGCTTTAATCCGTACTTTGAACCGGCCGCGCTGGCGCTTAACAGTAATCAGTAAACAGTAAACAGTAATCAGTAAACAGTCCACCGATTACCGATTACCGATTACTGATTACCGATTACTGATTACCGATTACTGATTACCAAAACATATGAACAAACGAACACGAAACATCATCCTGCTGGTTGTTATCCTGCAGGTTTTTCTCATCGGGGGGCTGTTGGCGCTGCCAACGGCCGTTCAAGCCGTTCCCGGCCGCTATCGGGTTGCCCTGGCGGAACGGTATCCGGCGGTGAGCGAGGTCGCTGAGGGCATGATTGAACGGGTAGCCCCGGTTGCCACAGCGCTGCCTGCTCCGGCCGCCGTCCAGGCCTCGGCCGAGGAGGTGGATTTGGGGGCGTTGATTGGCACGGAGCCAACGGCCGTTCCCACCGTTCCCCCCACCTTTACCCCGGAACCCACTGTGGCTGTGGTGGAAGAAACGGCCGTTAACACCGCAGCCTTACCCACCGCCACCATCGCCCCCACCGCCACCCCCGAACCCACCATTGAACCCACACCTGAACTACCGCCTCGGCCGGCGCAAGTGCGGCTGGAAGGCATTGAGCCAGTGCGCCAAACCTTCAACAACTGCGGCCCCTCCAACCTCGTGCAGGTCATGACCTATCATGGTGCCACCGTCACCCAGGAAGAAGTGGCCTCCTATCTCAAGCCCAACCCCGAAGACCGCAACGTCAGCCCCTGGCAAATTGCCGATTATGTCAATGAAACCACCTTTGGGCAGTTCAAGGCTGGGGCGTATGCGGGTGGCACCCTGGAAATGGTCAAGCAGTTTGTTGCCGCCGGTCTGCCCGTTGTCATTGAAAAAGGGTACTATCCTAACGTAGACAACGCCCCCGGCTGGTGGGGCCACTACCTCACCGTCTTTGGCTACGACGACGAAAAAGAAGAAATATACAGCCTCGACACCTACCTCGGCCCCTTTGACGGCAGCGGCCGCGTAGACAGCTATGAAGAAATTGAGCTGTATTGGCAGCAGTTCAACTACGCCTTCTACATCGTCTATGAACCGCAGCAAGAGGCCCTTGTGCAGCAAATTCTGGGGCCAACCCTGCTTGACGAACAAGCCATGTGGCGCAACACCGCCGCCATTGCCGAGCAGCAAACGCGGCAGGAACCCGACAACGCCTTTGCCTGGTTCAACGTCGGCACCAGCCTCACCCAACTGGGCGAATTAACGGGAGAGCCACAATATTATCAAGGGGGAGCGCAAGCGTTTGACACGGCGCGGGAAATCGGCTTGCCGCCGCGCATGTTGTGGTACCAGTTCCGCCCCTATTATGCCTATCTCAAAACAGGGCGTTATCAAGACATTATTGATCTGGCAAATGCGACGCTGGAAACGCAGGGGGGGCGCAACGTTGAGGAGACCTATTGGCACAAAGGCCACGCCCTCCTCTTTTTGGGCGATGTAGCTGGTGCGGCGGAAGCATACCGCGAAGCACTACGTGCCAATCCCAACTTCTACCCGGCACAAATATCCCTCGACTCGATTGGGGGATAAAGAAGTTTCAGACAGGATTTACAGGATTAACAGGATTTTCCAACTCGTCACCACGGTCTCCGTGGTGACGTTCCCCACCTGCTCTACGGGTTATGCGATGCTTCAAGAACCCGCAGAGCGGGTGAAGAGGGTTCCCACGCAGAGCATGGGAACAAGGCCTGGTCGTTACGAACCAAATCCTGTAAATCCTGTCTAAATCATCTATTTCTTAAAGTCGCTGCCGCTCATCGCCGTGTGAATGGCGCCATCTTCCCCCACCCAGCCAATGGCAATCTTGGGTGTGGAGTGTGCTACCCCCAGATTGCCCCGCCCATCCACCACAATCACCCCGGCCATTGAGTTGAAAAACAGCCCATCAATGTAGTGAATGGCGGCATTGGCCGCTTCCTGCGCCGTAAACCCTTGCGCCATTTTGTCGCAGGTGTACTTGGTCAGCAGGGCCTGCATGATGTTTTCGCCATAGCCAGTTGCCCCGGCAGCACCCACCCCGTTCCAGGCGTAGCCACCCGACCCCAGCAGCGGGGAATCACCAACGCGGCCGGCCGGTTTGAGCGGCAGTCCACTGGTGGAGGTGGCAGCAGCGACGTTGCCCATTTGGTCAATGGCAACGGCACCGACGGTATCGGCCGTTCCCGTAGCATCCGCAGCCTTAAACTGGGCAAACGCCTCCGGGGTAATGAGCCGCGCATTTGGCACCAGCGGCATTCCCAGCCGCGCCGCCAGTTGGTCGGCTCCGGCTCCCACAAAAAAGCAGTGGTCGGTCTCTTCCAGCACCTTTCGCGCCAGTGAAATGGGGTATTGCACCTGCCGCACGGCGGCCACCGCCCCAAACTTGTGCGTCGCCCCGTCCACAATCAGGGCATCCATTTCCAGCACGCCGTCAGCATTGGGAATACCGCCCGTGCCAGCTTCAAAGACGGGTGCATCTTCCAGCACATTCACTGCCCGCTCCACAGCATCCAGCGCCGAGCCACCCGCTTGCAAAATTTCCCAGGAAACGGCCGTTGCCTGCCGCAAATACCCCGCCATCACCTCATGTAGCTCATCCGCCCAATCCCACGCTCCACCATGTACAATGATTTTTGGTTGCATAACCCCTTGGTCGGTAATCGGTAATCAGTAATCGGTAATGTCGTTTCACGACCACCACGTGTACGGTAATCAGTCTGAACACCGATAACTGATAACTGATTACTGATAACTATTTACTGTCTCGCAATAGCCGAACGGCCACCGCGCAATACATATTTTTGCACCTTGCCCGTTGCCGTTTTGGGCAACTCATCCACAAACGTCACCCACTGCGGCGTTTTAAAATGGGCTAAATTATCCCGCACAAATTGTTTGATCTCGGCTTCACTGGCCTCGGCACCGGGGCGCAGCATCACAAAGGCATGGGGCGATTCCCCCCATTTTTCGTGCGGCATGCCCACAATTGCCACCTCCAGCACCGCCGGGTGGCGCAGCAGCACCCCTTCCACCTCCACCGAGGAGATGTTTTCACCGCCGCTGATGATCACATCCTTGATGCGATCCCGAATTTCGACGTAGCCATCGGGGTGGACAACGGCGGCATCGCCGCTGTGGAAGTAGCCATTGCGAATCGCTTTGGCGGTGGCTTCAGGGTCGTTGAAATACCCCTTCATGACGACGTTGCCGCGCACCGTAATCTCGCCCAGCGTCTGGCCGTCGTGCGGCACTTCGTTGCCTGCTTCATCCACCACCAGCAGTTCGCCGGAGCTAATCAGCTCCACCCCTTGCCGCGACTTGATGACGGCTCGCTCGGCGGTGGAGAGGGTGGTGTGTTCGGGCAGTGGTTCGCAAATGGTGATGAAGGGGGCGGTTTCGGTGAGGCCATAGACCTGGGTGAGTTCCCAGCCCAGATCTCCCTCAATGCGCTCAATGGTGGCGGCGGCGGGGGGGGCGCCGGCCGTAAATAACCGTACACCTTTTTTGGCACCTTCGCGCAGTTCGGCGGGGGCGTTGGCAACGCCAATGAGGACGGTGGGGGCGGCGCAAAACATGGTGATGGCTTCGCGGTTGATGAGGTCAAAAACGGCCGTTGGTGTTACCTGCCGTAAACAAACATTGCTTGCTCCCCGCGCCAGCACAATCCAGACAAAAGTCCAGCCGTTGGCGTGAAACATCGGCAGCGTCCACAGGTAGCGGTCGTGCGGGTGCAGCGCGTGGTGCGCCAGCGTCCCCATGATGTTCATGTAGGCGTTGCGATGGGTAATCATGACCCCCTTGGGGCGAGCCGTGGTGCCGCTGGTGTAGTTGATGGAGATGAGGTCGGTTTCGTTAATGGAGGGGCGGGTAAAATTGGGCGAGGAGGTCAGCAGTGCTGTTTCATAATCAACCCAGCCCGGTTTGCTTCCTTCCAGCGCCACAAACTGCTCCACCTGCGGCAGTTGCTCCCGAATGCTGTCTACTGTGTCCAGATAATCGCTGTGGGCGCACAACACTTTTGCCCCACTGTGGTTGATGATGTAGGCAAAGTCATCGGCGGTGAGGCGGTAGTTGATGGGGACAATGACGGCACCAATTTGCGGAACGGCGTAGTATCCTTCCAGGTGGGAATGGGTGTTGGGGGCAATGTAGGCAACACGCTCCCCCGGCTGCACGCCAAACCCTTGCAGCACGGCTGACCAACGGTCGCAGCGGTCAAAAAACTGGGCATAGCTAAACCGTTCATCGCCGTCTACGACGGCCTCGCGCTGGGCGTACAAACGACGCGCCCGCCGAGCAAATTCCATCGGGGTTAGGGGGACTTCCATACTGTATCTCCAAGTTGTTAATCGAGATTGGGGATTAGAGATTAGTGATTTTGAGGGTTTACCTAGCTCCGATCTCTAGTCGCCTGTTTCTGGAAGTATAGAGGGATGAGGGTGGGGAGGCAAACGGCCGTTTATTTCCCTCATTTCCGCATCCAAACTATGATATAATGGACACACCTTTGAAAAACTGGAGAAACAACTTGAGTACACCAGTTACTGTTCACCTTCCCCCCGACACCTATAAACGTGCCGAACGGCTTGCCAAATTAACAAGCCGCACGGTGGCCGACGTTTTAACCGACACGCTGGAAATTTCGCTACCAAAGCTAAACGAAACTGCCGAAAGCCTGGTTATCCTTGAAGATTTAACGGATGAGGCCATTTTACAACTAACGGAGCTTGAGCTGGATAAGGCAACTGATAAACGTCTCAGCGAATTGCTGTATGCACAGCAAGCCAACACACTAACCCTGTCAGGCCAACATGATCTAACACAACTGATGCAGCTATACCAGGAGAAGTTGCTACGCAAGGCTCAGGCTTTGGCTGAAGCTGTTAAACGCGGTTTAATTCCCCCTCTTTCTGAATGAGTTCCAGACACATTTCACAAAATTTACGCAATCGAATACGTACCCAGGCACAGGATCGCTGTGGATACTGCCGCCTGTGTAACAACTACAAAGGCATCAAAGTTGACGCAATTGATCCCATGACCTATGAGACCGTGCCGCTCTTTACCCCACGCACCCAAAGCTGGGCAGAGCATTTTCAGTGGAGCGCAGACCAGACACAAATCATGGGCAAAACGGCCGTTGGTCGTGCCACCGTGTTAGCCCTTCAACTCAACAATATCATGGCTGTTTCAATCAGGAGAGCCTGGGTTCAGGCTGGTTGGCATCCACCTCACCCTTAAAGGAGTTTTTATGACCGACCACATTCTCACCACCACCAATGAACAAATCCTCACCATCACCATCAACCGCCCCGACAAGAAAAACGCCCTCACCCGCGCCATGTATGCCTCCCTCGCTGAAGCCATCAACCGCGCCAACGACGACAGCGGCGTGCGCGTGCTGCTGCTCACCGGCAGTGGCGACAGCTTCACCAGCGGCAACGACATCATGGACTTTTTGCAGCAGCCCCCCAGCGACGAATCCAGCCCTGTTTCCCATTTCCTGAAGGCCATTGCCACGGCGCAAAAATGTTTGGTAGCGGCCGTTAATGGCCTCGCCATTGGCGTTGGCACAACGATGCTGCTGCACTGCGATCTGGTCTATGCCGCCGCCAGCGCCCGGCTGCAGCTGCCGTTTGTCAACCTGGGCGTGGTGCCGGAAGCGGGATCCACCTATCTTTTGCCCCGGCTGATGGGCCACCAGCGGGCAGCGGAACTGCTGCTGCTGGGTGAGCCGTTTTCAGCGGCCAAGGGGCAGGAGGTGGGCATTATCAATGAAGTGGTGGCGGATGAGGCGTTGTTTGACCATGCGTGGGGGGTAGCGCAAAAGCTGGCGGCCAAGCCCCCGGCGGCGCTGCGGCTGACGAAGGGGTTGATGAAGGAAAACGGCCGTTTTACCCTCGAAGCCATCCATCGTGAAAGCACCCACTTCCGCGACCGCCTGCAATCCCCCGAAGCCATCGAAGCGTTCACCGCCTTCATGCAGCGCCGCCCACCCAACTTCTCCCAATTTAGCTAGTACCGAGGGGCTATACGTTCCCGCAAACCCATGTGGTACCCTTCCAATTCGGCAGTGAAAGGCAGGGAAATACGAGGATCATCATGAAACCACTACGTCACCTTCTTTATGTATTGGCAGTCGTCTACAGCCTTTGGTTGCCGGGGAAAATTGTGGGAGCAGAAACGGCCGTTTCCCCCCACCACCCCACCCAACCCGCCGCCACACTCGTCCCCTACGGCACCACCTGGAAATACCTCGACAACGGCACCGACCAAGGCACCGCCTGGTACGCCACCAGCTTCAACGACAGCAGCTGGGCCAGCGGCCCCGCCCAACTTGGTTACGGCGACGGCGACGAGGCCACCACCGTTAGCTATGGCGGCAACGCCAGCAACAAATACATCACCACCTACTTCCGCCACACCTTCAACGTCGCCAACGCCAACGCCATCACCACCCTCAACTTCTCCATCCTCCGCGACGAC
>WBZL01005177.1_pt1 | contig 10907 bp, 9 predicted proteins | sample 5204291 | NCBI WGS metagenome assembly WBZL01 (sample SAMN12344345, study PRJNA552823) | activated sludge metagenome | biome: Activated sludge suspended growth; feature: Nitrification reactor; material: Wastewater; isolation source: activated sludge from nitrification reactor of wastewater treatment... | reverse complement strand
ACTTTAAATTCGCTGTTATGCTCAAGCTCCTCTACAAAATCAACAGCATCTTCTAAAACATCTTTTTCTATCAAGCTATCCATGCTTGCATTAGCTTTAATAAAAGCACTGTCAACACATTGCCACCACAATCAAACATGCTGGAAGAAATGACTGAATATGAATGGGAGTTGTTTTCACGGGCTATGATTGATATTTCCAGAACAAACTTCAAGGAGGTAGCAAAAAAAATACCTGTAGCCAAAACACATACCAAAATGCTCGATTTGGGTGGCTCTCATGGCTTATATAGCATTGAACTTTGCGAGCGAAATCCCAATTTGAAATCAACTATCGTGGACCTGCCGCCAGTGAAAAAATATGCTGATGAGTGTATTGTAAAATACAACGCTGCAAAAAATGTTTCATTTCTTACTGCCGACTTTATGAAAGATGAACTTCCAAAAGGTGTTGACATCATTCTTGCATTTAATATTATACACGGACTAAATCCAGCAGAAAACGAAACATTGGCTAAAAAGGTTTATAACTCACTTAATGACGGAGGAATGTTTGTAATACTCGACCAGATAAAAGGCATTGGCGGAAGCTCACAAATGTCAAAAGCAACCACTTCATTTATGGCATTAAATCTGCTTCATCAGGCAGGAGGTAAAACATACTCAAAATCCGAAATAGATACATTTACAAATAAAGTAGGTTTTAAAAAGACAGAACTGAAAAAGCTGAATGCTCCCGGCTTCGGCATAGTAATTTGCCATAAATAGATACTCTTCCTAATATTTTTGAAATGTAGCCCTATGAATTGTATCGGTAGCTATTACACGACTTGATATTTTTTGATGAATTAATATTTTGTATTAAGATTTTTACTCCAATGTGAGCAATTTAGAACAGATTGACTTTGTCTGGTCAAATACGAATAGAAACAATCCCATTCTTTGAAATTATTTCATAATTTTTGAATATAGTGCAATACAAAATAAATTGTATTGCAGTAAAACTTTATCAGATAACTCAAAAAATAATTTATACCATAAAATACGTATTTCCTTAAAAACGCTAATTATTTAATTTTATAAAAAGAAGTAAAATGAGATTCTTATTTTTTTTAGTTATTTACTTATGTAGCCAAAGTTTAATAGCACAAGAACTTATACGCTTTAAAGGCAACAATGGAAAATTTGGATTTAAAGACAATACTGGCAAAGTAATTGTACAGCCAAAATACGACCATATTTTTATCTTTAAAGAAGATGTGGCAGCCGTAAATATTGGTGGCTACTATGATGATATTGATGATGATGTAGTTGGCGGAAAATGGGGTTACATCAATAAGAAAGGTATTGAAATTACACCTATAAAATACGATTACGCTTATGATTTTGCGAGTGGACTGGCAAAAGTAGAAATTAACAATTCTATTTTATTTATTGATAAAACAGGAAAAGAAGTGAGTAATCCATTGCAAATAAAAACGGAACAAGATAATGTTGTTTATACACCAACAATACCATTAGCCAAACCAATAGGAAAATTAATAAAATATCAAGACAATAATAAAAAGTATGGATTAAAAGATAGTAAAGGCACTATCATCATTGCTCCAAAATTTGATTATGTAAATGAATTTGAAAATGGTTTAGCCAGAGTACGTATTGGAGTAAATTACGAAACTTGGAAATATGGTTACATTGACTCCTTGGGCAATGAAGTAATACCCATAAAATATCATTCACTTAGTGCTTTCGAGGAAGGTTTAATTTGTGCAGGATTAGATCATAAATATGGTTTTTTTGATAAAACAGGCAAGACCATAATACCTTTTAAATATAAATATGCTAACTCTTTTAAAGATGGTTTGGCAGTAGTTGTCTTAGAAAATAATTTGTATGGCTATATAGACAGATATGATAAATTAATTATACCAGCAATATACAATTACGGATATAATTTTAAAGATGGAATGGCATTGGTTAGTTTAAAAGATAAATGGGGATTTATCAATAAATCCGGTAAAGTAGTGATTCCAATTATATATGACAATGCATTTGAATTTAATGAAGGATTAGCTGCCGTTAATAAAGGAGGTGTCAAATCTGGGAATACACTTACCGGTGGAAAATATGGATTTATTAATACTTCTGGCGAAGTTGTTGTTCCACTTATTTACGATCAAGTGCTATCGTTTTCTGAAGGTTTGGCTTGTGTAACCCAAAACAACAAATCGGGTTTTATTGACAAAACGGGAAAAGTCATTATTCCGTTGCAATATGAATATAGAACCAGCTTTGATTACGGAAAAGCGTATGTTACTTTAAATGGAAAAGATTTTTATATAGATAAAACAGGTAAAGAAACTACACCATCTAAACGGATAACTTACACTAATGGATATTATGTTGGAGAATTCAAAGATGAAACCATCAGAAATGGAAAAGGAAAAATGGTTTGGGAGAGTGGCGATATCTACGAAGGAGAATGGCTGAATGATGAAATACATGGAAAAGGAAAAATTACCTACGCTAATGGAAACATTTACGAAGGAGATTTTGTAAATGGAAAATTAGTAAACCAAACAAATAAGAATACTACTACAGTTAAAACAAACTATTCACCTATACAATTATATGCTACAATAGCCTCACCAGAACCTGCCGAAAGTAATTTTAACAATGCTATCGCAAAGACAACTACTTCTTTAGAGCGTGGAAAAGTATTAAATGAATTTATTAATGCCGTAATGACATTAAACTATACAGACAACGAAAAAGCTGGTTTAATAGCCGACAAATACGCATCTGTAATGAAAATAGATTTTCAAGGTGTTTTTAATTCACTTATGAAAGTTGATTCAAAATATGTAACATTTTTAACAAAAAACGTATATGCCGTATTGCCTCTAAATCAGGTAAAAGCATTAAAAGATATGGCGAATTATGTTGTAACTAAATATACCAATAAAACCAATCCACCAGCTTGGCCAAGTAATGTTCCAAAAGAAGGCGAAGGCTGGAAATATTAATTCTGCATATTGAATGTTATAGTTGAAATTCAAGCTCAGATCTTACTCAAACTGAATTTCCTACAAAGAATAGACATATTTTAATAAGTAACATTAAAAGAAATTTTGCATCTTTGAAAGTAGAATTAGAAGCTATCCTAGTTAGTAATGCAGAAAAATGAAATAGAAATCTATTATCCTAAAAGCCAAATCGAATGGAGAAAATGGTTAGAAAAAAATCATCTTTCCAAACAAGCAGTTTGGCTTGTCTATTATTCAAAGAAATCAAACAAAGAATCTATTACTTGGAGTGAAGCCGTTGATGTTGCATTATGCTTTGGTTGGATAGACAGCAAAAAGATAAAAATTGATGACGAAATTTCACATCAATTTTTCAGCAAAAGAAAACCGAAAAGTACTTGGTCAAAAATCAACAAAAATAAAGTTGATATTCTCATCGAAAAAGGCTTAATGACAAATGCAGGATTTGAAAGTATAGCAATCGCAAAACAAAATAGTTCTTGGACAATTTTAGATGAAGTAGAAGAATTAATTATACCAGCAGACTTGGAAGCAGAATTTCTGGTCAAGCCAATTGCAAAAGTTCATTTTATGAGCTTAAGTAAATCAAGAAAAAAAATGATTTTGCAATGGCTAGTGCTTGCCAAAACAGCTACAACTAGACAAAAACGAATCGTTGAAATCATAGAACAAGCAGAACGGAAATTGAATCCAAGACACTTATAGAAATAGGACATACAACTTTATCTACATATTATAATAGCAGTATTTTGAGTTTAAATATTTCATATCTTTGTTTATAGTTCATTATAAATACTTCAAGTTTTTTTGATTTTATTTTTTTTCATACAAATGTTTGCGAACTAAGTCTAATGTGTTATATTTAATTTAATATTATTGCAAAATCGTGAAATAATCATGATAATCACTAAACTATAAGACATTATTGATGATTTCAATTAGAATCACGAATTAGCTTGTCATTACATTTCCAAATTTATAGTGAAAAGACTTGTTTAAGTGAATAATATAAAATGCATTTGATTCTTGTTATAAATCACAGTAAAACACAAAGTCCATAAGAGAAGACAAAATAAACATGTTATAAAATATGAAAAAAATCAGCTAATAATTGTCATAGTAAGCGTTGTAATTCTTATTGCAATATTGACAAATCCGAATCAAGACAGGCATAAAGAAGTTATTAAAAACAAATTAAATTCCTATATGCAGAAATCAATGAATCCAGAAGGTGATGAATCAGAAAATGAATGGGAGCAAGTAGGACAAGCATTAGGAATGATGATAGGAGGCACATTGGTTGAAAATGTAATTGACAATCTTGTAAGCACAGATAACTATATTTTGTTTTCCACAACGAAAATAAATTGGGACGGAAAATCAAGAATTATTGGAATTGGTGCTTTCGGAAATGTATATATAACAAATAAACTAGAAGAAGCACTGGATAAAGGATTGCTAAAATATTAATCATATTATTCAGTCCTACTGTCTAACTTGCAGATGGATTAACAGAAAGCCAGCAAATTATAGGTTTGTTTATTTGTGCAAGATGATAAAATTTTGCTCCTCTCATGAACTAGCAAATTAAAATGAATACAGATATTTTTTTACAGGTTGATAAATACATTAGTAGTTTACTTGCTCCACTGCTATAACTATAAATTTTGTAAACATCATTAATTAATTTATTTATATGATTTTAGAAGCAGCGATATTATATGTAAAAAAAGGTGAAGAGGCAAATTTCGAAATCGATTTTCTGAAAGCAGGAAAGTATATCAGTTCAATAAATGGTTATATAAAACACTCATTACGAAAATGCATAGAACAACAAAATAAATATATGCTTCTTGTTGAATGGGAAAATTTGGAAGACCATACAATTGGATTTAGGCAATCAACTCAATATTTAGAATGGAAAAATATGCTACATCATTACTATGAACCATTTCCGATAGTAGAACATTATATGACAATTATTGAAAATGAAAAATAACAGATTTTGATTATTCATTTTTTTACAATGAAACAAATTTTAAATTCATATTACGACCAAAGAGCCAAAGAATACGATAAGGTATATCAAATTCCCGAAGAGCAAAATGATTTACAAAAAGCAAGTTACTTGTTTCAAGAATTATTTACCGATAAGAATGTATTAGAAGTTGCTTGTGGCACTGGATATTGGACAGCACAAATTTCAAAAACTGCTGCTTCTATATATGCTACAGACATTAATCAATCTGTAATTGATATCGCTCTAAGAAAGACTTACGATTGTCCCGTCCATTTTGAAGCTATTGATATGTATAATATGCAAACATCACAAAAATACAATGCATTTTTTGGTGGTTTTATTTGGAGTCATATTTTAATGCAAGAAATCGATACATTTTTAGCACAAATTCACACACTGCTATATGCTAATAGTATAATTGTATTTATTGACAGCAAACAGATTGCCGGCAAAGCACACGATAAAAAATCGATAAGCAGAATTGATGAAAATGGCAACACATTTCAAACGAGAAAACTGGAAAATGGAAATGCTTTTGAAGTATTGAAAAATTTCCCGACTAATGAATTCTTGAACATTAAATTATCGAAGATTGCAACGTCAATAGAAGTAATAGACTTAGAACATTATTGGATTGTAAGCTGCAAAATAATGAAGTAAATGCTATGGCGGTTTCTACAAATCAATAGCTAAATATTTTTCACTTAAATCGTGATAAGGTATCTTATGTTCGTCTAATAACTTTTTGTAAGTAGTAATATGGTATCTGTCATTCTCGCTGGACAATAATATTTTTTTAAAGTTATAGTTAGATTTTATCGAATCAATATTCAAATAACAATTGTCACATATTAGCAAATAGTCAATGTTTATTGGTGTTTTAAATGTTTTCCTTGTGTTTTTTCTATTCATAAAATAAATACTTTTATCCTGAATAAATAATAAATCATTTTCTTTTTTCATTTTTTCTTCTTTCACTGAGTCTGTCAAAAAAATTGAATGGTATTCTTTTATGCCTAAAATTCTATGCGAATTCTGAATAGAAAATGAAAATGATTTTTGAGTTATTGTGTCTTTTATATATAGTGTTTGCTTTCCATTTGCATTGTTGGCTAATACAAAATTATTGGCTAAAGAATAAAGCACCAATTGCCTTTTTCTTATTTGATTGACGTTGTTTTGGTACGACATGAAAATACATACAATAAAAATGAGTAATGCACTAATTAGATATTTTGTATTCTGTTTGATGATGAAATATGCCAAACACAAAACACCAATAAACAACAGTATTAATTGCCATTTTGTAATGTATAAATTATTTATTTTTCCTAGCGGTAGCTTGGAGAAAAAATAAGTGAGTTGTATGAAAATACGAATACATATTGTATCTAACTGTCCGATGAGTACTGCCAAAAATGGAATGTAACTAAATGGAATTAGAGCGATACTTAGCCACAATATGACTGCTGATAAGGGTATTGCAAAAATATTTGCAAACAAAAAATAGGTGGGAAAATTTCCAAAATAATATATACTCAATGGCACTGTAAATAATTGCGCTGCAATACTTGCCGACCATAAACTCCATATTTTATCAACTATTTTTATAGGTGAATAATATATCGCATAGATTGGTTTGTAAAAAATAAACAAACCTAACATCGCCAAATACGACAATTGAAATCCAATGTCAAATACATTATTTGGATCAATCAGTATTTGTAATAGTGCAGCACCACATAAAATGTTTAAGTTGTTGACGTATTCTTTATTCAGTCGCCCAAAGTTTAGTAATGTAAACAAGATGGCAGCACGAACGCACGCTGCTGAAAAACCAGTAACAAATGTGAACAACCAAATAAATCCTAATGTAAATACAAATTTTGCAATCTTGATGCGTTTGCTACGGTCTTGTATAAAACTCAAAAAAAATAGCAACATACCATAGATAATGCCAACGTGTAAACCTGATACAGACAAAATATGCAAGATGCCTGTATAGGCAAATGCATTGTATAATTCAACATCAATATCCGCTCTATGTCCAAGCAGAATGCCATCGGCCAAAGCAAAATTTTCTGAATTTGTAATGTATTTTTTCAAATATGCCTGCACATATATACTAATAGTATTGCTTATCCTCTTGACAAATAAACTTTTGTGCTTTTGTGTTATTGTCAGGTCAGATTTTATAAGGTATTGTTGATGAAAAATACGCTTGTGTTTTAAATACTTTTTATAATCAAATTGTCCAATGTTTTGTGGTGTTCCAATCGGTTTATGATGTAACCTAAATAGAATCTCATCACCAATTTCTAATTGTTTTGCAATACTGTCTTTTTCAATATATACCAATAGATTTCCATCAGCATTTTTTTTATTTTTATTACTGTCAATTACTGCTTCGATTTTAATGACAGTTTTATACGTTTTTTCTTTTTCTTCAATGGGCTTTGCAATAATTCCTTGTGCATATTCAGCATTCGTTTTTGAATAATGATTTTTCTGATTATCATACCTAGTGCTTGTAATCATTAAACCACCTATCAATATCAAACATGTATAGACAAACAGAGCGTTTACATTTTTTGTAGTTTTATTTTTTACGCTAAAATGGCTGATGATACAAATACTTATCCAAGCTACTGTGATGCATAGTAACACTGTGAAATTGCATTCAATATAATTAAATAGCGTAATGCCAATGAGCAAAGGCACTATCATTTTTAATATGGGAAGATGCGCAGGTTTATATGGCATATTCTAATATACAAAATGTTTCTTATAAAAAAAGTCGCAACTTCAGTTGCGACTTTTTTTATAACATTCAAAGCAAATTTATTTTTTTCTATTCTTCTGCGCTTCTTGTTGTTGTTTCATGATTTCTTGCATTCTTTGTTGGAAAGAATTTTGTTTAGGTGGTTTCTTCTTATTTTCTTGTATTTGACGGTGTATCTCGTCTTCATCTATAAAGAATTTTTGGATAAACCAATTCTGACCTAAAGTGAGAACATTAAACAAGAAATAGTAGTAACTCAAAGCGGCAGGTTGCTTGTTAAACATAAATAATAACATGATAGGCATTACGTACATCATCAATTTCATTTGCTGTGCCATCATATCATCAGCACCAGCACTCGGCTGCATTTGACTGCTAAGTTTTGTCACTGCAATCGATGAAACTGCCATTAGTATTGTAAATAAACTGATGTGATTGCCAAATAAGAAATTAATTACAGGTATGTTTTGCGTCCAGCTAATTATTGCATCAAAGCTTGATAAGTCAGTTGCCCATAAAAAAGGCTGCTGTCTAAGCTCAATCGAGGCAGGGAAGAAGCGGTACATCGCAATCAATATCGGCATCTGCAATAACATCGGTAAGCAACCACCAAACGGACTCACACCAGTTTGACTATATAATTCCATTTGCTTCTGACCAAATTCAGCCTGACTAGGATATTTCTTTTTCAATTCGTCAATCTCTGGTTTTAGCACTTTCATCTTCGCCATAGAAATCGTCGATTTATATGTGAATGGAAAAGTAACCAACTTAATAACTATTGCTAAAATCAAAATGATGATACCATAGTTTGAAATAAATTTACTTAAGAAATGAAATATCGGAATAATGAAATATTTATTGATGATGCTTAAAATACTCCAACCTAAAGGCACGATTTCCGTCAGCTGTACGTTCATTTTTTTCAACTCATCGTACTTATTCGGTCCCATAAACATGTGCATTGGGAAATTAAATGCATTATTATTGTTGTATGGTATTTGCAATTGTGTGCTAAACGTTTTTACAATAGCATTGTTATTTGTTGGCGTTACTACGCTTAACTTTGCGCCACTTTTAAAGCTTTCTTTAGCCGCAATCAAAGAGGTATTGAAAAATTTCTGCTTATATGAAACCCAATGTAATGGAGTTTCTACTTCTTTGTCTTTATCTCTTGATAAATCATCTTCTTCTTTGGCATTATTCATAAAATACAATGCCGTGTTAAATCGCTCGTCATCAATGCCACCTTCTTGTGCTGGCAAATCTTGTTTCCAATTTAAAGTAATAGGTTGGTTGCTGGCTAATATATCAGAAAGGTTTACTGCATTCACACTGAAATCAACAGCATAGCCTTTTCCATTTAGTGTGTATTTGTGCTCATATATTTTTCCGTTGCCAATGTCTATTTTATAAATGATATCTAATTTTTCATCACCGCTTATTTTTTTAGGAGCAGCATTAGATGTAAAATACAATAATGAAGTTTGGATAGGCACTTTACTTGTATTCGTATATAAAGTAAAATTGAAATCGCCACTTTTGTCTTCAAATAAAATAAGCGGTTTTTTTGTGAACGTTTTAAAGCCTTTTAATTCTACTTTTTTAATAAAGCCACCTTTGTTACTAAATGTATAAATACAATTGTCATTTTCAATTGTCACCAATTGCTCGTTGCCTTTAGTAAAGTTGGCAAACGAACCATACGCCTGCGCTTTAGAAGAATCTATTGCTGTTGTTTCTACTTTAGTATTAATACTGTCAGTATTTGCTACTTTCTCTGTTTTATTTTCTGTAGGATACTTAGATGCCGTTTCTTGTTTTGGTGGGTGCGACTTTAAATACGCGGCCTCTTGCTGCTGCGTGTAAATAGTAAATCCAAGAAAAATAAGAATGATAAGTGTAATACCGATTACCGTGTTTTTGTCAAAATTCATCTTCTTTGTAATTGAAGCGCAAAGGTAGTGATTTAGCATGAACCATACAAAGCGCATTAAAATAACCTTAGATTAATTATTTTAGTTCCAAGCTCTACACGATGTTAATAAATGCATTTGCCTATACATCAGCATTCCTTATATTTGCGACATGAGTAAAACAACCTTAGTAATTATGGCTGCTGGTATGGGCAGCAGATATGGTGGCGTAAAGCAAGCCGCAAGTTTCGGTCCGAGCGGAGAATGGCTGATGGATTATGCAATTTATGATGCACAAAAAGCTGGTTTTGATGATGTTGTGATAATAACAAGAAAGGATTTGTTGAGTGAAATGGAACAACACATGAATGCCGTTTGGTCAAATAAAATTCCGATTCAGTTTGTAATTCAGCAAGCACCAGCAAGCGCGCCAGCAAGCAGAACAAAACCTTGGGGAACAGGACAAGCAATATTAGCCACTAAATCTGTAGTGAAAAATCCATTTGTGGTAATCAACGCCGACGATTTTTATGGCAGAGAAGCGTACGTGGCCATGCATCAGTTTTTAACGAATTGCGATAATAATTCACCTACATTTTCACTAGTTGGCTATGTTTTAGAAAATACTTTGTCCGACATTGGTTCTGTATCTCGTGGCGTGTGTGTGCTCGACGAAAATCAAAAATTATTATCCATCACAGAAATGACACAAATAGATATCAGAAATGAGAAATTGCAAAATGAAAATGCAGACGGCTCGTTTACTGATATTCCAGATAATAGTTTTGCTTCTATGAATTTTTGGGGTTTTACTTGCCTGTTATTTGATGAATTAGAAAAACAATGGCAATCATTTTTTGAAAAAAATATCAATGAACCCAAAGCTGAATTTCTGATTCCAACAGTAGTTTCTACTATGATGAATGAAGGAAAAATAAATGTTCAATTATTGCCTAATGGCATAGAGTGGTTTGGTGTTACTTATTCTGAAGAAAAAGATTTGGTGATTGCTAAATTAAGAAACAAGATTAAAGAAGGCATTTATCCAAGTGATTTGTCTAAATGAAAACTTAAGATGCTTGTAGTTTGATTTTTAAATCTTCACTATTCTTCCTAAGCCAAGCAAGAGTCGAAAGTCATTCC
>WBZL01005176.1_pt1 | contig 10908 bp, 11 predicted proteins | sample 5204291 | NCBI WGS metagenome assembly WBZL01 (sample SAMN12344345, study PRJNA552823) | activated sludge metagenome | biome: Activated sludge suspended growth; feature: Nitrification reactor; material: Wastewater; isolation source: activated sludge from nitrification reactor of wastewater... | reverse complement strand
CGACTCGTGATGGTTGGCCCTCCGGCGCTCAACGACATTGCAGGCCAGGAAATCCGGGAACTCCAGCGTGACACGGCGCGGTATGCCTTCCGGCTCGGACAGGGGTTGTTCGGCTCCCTGTCGCTCCTGCGTCCCTTTCTCCTGGACTCAGTGGAATCCCGGGAGGACATGCCGTGGCAGCTGGTCGGGCGGTACGCCGTCCCCTTTCTGGGCCGCGAGGGCACGAACCACCTCCTCGCGTTGGCCGGATCCCTTCGGGAGGAGGAGGTGGGGGACATCGACCTCACGCGGCTTCGGCAGCGGACGCTGGTGACCCGGGGGACCAGGGATCGATGGTGCACGCGGCCTGTCGCGGAGGGCTACGCGAGTGCCATCCCCCGGGCGATCTACCAACCCGTCGACGGCGTCGGCCATCTTGTCCCCGAGGAGGACGCGGCCGCCCTGTCTCAACTGATCCTGGCCTTCGTGCGTACTCGTGACGAAGGAGGCGGCTGATAGCGGGTACCGTCGGGTACCGGCTCATTGTTAGTTTTCCGGCTGCCCCGTTTTCAACTCCTACCCGGCCGACATGGCAAAGAAATCTGTCCGGCGTCCGTCACCCCCGGCGTCCAGTGGTCCCACCCCATTCGATCAGGTGCGCGACGAGCTCTTCCAGCACATCATGACTTGCGGCGTCATCGGCGCCGACCCGGCACATCAGGGTGAGTGGTTCGAGGACACCATGAAGTACCTGTCCGACCGGTACCATGAGTTGTCCCCCGCCGAGCTCAAGCAGCTCCGCGTTCTGGGTGACCGGTTCGTCCAGCCCCCCAAGACCCGCCAGTCGGACGAAGCCGTAACTGCCGCGTGAGACCAGGCCCCCGCAAGGAAGCGGGGGCCTCTGTATTTCGGTCAGCGACGGTTCGGTCGGGCCTGCCGCAGGACGATGCCGGCCCGGACCCCGCCACCTAACGCGACCTCGAGCGCCCAGCGTCCTCCCGCGCGTCGGCGTCCCTCGACGCCAACGCCCACCACCAGGCGGGGCTCCCATGTCCCGCCCGTGGCCATCGCGCTCATCCCGCCAATGCCGTAGATGGCACGGCGGGATTCGCCAAACGGGTCGAAGACGAAGCGACTGGTGAGGTCGAGGCGACCCGCCGTTCGCTGCGGGCCGCGGGTTGACCGGCCGATCGCCCCAGAGGCCTCCACGCGCACGTAGGTGGACGCGAGGGCATGAACCCCGACCCCGACCTGCACGCTCCCCGGCGACGACGCAATGGCGTCCACGCGCGCGAGGACGCGAAGTGGCCCCTGCCCTTCGGCGACCGAGGCGGCAAGGCCGAGGCAGCATGCCACGCGCCAGATCACGTGCGAACCCGCTCCCGCCAGAGCAGCAGCGTGTAGTCGATCACCGCATACACCGCCACCACCGCGATCAGCGGGACGAGGCGATCGACAAGCGCGGGCTGCACCAGGACCGCGACGAGGAGCAGGAGCTGCAGCGCGGTGACCACCTTGCCGGCGAGCCGTGCGCGGAAGGTGATCGGGCGCAACCAGGAGACGTTGCGCGCCACGACAAAGCCGATGGCCGTCATGATGTCCCGGAAGATCACGATGAGGTACTCGACCCACGTCAGCTGACGCTCGATCAGGTAGACACAGACGGCAGTGAAGACGAAGATCCGGTCCGTGATGGGATCGAGCAGTGCCCCCCAGCGTGTGGTGCGCCGGGCGCGCCGCGCGAGGAATCCGTCGAGCCAGTCTGTGAACGCCGCGACGAGGATGATGGCCACGCGCTGCCCTGGCTCGCTGAGCGCGACGAATGCTGCCGCGAGCGCGAGACGCGAGAGCGAGAGCAGGTTGGGGATCGAAGTCCACTCGGCCACGGCGGCAAGGTATCACGAGTGGCGCAGAGCCCGGCACTGGGGCAGCTCCCTAGATTCCCGCCATGTTTCCCCTCGACCGCGCGTGGTGGGTCCTCGGAGGTGCCCTGGTTGCCCTCGCCTGGAACCTCATCCTGGCTGCGCGGATCGCGACTTCCCGGGGCCCTGCGGGCGTGCGGGAAACGAGCGGGCTCGCCGGGCTGCTGATCGTGCCGGGAGCGATCATCGCTGTGGCAGGAAGCTGGGTCGGACTGGGACGTACGGTCGCGATGCTCACATGGCTCTGGCCCCTCACGGTGTTCCTCTTCGTCGTGCAGGCCTTCACGGTCCTGCGGGCGCGGCGGGTCAGCTCGTTTGTCGTGGTTCCCCTCCTGCTGCTGAACCTCGTCCTCCTGCTGGGTGCCGTCTCGCGGTACGTCGCGACCTGGGGGCCGGATGTGCACCCTGCGCTCCTTGCGGCGGGTGCGGCGGTGACGAGTGTCGCCGGCCTCGCCTGGGGCCCGGACGCGCTCGGAACGCCGCTTGCGATCTTCCTTCCCCTCCTGGTACCTGCCGGACCGGCTCGCTGGCCCGGGGCGCGGCCGTTGCGTGCGGCGCTGTCGATCGGATCCCTCTCGATCGTCGCGCTGGCAGGGCTCGAGTACCCGGCGGCTGTGCGCGCAATCACCTCCTTCCGCCGCGTCGCCGACACGCCGTCGAGGGAGCGTCCGCGCGGTGACCTGGCGGTGGGGCTGCGCCTGTTTCCCGCCCTCGACCGCGCCCCGGACCGGACGGCGATCCGCTATGACCTGCCCCTCGCCGACTCCCTGGGTGCCCGGGTCCTGGCCGTGGTCATCACGCCATCGGGGGCGACGGGGCCCGCGCTGGATTCGCTGGCCGACGTGCTGGAGGAGGTGCGCGGCGACTCCCTGCCGGTGTTCGTGTCGTTAGGCTGGGACCGGCGGGAACGTGCGCTGCGTCGGCGGAATCCGGTGGCCCTGCTGGAGGCGCGCCTTCGCGCGGTGGACCAGGTCGTGCGACGGGTACGCCCCGACGTCCTGGCGCCGGCGCTCGATCCCTGGGGTGCAGGGACGGCCGCGATCGGGGTGATGCCGGGTCAATGGTGGGTCGATTACCTGTCACGGGCGGCGCGCATGGCCCATACGTTGCGCCCACGGACGCGAGTCCTCGTCGCGGCCTCCACCTGGACGCCGGCCGACTCCGCCCTGCATGCCTGGGCCGCGGCGTCGCCCGACATCGACCTGCTCGGCATCTCGCTCGCCCCCGGGTTCCGCGGCGGGGGCGAGCTGCAGGCGGCGATGCGGGTCGCGTCGCGCTGGATGGCGACGACGCCAAAGGCGCACTGGATCACGTCGGTCCGCAGTTATCCGCATGTCTTCGGGGCACGTGCGCAGCAGCTGACCCTCACGGGTACGCTCGCGTGGGCCACCGCGCACCCCCGCGTCCAGGCCGTCATCATCGACGGCGCCGCAGATTACGACGTCCTGTCCGGGCTGCGCGGCGCCAACGGCCGGCTCCGCCCGGCCGTTGGCACACTCGCCGCCCTCTCCCGCTCCCTCCGTGAGGGAGCTGCTGTCCTCCAGTAGTCTCCCGACCTCACTCCCTCATGTTCTCCCCCCGCGCCCTCACGCTCCTCCGACAACTCAGGAAGAACAATCGCCGCGAGTGGTTCATGGAGCACAAGCCGGCGTTCGAGGATCACCTCTTCACGCCGCTCCGCGAGCTGGTCGAGGAACTCGACGTCCGCCTCGCGACCACCGTCCCGGAGATCGGTGGCTCGCCGAAACGCTCCATCTTCCGGATCTATCGTGATGTGCGCTTCTCAAAGGACAAGTCGCCGTACAAGACGCATGTGGCCTGCTGGCTCGCGCATCTCGACGGCGCACGCGGCGTGGGGTCCGAGGCACACGGCGCCGGGGCCGGCTTCTACTTCCACCTCGAACCCGGTGCCTCGATGGTGGCGGGCGGGCTCTGGATGCCGCCGCGACCCTCGCTGCATGCCATTCGCGAGCGGATCGCCGACGACTGGAAGGGACTCGAGAAGGTGCTTCGCGCGACCGCGTTCGCCCGCCGTTTCGGTTCGCTGGGCACGGAGCATGTGCTCACCCGCGTGCCGAAGCCCTGGGGCGCCGATCACCCGGCCGCAACCTGGCTTCGGTACGCATCCTTCACCGTGTCGGCCCCACTGACGGACGCGCAGGTGACCTCGCAGAAGCTTGCCGACCTGGTCGCAAAGGATTTCGTGCTGATGCGTCCCCTGGTTCGGTGGCTCAATGGCGCGCTCGGGTTCAAGGAGCGGACCTCGCGCCACTGACTCCGGCAGCGCGGAGTGCCTGAGCCGCTGACCGGTACGTTTCCGGGACGCGTGCGACGATGGCGCGAGCGAGGGAGCTGGCATAAGATGTCGGCGCTTCGCCCCCCACCCCCTCTCCAGGAAGCCCCCCATGTCCGGCACGCCAGCGATCGCCGCCACCAACCTCGGGTGCTCGATCACCTGCAAGAACCTCGACGCCTCGATTCGCTTCTACTCCGACGCCGTCGGATTTGCGGTCGCCCAGTCCTTCGAACACGCGGGCAAGGTCGTTGCCGCCGTCATCGGGGCGGGCGACATCCGGATCGTCCTGAACCAGGATGACGGCAAGCTCGGCTGGGACCGGATCAAGGGGCAGGGCTTCTACCTGCAGATCAACGTCGCGGGCCCGGCAGATGTCGACGCCGCTGCGGCGCGCATCAAGGGTGCGGGGCATGCGCTGCTCAATGAGCCGGAGGACCGCCCGTGGGGCGCGCGGATGTTCCAGTTCCTGGATCCGGACGGCTTCAAGCTGGGAGTCTCGACGCCGTTGCAGGGGTGATTGCCGGGTCGTGCGCGGGCCTCAACGCCCGCGCACGACTCCTTCGACCCGGCGCTCCGGGTCAAATGCCTCTCGGGCAAAGCGCTGGATGTCCGCCGCCGTGACGCTGCCGAGGCGGGGCGTTACCGCGGCCAGCTCCGCCAGCCCGGTCCCGTGCATCCAGGCGTCGAGCAGGTCGTCGAGCACCAGGGACGGGTTCTGCCGGCTGATGGCGTGGGTCCCGACGACGTACCGACGCGCCCGCTCCAGTTCGTCCTGACTGACTTCTGCGTCGCGGAGCCGCGCGAACTCGGCGAGGAGTCCTTCCCGCGCCTCGGCCTCACGCGCGGGGCTGGTCGCGATGTAGCCGAGGAAGAGTCCCCCCATGGCGCGGACCGTGGGGCCGGCATGCACGGTGTAGGCCAGCGAACGTTGCTCGCGCAGCGCATCGAAGAATCGCCCACCGAGGCCGCTCGTGACGGCCGCCAGCACGTGCGCAACGAAACGCGCATCCTCGCGCCGCCCCGGGCCCGGAAAGGCCATGACCATCGCGGTCTGCGCCTTGTCCCGCCCTTCGACCACCACCTGTCCCCGACCCTGCCACGTCGGCACCGGGACCGCGGCGCGCGCCACCTGCTGCACCCCGGCGAAATGGTGCGCCGCCAGGGCCGCGACGCGGGCCGCGTCCACGTCGCCGGTCACCGCGAGGGCCAGGTCCCCGCGCAGGACCAGCTGCTCGTGCAGCTCCCGCGCCGCCGCCGCGGTCGCCGCGCCGAGCCCCGCCTCACTCCCGGCTGCACTCCGTCCGTAGGGATGGCTGGCCCACGCCGTCCCCACGGCCAGCCGCAGCGGATACCGGTACATGTCGTCACGCAACTGCGCGACCTGGGCGAGCGCGACCCCACGTTCGACGTCGAACGCCGACGCCTCGAGTGTCGGGTGCAGCGCGACATCGGCGAGCAGCTCCAGCGCGACCTCCCACTGTGCCCGAGGCACGGAAATCCCCCACCCGATCCCGTCCGCCGTGGCGCTGGCGCTGACGCTGCCGCCGGCCAGCTCCGACGCACTCGCCAGGGCCAGCGCGTTGCGGGTGCTGGTTCCCTTGAGGGCGGTGCGGGCCATGAGCAGCGCGAGCCCGTCCATGTCGACGGGGTCCGCGGCAGCGCCCCCACGTGCAAAGAGGGCCAGGTGCACCATCGGGGCCCCCGCCGTCGCGCGTACGAGGAGGGGTACACCACCCCTCGTGCGGAAGACGTCAACGCCAGCGACCGTCTCCTCGTGCTCCGCCCGGCCGAGGGGTGGGGCCGGCCGCCCGGGCTCCATCGCGGGAATCGTCACGCGCCCTTCCCCGCCGCCTAACGCGGCAAAGGCCGCTGCGGCCTCCTCCGGCACCGGCCCCGAGTCGCGCGGATCGTAGCGCAACCACGACGCCTGGTCAGCCGCGAGCCAGGTCGCGCAGGCCGCGCGCACCTCGGCGGACGTGGCCGTGGCAAGCCGCTGCTCATACGCCAGCCCGCGCTCCCACCCACCCATCGACTCCCAGTCCGCCAGCCAGTTGGCCTGGCCGTCCATCGATTCCAGGCGCCGCAGCGTTCGCGAGGTGTGCAGCCGTCGCGCACGCTCGAGTTCTCCCTCACCGACCCCGTCGGCCACCTGCTGCACCACCGTCCATGCCTCGCGCGCCGCCGCGTCGCGGGTCGCTGCATCGCCCGACCACTGCACGACAAACACGCCGAGGTCTGCCGGCGTGTAGTTCCATGCGGTGATCGAGGCCACGAGCCGCCGGTCGCGCACCCCCTGGTACAACCGCGACGATCGCCCCCCGGCGAGGAGCGTCGCGGCGAGGTCGAGCGGCACACTGTCCGCATGATCGTGGCCGGGGACGCGCCACCCGAAGGCGCCATGTGACTGTGAGACGTCGCCACGCAGGGTGCGGTATCGGCGCCCCGGCCGCCCGTCCTCGACCGGCCCCCGGTCGCGCTGCGCGGGTCGGTCCTGGATTGGCGCGTACCAGCGCTCCACCTCGCGGATCACCGTGGCTGCCGGCACATCGCCAACGATGGACAGCACCGTCTCCGACGGCTGATACCACGTGCGATAGAAGCCCATGAGATGCTCGCGCCGCAGGGCACGCAAGCCGTCGGGATGCCCGATACGCCAGCGCCGGATCCGGTGCCGGTCATGCAACAGCTCGAACAGGGTCTCGGTGGTCACCGCCTCCGGCGTATCGGCCTTCCGCTTCGCCTCCTCGATGATCACCTCGAGCTCACGCCCGAGTTCACCGGCATCGATCGCGGCGTTCGCCCACGCGTCGGCCTGGATCTCGAGTGCCTCGGCGAAGCTGGCGCTCGGGACCACGGCGTAATACCGCGTGTGATCATAGATGGTCGAGGCATTGAGGTATCCCCCCGCCGCCTTCGTCTGCCGCGCAATCTCTCCGACGCCGCGGGTCGGCGTCCCCTTGAAGAACATGTGCTCGAGGACGTGGGCGATACCGGCCACGTCGTCGGTCTCGTCGAAGTAGCCCGCCTTCACATACGTGACGATGGCCACGACCGGTGCCGTGTGGTCCTCACGCACGAGGAGTGTCAGCCCGTTAGGCAGGACGTGACGAACGACGTCGTCGCTTGAGAACAGCATGAATCGGGAGAAGGAGTGGGACGGTCTACGGGGTCGGCGGCGGTGGCGCCGGCACCATGACGGGGGCGGCGCACTGCATCCACGGCCCGTCGCCGGCTCGCGCCAGGAAGCGCTGGGCCAGCGGCACCTGACCGAGGCGCATGAGGGTGCAGCCCATGTACCCCTGCGCGGTGCGATCAGCGGGATCGAGGCGAATGGCACGTTCGTAGAACGAACGGGCAAGGTCCGGGCGCCCGGACGCAAGGAGGACGGCCGCCAGTTCGCGATGCCCCAGGGGATTCGCCGGTTCCAGCGCAACCGCCCGCCGCAGGTGTTCGCGCGCCGACGCCAGGTCGCCTTCCTCCCGGGAAATGCGGCCAAGGTAGATCAGGGGCTCAGCCAGGCCGGGGTAGCGACCGCTCACCGCCGCAAACGCGTTGCGCGCACCGAGTCGGTCGCCGGCCGCGTACGCCGCGCGCCCGCGGCGCAACTCACCAGGCTCGCGCTGCAGCGCCCAGATCCCCCAGGCCCCTCCCCCAACCACCAACAACAGGACCATCGCGACCACCGCTCGCCCCAGCCAGTTCGGCCTGGTGGTGTTGGCCTCAGGTAGCGGAGGTGGCGGGGGGGGCGACGTGTTGCCAACGGGAGTCGCGGTCGGCGCAGGCATCGGCGTTCCGCGACGGTCCAGCGCCCCGAGGATCGTGGCGAACATCCCGCGCGCGTTCTCGAGTTCGCCGGGCGACGGGGTGTGGCCGGCTGCCACGCGCTCTGCCAGCCCCCCCAGGTCCACGATCGCATGCGCCTCCGCCAGGGACAGGACGTTGCGTCCGCGAAGTTCGCGCAGCAGCTCCTGGCCTCTCAGCGTGCTGGACCCCGCGAGGTGCTGCAGGGCCCCCTCCGCCGCCTCCCATGCCTCGGTCAGCGCGGACGCTCCCTCGGACGGCGCGGCGATCCGGTCCAGTCGCCCAACGGCTGCGCGCAGCAGGTCCAGTGACAGACGCGTCGTCATGGGCGCCCGTGCGCCCTAGCCAATGATGCGCAGCAGCCCTGCGTCCGCGCTCCCACGAATGAAGCTCTCAGCATCGGCAACCGGAATCACGACCCCGGTCAGCGAAAAGCCAAGCCGGGCCTCGTTGGCCATGTAGTCTTGTACCGAGCGAGCCCCTCCCGTGCGCGTCCCGTCCTTCATCTGCCGCACGATCTCCTCCCACGTCCCCGTGAAGCTCCGGCCATCGCGGGTCAGGACATGATGGACCGGCGGCTCCGTCCGCTCCCGGAGCTCTACCAGCATGGCGCCGAAGAGTTCCAGTTGGTGTCGCGCGACCTGTTCCTCGTTCGAGTGGAAGTTGGCCTCGACCTCGGCAAGCAGGTCGTCGATGTCATCCGACTCGCCGACCAGCTCCACGAGGCGCGCCTCCCACCCGGCGAGCGAGGGATCGTCCTCCGGGACCTTGTGGATTTCGCGTTGCAGCTCGAGGTAGCGCCAGATCCCGAGTTCGTCCCAGTGGTCTTCGGGCGTGGTGCGGCCGAGATGGTACAGCGCACCTTCGCGTTCGCCTCGGTCGTAGAGCACGTTGGCAAGGTAGATGCGCGCCTCGGCGTGCCCGGGGTCGAGGACGAGCGAACGCCGAAGGGTGCGGATGCCGGCTTCCTCGTCCCCCTGACGGTGTTGCGCATACCCCACGAGCGAGAGAGCCTCCGCGCTGTCGGGGGCGGCGCGCACGGCCGCGTCGAGGTAGGGGCGCGCGTCTTCGGCGAGCCCTTCGCGAAAGAGGGCGCGCCCGATCTGGAGCATCAGCTCGACGTCATCCTCATACCCCAGCTCGAGCGTGCGCTGAAAGAGGCGACGGGCCTCGTCCATGCGGCCGAGCTTCATGCACACTTCCCCGAGGCCAGCCAGCGCGTCCTCATGCTCGTCGTCCAGGGTCAGCGCGTGCACGAACGCGAGGCGTGCCCAGGCCACCTCATCCCGGGCCAGTCGCGCGTACCCGATCCCGACGTGCAGTCCCACCGCGGCGGGATAGGTCGCGAGTCCTTCGCGCAGCACGTGCAGTGCCTCGTCGTAACGCCCCTCGCTGTAGAGCGCGTGGGCGCGTTCGTCGTACTCCTCGGAGCTCAGGAATGGCGTCGTCATCGACCAGCACATCTCCCGTACGATCGCTGCGCGAAGAGTATAGCGCGCAGCATCACGGGATCAATAGGTGCCTGACGAGTGCTTTTCCACATCGTGATCACTCGTCAGGCAGCCAGCGCCGCGGCGATCCGGGCGGCGAGGCCCGCATTGGCCTCGAGCAGCGCGAGGTTCGCCTGCAAGGTGCGACCCTCGGTGGCGCGTTCGACGGCGGCCAGCAGGAAGGGTGTGACGCGCGGTCCCCGGATGCCCTGCTGCCGCGCCTCCTTCAGCGCCCCCTCGACGGCGCGGTCCACGACCTCGCGTGGGAGGGACGCGACTTCGGGCACGGGCTGGACGACCAGCAGGGCTTCGCGCCGTCCTAACGAGCGGTGCGCGCGGTACAGTCGCGCCACATCCGAAGGGTCGTCGGCGCGATGGGGGACCGGGAGCCCGCTCGAACGGGAGAAGAACGCCGGGAAATCGTCCGTCCGGTACCCGATCACCGGCACCGACAGCGTTTCCAGCCGCTCCAGGGTGGCCGGGAGGTCGAGGATGCTCTTCGCACCGGCACACACCACGATGGCGGGGGAACGTGCAAGTTCGGTCAGGTCGGCCGACTCATCGAAGGGTGATTCGCGATGGACGCCACCAATACCGCCCGTCGCAAACACGGTGACGTCGGCCAGGCCGATGAGCGCGAGGGTCGCCGCGACCGTCGTGGCACCACTCCGGCCCTGTGCGACGCAGTACGCGAGGTCGCGCGCGGTCACCTTGGCGATCCCGTCGCGTGCCAGGAAACGCTCGAGCTCGTGATCGCCAAGCCCCAGCGTCGGTTGGCCATCGACGACGGCAGTCAACGCAGGCACCGCGCCCCCGGCCCGCACGCCTTCCATCATGCGACGCGCCGCGTCGCGGTTGGCGGGAATCGGAAGTCCCTGGGCGAGGACCGATGTCTCGAGGGCCACCACGGGGCGCCCCGACCGATGTGCCTCGAATACCTCCGGCGTGAACCGGATGGGACCGGCCAGGGAAACCGTCACCGCGGCGACGTCAGGACGTCTCGTCTTCGAACTGCTCGGCGCGCCAGGTATCGACCTTCTCGCGCTCGCCGGAGGTGTGGTCCCAGATCGCGAGGATCTTCACCCGTTCCCCTTCCCAGGCGTCGAACCCCTTCCGGCTCCCCTTCGGGATCACGATCTCATGGCCATCCTCGAAGCGGAGGACGACCTCGGGGAATTCGGTGTTCGTGTACTGCTTGCGGATCTTCGAAGGTGTGCGTGGCATGAGCGGAGGGCCTCAGGCAGTGGCAGCGGCGGTCGCGTATTGTTGCCACGCGCCGGTGGCCAGGGCGTCATCGATCGCGGCGAAGATCACGTCCTTCGTGTGGAGGCGGAAGAGGAGGCTGCGCTTGGGGGCCTCGGCCATGATGCCCTCCCAGGTGCGCCTGCGGGGGCGGCGCATTTGATCCGCGAGGGCGTAG
>WBZL01005174.1_pt1 | contig 10909 bp, 10 predicted proteins | sample 5204291 | NCBI WGS metagenome assembly WBZL01 (sample SAMN12344345, study PRJNA552823) | activated sludge metagenome | biome: Activated sludge suspended growth; feature: Nitrification reactor; material: Wastewater; isolation source: activated sludge from nitrification reactor of wastewater... | reverse complement strand
TTTCAAAACCACCCTCACAACCATCACAATCGTCACGGGTTGGGGCGGGCGGTTCGCGCTTCAGAATGCGGACCATGACGCCAGCACGGGTATGCGTGTCGATATTGACCTGCACGCCCACCGGCCGCCACCCCGGCCGCCACCGCCGCACCGCTCACCACCCGTCACCACAGGTGGGGGTGCAGCGCAAAGCGAACCCGCCAAGCGCCAAGCGAACCGACCAGCCAGCCAGAATCCGCGCCGCAAACAGGCCATGACGGGTGCCATGACGGGCATGACGGGTGCCAAGCGAACCCGTCATGCCACCCGCCATAGAAATTCTCTTTATTTTTCATATACTTTTATATCACCATGACGGGCATGACGGATTAAATCTATTAATTTATGTTAAAAAATAAAATAAATACTCTATGTATCGGATAATTATCGTATGTTAATTATCCGATTTAAGCATACATATTCCCCCCTATATGCTTAGAAGGGTTTTCCCCATCATACCCATCATACCCGTCATATCGCTTGTAACGTATTAATTTTAATTATGAAAAAGGCATGACGGGTGGCATGACGGGTTGTGACGGGTGGTCTTGAAACCCGTCACAGGGGGAGGTTTTGGGGAATTTGAGCCAGCGCCAGCGCTGGCGTTGCACCGGGTTGCACTGGGTTGAGATTGAACCCGGTGCAACCCGGTGCAAGTGAGTGAGTTCGCGGTTCAGATCGCTTTGTGACGGCTGGCGGGCGGGTTCCCCCCCTGTGGTGACGGGTGACGGGTGAGGGTGGGGCTAGGCGGTGGCGCCGCTCAAGGTGTCCACCTCACAACGCGCTTGCCCGTTTCCGTCACTCTAGCAAGTCTTAACCGTTCCAGCTCCAGCACGGCTGGCATGACCTTTTCGGCCTGTGTGTTCATGCGTTCGCGCAAGTCGCTGACGGTTATGCCACCGGGGCCGGTCAAACGGATGTAGCTCCAAACCTGTTTTGCGAGCGGATCGGTGATTCTTTTTGCGAGCAAGTCCACGACTTCGATTTCGGGTTCCTCGCTGGATTCGTTGGTGGTGGCTTCGTCTGGCGTAGTCGCTTCAACCGGTTCGGCTGTCGCCTCGTTTTGCGCTTCACCCCCCTGTGGTAACCCCTCGTTCAGGCTGTTCAGCCAGGGCGATTCGGCGACGCGCTTTTCTCCGAACCAAACCAAATCGGGATCATCATCGTGGTCGGTGCGGAGGCGAACGCCGACCAGTTTTCGGCCTGTCATGGTTTTTTTCTGTTCTATTCGATGCTCAAACGTGCGGGCCGCATCGATAACGCCGCGAGAAAAGGCTTGCGGATTGATGCGCTCCGTTAATTCATTTTCGGAACACCACCGAATGAAGCTGGGGAACGCTCTATCGCTGGCATGTTCGATGATTTTCTTGGACTTTTTGACTTGATCGCCGGTTGTGAGGGTATGCGTTGCGAATACGCCAAGCATGACCTCCGATTGCGGACAAGGAATGAGGTTCTCGAAAACCCAGCGGCTAATCGGATTTGCGGCTTGTTCTTCTTCGCGGTTGGCTTCGACAATTGCGGATGGTGGGGTGGTCAGTGTTTTTCTGATTTCAGCTTCAGATATTTTCAAGAGTCGATTCGCTAAACCGGGGATTTCCGAGAAAAGCTTTTCTTCACCGCCCGCGTCATGGAAGGCGGCTATTTCGCTATCAGAAACAACGCGATCAAAAGTAACAACACATCGTCTCCGATAAATAGCGTCGCTATGATCGCTGAACGCGATAGACTCATTGCTAGCGACAATGCAAAGCCCCCGGAACTTCGAGTTACGAGGTTTTTTAAATTTATCTTCAACAGTAACGCCGTCGTCACCGAGTAGGGTTTTGAAGGGTTCGGTTCCTTTTTTGAATGTTTTGGTATCAGGGAGCATCAGCAATCGTTTATCGAAATAGCCCGCCGCTTCAAAGCGTCCAGCCATCCGCTCGAATGTTGTAGTTGCCGAGTTTTCAGCGCCGACCAGTTCTTTTGCTAGGCGCATGAATAGACCTTTGCCAGTTCGACTAGGGCCAATTAGATGAAGGTACTTTTGCAGTTGAACGCCGCGCAAGATCGCCGCAAGCCAACACAACAAGTAATGAACCATCGTTTCGTCGTTACCCGTCACAGACAATAGCCATTGATCGATAGCGGGACAAGTCGCATCGGGTTCGTAATGATATGGAAGCACCCACCGAAGCGCTGTATCTGGCGTAGTCTTGACGAGTTGACCTGTTGCTACATTCAAGAGTTTTCCTTTGAATGGCAACCAGCCGGTTTCTCGTTTCTTAGGTAGCGCAAGCTTTCGTTCAAGCAGATCAACGGCGCCGTTCTTTTTTGACTTCGAGTAGCCAATTTCCGAAAGTCCGGCCGCCATCAGTGCTTCGACAACCGCATAAATGGCTTCGTCATTGTCGAGCGGATGCCAATAGCCTGAAATGGCATCAAAATAATGCCAAGCTTGGCTTGCTTCGCAGCGAGCGAGCTTATTTCTTAGCAGCGGTGCTAATCGTTCAGCAACGTGCGATTCAACTACCGTGGGATGCCTATCTTTCGGGTGAGGCGTCGTCAAGTCAGGAATATTCTCGAAAACAAGCATGGCGCGTGTTTCGTCGCTCACTCGAAATTGAACAGTGACGGATTCCGGGTCTTGTGGGATTCGTTCTTCTTGCTTTGCGAGTGCGGCCGGCCCGGTATCAGGTGCGGCGCGCGCTACATCCACCATCGCCGCAATTTGTTGGGGTGACCACCCGGCGCCTTCCAGGTCTGCAACGTCCATTCCGGGTTCAAGTGATGACACCCGTTCGGTGGGTGTGTCGTTCCAATCAACAAGCCGGATTGTTGTCGCGCCCGCCGCACGAGCTAGTTTAGCCACCGCTGCCGCATATCCTTCGCCTGGTTTATCCTTGTCTGGCCAAATCGTGACCTCCCGCCCTTCTAGTACCGACCAGTCCGACTTGTTGGCGGAGCCGCTCCCGAATGAACTGGTCACCGAGGCCAAATCCGGCAACAACTCCTTTGCGGCATTCGCGCACTTCTCGCCTTCCACCACCAGCACCGGCGCGTCCGGCTTAGCGTATAGCTCGTCCAGGCCGAACAGCGGGCGGTCCTTTTCTGGCCCCTTCCAACGCCATTTCAACATCCCGTCTTCCCGTACCCACAAGCTGAGCGGGCGCGGGTCTTTGTCGCCGTCCGGCTTGGCAAACATATAGATGTAGAAATTCACGTTGCCATCGGCGTCGCGATAAGGCCATACGTTGTTGGGTTCGCCGAGCGATGGTTGACCTTTCCAACCTACGTGCCGGGTGGGCGGTTCAGGCGCGATGCCCGGAACCGGCATGACGATCCGCCAATCCGCCCAGTAGTCCTTCTGTTTGTTGCCCTTCGCGGCCTCGCCGGGCTGCTCGGCTTTTTCGCCGGTTTTCTTGCGATTCAGCAGCCCGGCCACATCGATCAGTTTGCCGTTCTTACCTTGGTACGCCGGGTGTCCGACCTGCCGGGCTACCTGTTTTGCTGCATCCAGTTGCCTGATGTCGCCGCGCAGGTAGGCGAACAAGCTCACCAAATCGCTGCCCTTGATACCGTCCATCGCGAAGTCGGACCACTCGCCGGTCCTGACGTTGATCCGAAAGTTGCCGGTGCAGTCATCGTCTGCCCGCCTTGGGTTCCTTACATCGTATTCGTCACCGTTCAGCGTGCCGCCCGGCAGCCAATCCCGCAGCAGGCATTCGCCTTGCCGCAAGGCAGCTTCGGCAACGGATTGGATATAGGTAACGATCATGGCGCATCCCTCGGTTTACGAGCGCACCCGGCGCGATTGCGTCCAAGCCAAGACTTGCGCCCGATGCCAGCCGATAGCGTTGGACGACAAGATCACTCTGCGCGGGAAGGTTCCGGCACGCTCCAGCCGGTCAATCGTGCTGCGGGAAAGGCCGGTCAACTCCTTGACGGCAGGGAAGCGGATTAAACCGCTGGAATCGGGAGCGGGAGAGATTCCCGCCGATTGCGTAGTAAGCATGATTTTTTACCTTGGTGCAGCTTGCAAGTTCAAGCCATACCAAGGTAAATCAAATTGCGGGGGCTAATTCGCGCCTACTTATGTAGACGCATGGGCCTACACAAGTAGGCCCGAATTAGTGCGCCTAACCCGTTGTTTGGGCTTTTGAAAGCCATCGCATGATCGTATCGGGCGCGTTTTCTCGACTGAAAAGAACACCAGCCGCACGGGCTTCATCGAAAATTTGATCGCAAACGTGATTGGCAACCGCTTTTTTACTAGAGCGGCGGTTATTCTTGCGATAGGCTTCCGCAAGCTTAACCGCTTTGGCTTTAATCATCGTCTCCCCGTTTTTTTTGGCACGGGCCTGTCTCATTTTTTTGCCGAGTTCCGAATCTTTCCGGTGTATGGGGGTTGTATCAACGGCTTTTGATGATTGCAGATCGTCTCGCCAATACAAGTCCTCCACGCGGACCCGATTCCAGCGAGTGAGCGCAAAGAAGAAATCGCAAGATGGAAACAGGTTCGGCCATTGCTGGCGCAAGGCAGGAACATCGTGTGGAAAAAGATAACTAATCAACGTACTACCATCACGAAATACACAGTACGCTTCTTCATGGTCGAGAAACCAAAACCCCTCCAAGCGCAACAAAATCGGGGGATTATCAGGATCGTGAGGCTCATGAAAACACATGTGTATGTAATCCGAAGAAGCGTTCACCGGATCGTCGTTGGTATTGGGAGAAACCGGTATCAGATACGCTTCGCATATGTCTAATCCCTTCCGGAGTATTTTGATGGCTACGCGCAACTCTTTATTTTTCGTCATCAATTCCAAATGAGGACATGATCCTGGATACTCTGCTAGCGGTTTCCAGCGGTGATAGTCGATGGTCAGTCCGACCAGTGGAGACTGGCGGTTACCCTTGCTCGGCAAAACGCCAGAGAACCATTCCCTCTCTTTTTCCTCTACCTGATCCACCGCAAAAAGGGAGTCCCTTGCTGGCAAGTCCAACCGTCCCAAAGGATCGAACGCGCCGAAGTCGAGAAATCCCCAACCCGGCTTTTGTGTCCGGAAAGCGGCCACTCGTTCCCCGATAAACCGGTGGATGTCACCCGATACCCGAGCTTGCCACCGAGCGACCAATTGGCCGTAAGTCAAATAGCGTCGAGAAGGAACAAAGCGAAAAACCTGTTTGGCGAGAAACCGGCAGTCCATCAGTGCGTTCGGGTCTGTTGTGCCCGACCAGCTAAAAAAGGCTCTGGGTCTTTCGGTCCATGCCCACAGCCCCCGCCTGCCATCGATCCACATCCGCAACTCGGCTTCGGTCAAATCGGGATAACGGGACCGGAGAGCAGCGAGCGCGTCGCCGTAATTCAAAAAACGCATCGTAAGAGCCCCTACACGCTGGCCCTTGCGGGAAGAAACCGCGCCAGACCGGGCAAGGGAACCCGGTTTTTCGCCCCGCCGAGCTTGGCGCGGCAAACTCGAATCATCGGTGCGGGTCGTAGTGACCGCCGCACTGCGCGATGGTGATTTCGTTGTTCTCCACGCGATAGATTAGCTGGTTTTTCTCCTCGATGCGGCGCGACCAGTAGCCGGACAGATCGCCTCTCAACGGTTCGAGCTTCCCGGTACCCTCGAAGGGGTGGCGCTGGATTTCCTTGATGAGTGCGTTGATCCGGCACCGTCTCGCTTGGTCCGACTGCCAGCCGACGTATTCCGCCCAAGCATCTACCTCCCAATCTAATCCTCATCCGGCAGCAACTCCTGCTCGACAAGGTTGCGGCCTTGGCGAATGTTATCGATGCGCCGAAGCAAGGCGCTCCCGTTCGGCTCGCGCGACAGATAAGCGGTTGCATCCTCGGGAACGTGGCTCAACAGCACCTCGTATTTGGCGATGGCAGCACCACGGAAACCCGCTCCCCGGCGCTGTTGACGATGTATTGGGCGGTCATGGGCGGTCTCCAAAAGGGTTGTTGCACCCGGCCGGGCAATCCGGCCACTCGGCTGGCGTTCAAAATTCGGTTCGTGGCGCGGCCTCGCGGTTCAAGCCGCTTTTTTGTAGCGTCTGACCTCCACGTCAACCCCATCACGGTAAGCCCGTTCGGCCTGATCCAACAAGCGCTCGGTAATCTCGGCGTCGTGGTAGACCTCGCCGCAGGTATCGCAGATTTCGCCCGGAACGTCCCGAATCAAGATCGTGGTTCCGCCGCGTTCCAGCACGATGCTGGCGGTTCCCGAGCGGGTTTCGCCGGTTTTGCAGATGACGCACTTCATGGCTTTAACCTCGTGGTGAAATCCGGTGTCCAGTGTGCCGGGTTCGGTTCGTAGACCGTGATGATGATGCGCTCGCCTTGCGGGGAGTCCGCATAGACGATATGCAACGGGCGATTACCGGCGTAGCCGAGCCAGAGACAACTCGGTAACGGGTAGTCGTTCGGGTAATCCTCTATGACCTGGCCAGACGCCAGTGCCGCTTGCACGTCGGCTTGAGTGATACCACGCTCGAACATCCGCTTGATCGTGTGTTGTCGATACTTGCAGATCATTGGCGGGTCTCACGCCCGGAGCCGGATCACGTTGTCGGTCGCCAGAAGAGAACGCAGCTTTCGCGCCCACTTCTCCAAGGCGTCCCGCTTTTCCGGGTCGTAGGAGTGGCGATCATATACCGCTGTCACGCCGCGCTCCGCGTGGTTGAGAATCTTCGAGACCACCAGCCGGGGAACACCGAGGGCGGTCATGTGGCTGGCGGCGGTCCTTCTCAAATCGTGCGGCGTCACATCGGCCAAGCCCAAGGCCGGGAGCGCCCGCCGCAAGGCGTGATCAGGGACCGCATCCCCGATAGGTTTGACACCGCCATAGCGCGGGCCGGGAAACACCCAGGGCGACTCCGCCGCCAGTTCCTTAGCTTGCCGGAGCAGATCGAGAGCCAGCGGCGAGAGCGGAACGCAATGCACCTTCCCGTTCTTAGCGTTCTCGCCGGGAATCGTCCACATCGCCGCTTCCCAGTCGAGGCAATCCCAGCGCATCAATGCCACTTCTCCCTTGCGTTGCGCGGTGGTGAGTTGTAGTTTGAGCGCCAGCCGCGTACCCGGCGCCATCGCCGCCTTGTCCAGACCGTCCCAGAAAGCCCGGATTTCGTCATCCATCAGCACTCGCTCGCGAGACTTTTCCAGTGCGGGAGCTTTGACGCGAACACAAGGCGACAAGTCCAGGATTGCGCGATCCACCGCGAAATTGAACAATTTGCGGATCAGCGCCAGGGTGCGATTTGCCAGAATGGGACCACGTTCGACGATATTATCCAACAAAGCGATCACATCCCGCCGAGCGATGTCACGCGCCTTGCAGGTTCCCCATTGTGGCAATATCTCCTTGTTCAAAATCCGTTCATCCGCGTGCCAGGAACGCTTGCGCGGCTTTGCCCACTTCTCTAGGTATTCCGCCGCCATCGTCGCCACGGTGGGCGCGTGGCGTTCCTCTCGCCGCTCCTGAACCACCTTGGCGCCGGGATCGCAACCTTGTTCTAGGATTGCCAGGGCCTTGCGGTGCGCTTCGTGCGCTTGTGCAACCGACATTTCCGGGTAAGTTCCCAAGGTGGTATAGCGTGGCTTACCTTGGAACCGGTAGACCATCACCCAAGACTTGCGGCCTTTGACGGACACTCGGACGCCGAGACCCGTACCTTCCCACACCTCATAGCGGTCGGCTTGCGGCTTGAGATTCAAAACGGCGCGGTCGGTAAATTTCATAATCCTTCCTCTCGCGAATCCTGCTAGCCAGGAAATCTTGGCTAGCAGGATGGCTAGCAAAAATGCTTGCTCAGCGTTGCAGTCGCTTGAAGCGCGATGACTGAAGGATAAGAAATTAATTATTAAAATTCAATGAATTTATCAAATAAGTGAAGTGCGGTGAAGCAGGCTGAAAGCGATTAAGGCGTGACTGTTAATCACTGGGTCCGTGGTTCGAGTCCGCGCCGGGGAGCCAAAAGATCAAAGCCTTGCAGCAATGCAAGGCTTTTTCGTTTTCGGTGGTCAAACGCCGGTCAAAGGTTGCCGGTGAATTTAGGGTAAATAGGCCCGTGTCACACTGGGCATGATATGGTTGTGCCAAGTAGCGAGCCTCACGGTGTCAGCTAAGTATTTAATACTATAGTTGAATCTCTACGGGTCCATTCTCCGCAGCTTGCTGCGGGGGGCGTTTATTCAGATCAAAGTCGTCTTCTGGATGGCTTCAGTTGCGAGATCACCGGTTCGCTAGCGGATACAGCCAGCCGGCGATGCGACCACCCTCCGCATTCTGGTAAGTGGTCGGTGGCACGTCCAGCAGTGTGTACCGTCCCCCTACCTCAAACAGCCGAATCTGGCGCGCGAACGCTTGCGGATTTTGCCAGGGCCGGTTGTCGTAGTTCTCTTCCGCCAGCGCCACGCTACCCTTTTCCATATCCACTGCCGCGACCACCGCGACGTGCCCGTGGCGCCATTCTGGATCGGCTCGGTCGGGATAGTAGACCACCAGGTCGCCACGCCGGGGCGGTCGCTGGGCAGTGCCGTTGATGGAGCGGGCTAAAGGAAAGGACTGCTGAGTCTCGATATTTTTTCCTTCGGTCAAGTACAAAATTTCGTGGGCGCTGTCGATGCTGCCGAAAGTGATGCCCCGGTTTTTCATCCACCATTTGCGGGCGTATTCCACGCATTGATACGTCACGCCGATGTACTGGAGGTGGTTCTGCTTGGGATCATCCGCGTGTACCGAGACGGCGCCCGATGTGCGGTCGAGAAAAGAATATTCCGGTCGGATGCAGGTCGAAGTGCAGTTGGAGCGACCCTCGGCGCCGTCGGCGGTGCCCAGCACGGTACCGAAGGGTGTAGCGCAAGGACCGTCGCAAGCTCGCTTGCCTTCGGCGAAGAGCCGATCGCTCTCTTCTTTGGTGAAAGCGGGCGGTTTGGGCAAAAGTCCAAACCCGTCGGTGTACGGCAAGTCGACGCCCGAGGCGGTCGAAAGATTCAGTGCGGTCGCGGTGTCGGAGGTGGCGTCCGCGCTAGCGACGGTCGGTCCGACCGCGAGGGTCGCGCCGAGCAACAGGGTTAGCACTGCGCCCCAAAGACCGGTCCGGCGCTGGGCGCCAATCAATTCGAGCAACCTCATCTTTTATCTCCTCGCATAACCGCTCGACCGAAATTAGCGCGAAGGCGAGCGGAACCGCACGCCCAGAATCCAAAAAACTGTTCTCGTAGAATAGCTGTCCACCCGCGAAAGAAAAAGGTGATCGGTTAGGATCTTGGTGACATACCGATTTGTCGGTTTCTCGGTCTGCGAGACGGATTTCCGCTGACCCCCATTGTCCAGTGGAACGCTCAGCGGATGTTTGCCTCTAACCTGCATCCCGTATCCAACCGGTCGGCCAACCCCTTGGGGGTTCCCGGTCGAACCGATCCAACCCTGGTTTTGGAGATACTTGCGTGGAATATCGATTGTTGGGGGCATCCGGCTTTAAAGTACCCGTCTTGTCCTTCGGCACTGGCACGTTCGGCGGGCGCGGCGAACTGTTTTCGGCGTGGGGCCACACCGATGTCGCCGAAGCCAAGCGACTCGTCGATCTCTGCCTCGACGCTGGGTTAAACCTGTTCGACTCGGCGGATATCTACTCCGGCGGCCAGGCCGAGGAGATTCTCGGCGCGGCTATCAAAAACCGTCGCGACCAGGTCCTGATTTCCACCAAGGCCACCTTCCGCCACGGTCCCGACGCCAATGATATCGGCTCCTCGCGCTACGCCCTCGTTCGAGCGATCGACCGGGCGTTACGCCGCCTCGGTACGGACTATATCGACTTGTTTCAACTTCACGGCTTCGACGCTGCCACACCGGTCGAAGAGACCCTCCGCACCCTCGACGATTTGGTGACCGCCGGCAAGATTCGCTACGTGGGCTGCTCGAATTTTTCGGGCTGGCACTTGATGAAGTCGCTGGCGGTGTCGGCGCGATACGGGTGGGCGCGCTACGTGGCGCATCAAGCCTATTATTCCCTCGTGGGCCGGGAGTACGAGTGGGAATTGATGCCGCTCGCTCTCGATCAGGGCGTCAGCGGCGTCATCTGGAGCCCGCTGGGGTGGGGCCGGCTGACAGGCCGCATCCGGCGTGGCCAACCGCTTCCATCCGGTCGTCTCCAGAGCTCGGTCGCCGTTAGCCTTGGTCCACAAGTCGCCGATGAGTTGCTGTTCCGAGTCGTGGACGCTTTGGACGAGATTGCCGCCGAGACTGGCAAAACCGTCCCACAGATCGCCCTCAACTGGCTCCTGCAACGTCCGTCTGTCGCAACCGTAATCATCGGCGCTCGCGATGAGCACCAGCTCCGCGAGAATCTGGGTGCGGTCGGATGGAACCTCACAGCGGAACAGGTCGTGAAGCTGGATCAGGCCAGCGCTGTACCGAAGATTTATCCTTACTGGCACCAATCTGGGTTTGCGGAGCGAAATCCTTTCCCAACCGAGTGAGGAACTGCCTTTTTTGAAAGAAGGATCACCAGACGGAGCAGGTGCAATCCCGCCGGAGGGCGCGATGGATGGCGGTTAGTCACGGCATAGCGGGGCTGCGGGTGGGATTTTGTTCGTAGTCCTTACTCAACCAGCGATAACGCCCCCGACGACCGAAGGTCTGTTCGGGGGGGAAGCGCGGGCTGGGTGTGACGCTTTCCCTCCCTAAGGTATAGCGGGTCAAAGGGCCGCGGCAATTTCTCCCTGCATTGCCTTGACGACAGCGATAGGATCGGGTGCGTCACGGATCGGACGACCCACCACGACATAGTCCGCGCCATTGGTAATCGCCTGATTCGCAGTAGCGATGCGTTTCTGATCATCGGCCTTGATGGCATCGTTAGTCCCTGGACGAAT
>WBZL01005173.1_pt1 | contig 10912 bp, 11 predicted proteins | sample 5204291 | NCBI WGS metagenome assembly WBZL01 (sample SAMN12344345, study PRJNA552823) | activated sludge metagenome | biome: Activated sludge suspended growth; feature: Nitrification reactor; material: Wastewater; isolation source: activated sludge from nitrification reactor of wastewater... | reverse complement strand
ATGTTCTGACCTTTCTGGTTGATGATGGTGTCGATCGCCACCGCGGTCTTGCCGGTCTGGCGGTCGCCGATGATCAGCTCGCGCTGGCCGCGACCGATGGGCACCATCGAGTCGATCGACTTCAGGCCCGTCTGCACCGGCTGGCTGACCGACTGGCGCGCGATCACGCCCGGCGCCACCTTCTCGATCACGTCGGTCATCTTGGCGTTGATCGGGCCCTTGCCGTCGATCGGCTGGCCGAGCGCATTGACGACGCGGCCGATCAGCTCGGGGCCGACCGGCACCTCCAGGATGCGGCCCGTGCACTTGACGGTGTCGCCTTCGGAGATGTGCTCGTACTCGCCCAGGATCACCGCGCCGACCGAGTCGCGCTCGAGGTTGAGCGCCAGACCGTAGGTCGGCAGGCCGCTCTTGGTGGCCGGGAACTCGAGCATCTCGCCGGCCATCACGTCCGACAGCCCGTGAACGCGGCAGATGCCGTCGGTCACCGAGACCACCGTGCCCTGGTTCTTGATGTCGGCCGATGCGCCGAGCCCCTCGATGCGGCTCTTGATCAGCTCGGAAATTTCTGCGGGGTTCAGGTTCATGATGTTCTCCGGATGGTCACGCGGTCAGCGCGACCCTCATCTGTTCGAGACGCGCCTTGACCGAGGTGTCGAGCACCTCGTCGCCGACGACGACACGGATCCCGCCGATCAGCTCGGGGGCGATCTCCACGTGGGCATTGAGCTTGCGGCCGAAGCGCTGCTCCAGCGAGGCCACCACCTCGGCGAGCTGGGCGCCTTCGATCGGGAAGGCGCTCTGCACGGTGGCGTCCGAGACGCCGGTGCTGGCGTTGACCAGGGCCTGGAACTGCGCCGCGATCTCCGGCAGCGCGGCCAGGCGTCCGTTGTCGACCACGGTGCGCAGCAGGTTGCCGATCTTGGTGTCGAAGGCCAGGCCCTTCTGCAGGGCGACGCCGGCGATCAGGTCGAAGACCTGGATCGGCGAGACCTTGGGGTTGTCGGCCACCTGGCGCAGGTCGGGGTTCCCGGCCACCGTGGCCAGGTCGGCCATCTGGGCCTTCAACGCCTCGCGGTCGCTGCCGGCGGTGGCCTTGAACAAGGCCTCGGCGTAGGGGCGGGCAATGGTCGCCAGCTCGGCCATGGTCAGAGCTCCGCCTTGAGGCGGCCGAGCAGCTCGGCATGCACGACGGCGTTGACCTCGCGGCGCAGGATCTGCTCGGCGCCCTTGACGGCCAGCCCGGCGACCTGCTCGCGCAGTGCTTCGCGGGCCTTGACGGCTTCCTGCGCGGCTTCGGCCTTGGCCGCGGCGATGATCTTGGCGCCTTCTTCGCTGGCCCGCGACTTGGCCTCCTCGACCATCTGCTGGGCCAGCCGCTCGGCGTCGGCCAGCCGCTTGGCGGCGTCGTCGCGCGCGGCGGCGAGCTGCTGCTCGACGCGCTGATTGGCGGCGGCCAGGTCGGCCTTGGCCTTGTCGGCGGCCGACAGGCCGTCGGCGATCTTCTTCGCACGCTCGTCCAGCGCCGCGGTGATCGGCGGCCAGACGAAACGCATCGTGAACCAGACCAGGATCGCGAAGACGATCATCTGGACGATGAGGGTGGCATTGATGCTCATTGCGGGACCTTCGTGCCCCGCCCGGCGGCCGCCGCCGAAGGGGCGGGACACGGGCGGGAGGGCAAGAACCTCGTCATGGGGAGATCTCGGGCAGCGGCGGGGCCGCTGCCACAGCGAACCGGCGGCGAAGGCTTACTTCGGCAGGTTGGCGATCTGGCCCAGGAAGGGGTTGGCGGTGGCGAACCACAGCGCGATGCCGGTGCCGATGATGAAGGCCGCGTCGATCAGGCCGGCCAGCAGGAACATCTTGGTCTGCAGCTCGCCCATCAGCTCGGGTTGGCGCGCGGCCGACTCGAGGTACTTGCTGCCCATGATGCCGATGCCGATGCAGGCACCGATGGCACCCAGGCCGATAATCAGACCGGCAGCGAGGGCGACAAAGCTGATGACTTCCATTTTTTGCTCCTGGTTGGAAGGGGTGTGGAAAACAGGGGTTGGATGAATCGTCGGCGCGCTCAATGCGCGTCGTGGGCCTGACCGATGTAGACCAGCGTCAGCATCATGAAGACGAAGGCCTGCAGCGTGATGATCAGGATGTGGAAGATGGCCCAGGCGGTACCGGCCAGCACGTGCAGCGCTGCCAGCACGAGATACCCGCCGAAACTGACGGCGCCCCAGGCACCGCCCAGCAAGGCAATCAGCATGAAGATCAGCTCACCGGCGTACATGTTGCCGAACAACCGCATGCCATGCGAGACCGTCTTGGCGACGAACTCGATGAGCTGCATCGCCAGGTTCACGGGGTAGAGGTAGACCTTGTCGCCGAACGGGGCCGAGATCAGCTCGTGGAACCAGCCGCCGGCTCCCTTGATCTTGATGTTGTAGACCAGGCAGACCAGCAGCACGGACAGCGACAGGCCCATCGTCACCGACAGGTCGGCGGTGGGCACGACACGCTGATAGTGGATGCCCAGGCCGTTGGCGATGACGGGCAGCAGGTCGACCGGCAGCAGGTCCATCGCGTTCATCAGGAAGATCCAGACGAACACCGTCAAGGCCAGCGGAGCCACGAGCCTGCGGCTGGTGGCGTTGTGCACGATGCCCTTGGCCTGGGTGTCGACGACCTCGACCAGGATCTCCACCGCCGCCTGGAAGCGCCCCGGCACGCCCGAGGTGGCCTTGGACGCGGCGCGGTACAGCAGCCAGCAGCCCAGCACGCCCATCAGCACGGCCCAGAAGATCGAGTCGAAGTTGAAGACCGAGAAGTCGACCACCCCGCCCTGCTTGTGGTTCTGCAGGTGCTGCAGGTGGTGGACGATGTACTCGCCTGCGGTGGGGGCGCTGCTTTCGTGACCCGTGGCTGCCATGTGATCTCGTCCTAGCGTTCTCGTCTCGTCGTGCGGCCACGCCACAGCAGCGCGACCCAGTACACCTTCAAGCCCACCACCAAGCCGACCAGCAGGGCCGGCCAGCTCAGCGGCTGCACGAGTTTCGGTGCCAGCATCAGCATCAGCACCGAGACCCCGATCTTGACCATCTCCCACAACATGAAGCTGACGGCACCCGCGCCTGGCGACATGCTGGACAGACGGCTGGTCATGCCACGCGCCATCAAGGCTCCCGGCACCACCACCGTGGCCGCTCCATACAGCAACGACCACGACCATTCGCTGCGACCGGTGACCAGCGCCACCAGCAGCGCCAACACCAGACCCACCACCACTTGCACGCCGACGACCCGCCACGGAGACAATGGCGGCTCCTGGGCGCGCAGGGCCTGCGCTTCCTCCTTGGTCAGCGGCTTGAAGGCCGCTGCCGCTGCCTCATCTTCTTCGTCGCGCCAGCCGCCGCGCCGGGGCACAGGGCCCGGGCTGACCGGTTCGGCTCGCGCTCTCCGGTCTGGCGCCATGGTGGACGGGGGATGCGGTCGGCAAAGCCTTGGAATTATATGTAGAAACCCGAATCGCCCCGAATGTCCGAGCCCACCGGCAGCCCACCCAAGCCGGTGCTTGGCGCGCGGCTTGTGGTCTGATAGCAGTCTGGCGGGAACCCCGCCGCCCGCCCCACGCTCCAAGATCCGATGTCGATCCGCCCGCTGATCCTCGCCGCGCTGCTCGGCGCCTCCGGCTCGATGGCCGCAGCGGCAACGGCCGTCGTCACCACGCCGCAAGTGCGTGCCGAACTGCTGGCCCATGCGCCCGAAGGCCTGGGATCGGGCAAGCCGATGTGGCTGGGTCTGCAGATCGACCACCAGCCGCACTGGCACACGTACTGGAAAAACCCGGGCGACTCGGGGCTGCCGACCACGCTGGAATGGACGCTCGACGGTGGCGCGCAGGCCGGTCCGATCCAGTGGCCCACGCCGACCCGGCTGCCGATCGGCCCGCTGATGAACTTCGGCTACGAGGGCCGCCTGCTGCTGCCCGTGCCGTTGACGCTGCCGGCCGGCTTTGCGGGCGATCAGCTCAAGGTCAAGCTCAGGGCCGACTGGCTGGTGTGCAAGGAGGTCTGCATCCCCGAGTCGGGCGAGTTCGAGCTCGTCGTGCCGACCCGGGCGGCCACGGGCGCCCATGGCGCCGCCTTCGCCCAGGCCCAGGCAGCCGTGCCCCAGGCGGCCCCCGGCGCCGCCGGCACCGCCCGCATCGAGGGCGACGCCCTGCTGCTGGAGGTGCGCGGCCTGCCGGCGGACTGGCACGGTCGCGCGCTGGCGTTCTTCCCCGAGACCGCCGGGGTCCTGCAGAACGCCGTGCCGCCTCAGTCACGCTGGGACGGCGCGACCTGGCAGGCGCGACTGGCCATCGACCCGCAGCGCAGCGACAGCCCGGCCCAGATGCCGGTGGTGCTGGTGCGCGAGGGCCAGGGCGCCGGTCTGGTGGTGCCGGCGCAGGTCACGACGCCCTGGCCGGCCACGAGCGCCCCTGCCGCCCTGCCACCGCTGGGCAGCGGCCAGGTCAGCGCATCGGCCCGTGCCACGACGCCGCCCGCGCCGGTGATGCCCGCGGACCCGACCGGATCGGGCAGCCTGGCAGTGACGCTGCTGCTCGCCCTCGTCGGTGGGGTGCTGCTGAACCTGATGCCCTGCGTGTTCCCGGTGCTGTCGCTGAAGGTCTTCGGCTTCGCCCACCATGCCCACGACCGGCGTGCGCTGGTCGGCGGCGGACTGGCCTACACCGCGGGGGTGGTGCTGTCCTTCGTCGCGCTGGCCGCACTGATGCTGGCCTTGCGGGCCGGTGGCGAGCAGCTGGGCTGGGGCTTCCAGCTGCAGAGCCCGCTGTTCGTGGCCGCGCTGGCGGTCCTGTTCACGCTCATCGGCTTGAACCTGACGGGCGTGTTCGAGTTCGGTTCGGTGCTGCCGGTAGGCTGGTCGGCGCTGCGCGCGCGGCACCCGCTGGTCGATGCCGGGCTCACCGGCGTGCTGGCGGTGGCCGTCGCCTCGCCCTGCACGGCGCCGTTCATGGGGGCCTCGCTCGGCATCGCCGTGACGCTGCCCACGGCGCAGGCCCTGACGGTCTTCGCCGCGCTCGGCCTGGGCATGGCCCTGCCCTACCTGGCCGCCAGCGTGTGGCCGGCGCTGGCGCGCGCCCTGCCGCGGCCCGGCCCCTGGATGAGCCACCTCCGCACGGTGATGGCCTTCCCGATGTTCGCCACCGTGGTCTGGCTGGTCTGGGTGCTCGGCCAGCAGGCCGGCATCGACGGTGCCGCCGCGCTGCTCGGCCTGCTCGTGGCCCTGTCGTTCGCCGCCTGGGCACTCGGCTCGCCGGCGCTCGGCCGGCGCGCCCGCGCCGGGCTGGGCGCCATGGCCCTGCTGCTGCTGGCGGTGGCCCTGGGCTGGAGCCTGCCGGCTCTCAAGACCGTCGAGGCGGCCACGCCAGGCGCCCAAGAGCGCTGGCAGCCCTGGTCACCCGAGCGCGTGGCCGAGCTGCGGGCCCAGGGTCGGCCGGTGTTCGTCGACTTCACCGCCGCCTGGTGCGTGACCTGCCAGTACAACAAGCGCACCACGCTGGCCGATGCGCGCGTGGTGGCGGCCTTCGAGCAGCGCCAGGTCGCGCTGCTGCGTGCCGACTGGACCCGGCGCGATGCGGCGATCAGCGCCGAGCTCGGCCGCCTGGGCCGCAGCGGGGTGCCGGTGTATGCCGTCTACGGTCCTGGCCGCGAGGCACAGGCACCCCGGCTGCTGAGCGAGATCCTGTCGGTCGACGAGGTGCGCCGGGCCCTCGACGACCTGCGTTGACCCACCCCAGCCCCGAGAGGAACGCTCGATGAAGACTGCGATCGTGGCCGCCTGCCTGGCGGCCGTCGCCGGGACCGCATGCGCGGCCGCGACCATCGGCCAGCCTGCGCCTGCCTTCACCGCCATCGACAGCGGCGGCCAGCGCGTCTCGCTGGCCGACTTCAAGGGACGGCACGTGGTGCTCGAGTGGGTCAACCCCGGCTGTCCCTACGTGCAGAAGCACTATGGCGCGTCCAACATGCAGGCCACGCAGAAGGCGGCCACCTCGCGCGGCGTGGTCTGGCTGGCGGTGAACTCCACCTCGCCGGACCACGGCGACTACAAGACGCCGGCGGCGATGACGGCCTGGATGCAGGCCAACCGGGCGGCCGCCAGCGCCACGCTGATGGACAGCGACGGCAAGATCGGCCAGGCCTACGGGGCCCGGACGACGCCGCACCTCTACCTCATCGACCCCGCCGGCAAGCTGGTGTACGCCGGCGCGATCGACAGCAAGCCGACGGCCAACCCGGCCGACATCGCCTCGGCCACCAACCACGTGCGGCAGGCGCTGGACGAGGCGCTGGCCGGCAAGCCCGTCAGCGTGGCCAGCACGCGGCCCTATGGCTGCTCGGTGAAGTACGGATCGGGCGCCTGACCGCGTTCGAGGATCGAGGTCCACGCGACGGCGCACGGGCCCGCGACGCGGGTCCGCGTGGCCGCCCTCGACGACGGTGCGAACCCCGACCGGTCAGGGCACCTGCGCGTACTGCGCGGCCAGGGTCTTGAAGGCGTTCGCATCGACGGGATGGCCGAGTTCGTCGGCCAGCAGCGCGGCCACGCCATCGGCCTGCCGCGCCGCCTCGGCCGCGTCCAGGAACAACAGCCGGCTGCGGCGGGCCAGCACGTCCTCGACGCGCCGCGCCATCTCGTAGCGCGCGGCGAAGCGCACCATGGCCTCCGACAGGCCGCCGCTGCCGTCGCGCCACAACCAGCGCCCGGCACCCGGCAGGCTGCGCAGCAGCGCGGCCTCGCTGCCGTAAAGATGCTCGCCCGGCGGCTCGCCCAGCGGCCGGCCGGGCGCGGCGCCGATCAGCGGGTGGCGCACGGTGACGCCTGCCGGCCGCTGCTCGAGCAGCCCCCGTTGCATGGCACGCTGCAACACGTCCTCGGCCATCGCACGGTAGGTGGTCCACTTGCCGCCGGTCACCGTGACCAGGCCGGAGCGGCCGACGATCACGGTGTGCTCGCGCGACAAGGCCTTGGTGTTCTCGCCATCGTCGGACGGCGGCTTGACCAGCGGGCGCAGGCCAACCCACACCGAGCGCACGTCGGCGCGCTGCGGCGCGCGCACCAGCACGCCGGCGGCCTCGCCGAGGATGAAGTCCACCTCCTCGCGGAACGGCGTCGGCTCGCGCGCCAGGTCGTCGCGTGGCGTGTCGGTGGTGCCGAGGATGGTCTTGCCCAGCCATGGCAGCGCGAACAGCACGCGGCCGTCGCGCGTCTTGGGCACCAGCAGCGCATGCGTGCCGGGCAGGAAGGCGCGGTCGACGACCAGGTGCACGCCCTGGCTCGGCGCCACCATCGGCGGCCGCGACGGCGCCGCAGGGTCGCGGTCCATGTCGCGCAGCGCGTCGACCCACACGCCGGTGGCGTTGACGACGCAGCGGGCCTCGAGGTCGAATGCTTCACCCGACTCGGCGTCACGCACGCGCACACCGCCGACGTGGCCGCCATCGCGCAGCAGGCCCACGACCGGGCAGTGGTTGAGCACCGCGGCACCGTGCGCCTGCGCGGTGCGCGCCAGCGCCAGGGCCAGCCGGGCGTCGTCGAACTGGCCGTCCCAGTAGAGGATGCCGCCACGCAGTCCGGCGGGCTGCACGCCGGGCAGCAGCTCGCGCGTGCGCGCCACCGACAGCCACTCGGTGGCGCCGACGCTGCGCGAGCCCGACAGCGCGTCGTAGGCCTTCAGGCCGATGCCGTAGAAGCCCTGCTCCCACCAGCGGTAGGCCGGCGTCACCAGCGGCAGCGGCTGCGCCAGGTGCGGCGCGTTGGCCAGCAGGGCACCACGCTCGCGCAAGGCCTCGTGCACCAGCGACACGTTGCCCTGCGCCAGGTAGCGCACGCCGCCGTGCACGAGCTTGGTGGCACGCGACGAGGTGCCCTTGGCGAAGTCGTCGGCCTCGACCAGGGCGACGGAGAAGCCGCGCAGCGCCGCGTCCAGCGCGACGCCGAGGCCCGTGGCCCCGCCACCAACGACCACCAGGTCCCAGCGTCGCGGCTGCCGCAGCGGCGCCAGCAGCCTCTCGCGCGGCAACGGGGTGGAGGGCGTCGACGGGCTCACGGCAGCGTGGTGCGGCGACCTGTGAACGTCAATCGCAGGCGTGGTTGACCGGCAGGCCCGGCACGTCCACGCGCAGCGTCAGCACGCAGCCGGCCAGGGGTTGGCGGGCCAGTTCGGCCGCCGGTCGGCCGTGGCGGGCCGTGGTGATGAACAGTGTGCGCAGGTCCGGTCCGCCGAAGCACGGCATCGTCGGGCAGCGCACCGGCAGGGGCAGGTCGCGCAGCAACGACCCATCCGGCGCCAGGCGCAGCAAGCGGGCACCCTCGAACATCGCCACCCAGTAGGCGCCCTCGCCATCGACCGCCGCGCCATCGGGTCGGCCGCGGTAGCCGTCGAGCGACCCGTCCGCCGGCTTGGCGTCGAACCGCGCGAAGCAGCGCTGCCGCGACAGGCTGCCGTCGTCGGCCGCGAAATCGAAGGCATCGATGCGGTGCGCCCTGGTGTCGCTCCAGTACATCGTCGCGCCGTCGGGGCTCCAGGCCAGGCCGTTGGACACGGTGATGTCACCGGCCATGCGCACGAGCTGCCCGTCGGCCCACCGGAACAGCGCCGCCTCGGCCGCATCGCGCTGCTCGCACATCGTGCCCACCCACAGCCGGCCTTGCGGGTCGGCCTTGCCGTCGTTGAAGCGCTGCCGCGCCGGGTCGTACGGTGCCTCGGCGATGCGCTCGCGCCGCCCGTCCTGCGGGTCGAAACGGTACAGCCCGTGCCGCCCGGCGAGCAGCAGCTGGCCGCTGGCCAGCGGCGCCGCGCAGGCGACCTCCTCGTCGAAGGACCAGCTGTCGTGCCGGCCGTCGGCCATGCGCCAGCGGTTCAGGCACCGGCCCGGGATGTCGCACCACAGCAGGCTGCCCGACTCGGCCAGCCACAGCGGCGACTCGCCCAGCAGACTGGGCGGCACGCCGGGCAAGGCGCTGATCGTGTCGGCGGCGATCGACATGCTCAGATGGTGGCGATCTCCAGACGCATCCAGGCGTCGAAGGTGGCGCCGGGCTCGACGCTGCGCAGGCCGTGGGCCAGCGGATCGGCCATGTGGATGGCGTTGCTGACATGGCTGACCGGCTCGACGCAGAAGTACTCGCGGGTCGGCGGGGTGAACACCACCAGGTAGGGCAGGGACGAGCTCAGGCGCAGCGACAGCTTCTCGTCGCGCAGCCGCGCCGGCCCGGTCCAGCCCTCGAAGCAATGGTCGAAGTCCAGGTGCACCACGTCGCCGTCGATGCCCGGCTGCGGCACGCGCCGCGTCGGCAGGCCGGTGGCATCGGACTCCCAGCGCTCGCTCAGCTCGATATGCAGGCGGCTGCGCGTGCGCTTGGGGAAGTAGGGGTGCCAGCCCAGCCCCACCGGCTGCGGCTGGGGTGAAGCGTTGGTCAGCGCCAGCCGCACGGTCAAGGCCGCGCTGTCGAGCTCGAAGCGCTGCGTCACGCGGAACGCGAACGGCCAGTGCGCATCCGGCTCGTGCACGTAGGCGATCTCGGCCTGCGTGGCGCCGGCCGACACCACGCTCCAGGGACGCGTCCAGGCCACCCCGTGCACCGAGTGCGGGCTGTCGTCGAAGTTGGGGGCGGTGGTGTGATCGTGCCCGAGCCAGCGGAAGCGTCGGTAGCCCAGGCGGTTGGAGTACGGCACCAGGGGGTAGCACCCCGACGGGCGCGACGCCGACAGCGCCGACGGCTCGGTGCTGCGCAGCACCGGCAGGTCGCCGCACCACAGGCCGGCGATGCACCCGCCGAGGTCGGGCCGCAGGGCCAGGCGCAACGCGCCGGCGTTCAGTTCGAGGGAGGGATCGGGCATGGCCGGATGCTACCCGGCGCCAGGACCGCTACAGGTCCACCCGCAGGTAGTGGGCGCCCGGGATCGGGTTGTAGTAGTAAGGCGGGATCTCGACGAAACCCAGCGCCGTGTACAGCTCGCGCGCCGCCTCCATGTCGTCGAGCGTGTCGAGCAGCATCGTCGAGTACCCCGCGGCCGTGGCCCGATCGATCAGTGCCTGCGCCAGCATGCGGCCCAGCCCGAAGCGGCGAAAGGCCCGCCGCACGTACAGCCGCTTCATCTCGCAGGCGTTGCTGTAGTCGACGTCGGCGAGCGGCCGCAGGGCCACGCAGCCGGCCAGCTGGTCGTCCACCGTGGCCAGCAGCAGGGCGCCGGCCGGCGCCGCGTAGTCGCCGGGCAAGCCGTCGAGCTCGGCCTCGAAGTTCTGGAAGCACAGGTCGACGCCCAGGCCTGCGGCGTACTCGCGGAAGATCTCGCGTGCCGCGTCGAAGTCGGCCGCCCCCTCGGCCAGGCGGATCTGCACCCGAGGCGCGGCAGGCCCTTCCGGCACGGCCTCAACCCCCCAGGCCCACGACCCAGGCGACGATGCCGGCGCAGACCGCGGCGATCACCACGGCCATGCCGCGCGATGCGACCGAGTCGGTGGACGCCGGCGTGCCGGGCGGCAGCGGCTTGTCGCCATGCAGCATCGGGCGCACCAGGTTGTCGCCACGCCGCAGGTAGAAGACGATGGCCGCCAGGTGCAGCACGACCAGGGCCACCAGGATCCACTGCCCGTAGTCCTTGTGCCAGTGGGTCGCCGAGCCGGCCGTCGCCCCGCTGACGAATCGGTTGAGCGGGCCGACGTTGGCGATCTCGTCGTCGGCCACCAGGCCGGTGCCCACCTGCAGCATCAGGAACCCCAGCAGCGCGAACACCGACAGGCTGCCCAGCGGGTTGTGTCCGACGTCCAGGTGCTCCTCGGGCCGGTGTTCCTTGCGCAGGTAGCGCAGCACCGTGCGCGGCGCATAGACGAAGCTGGCAAAG
>WBZL01005171.1_pt1 | contig 10913 bp, 10 predicted proteins | sample 5204291 | NCBI WGS metagenome assembly WBZL01 (sample SAMN12344345, study PRJNA552823) | activated sludge metagenome | biome: Activated sludge suspended growth; feature: Nitrification reactor; material: Wastewater; isolation source: activated sludge from nitrification reactor of wastewater... | reverse complement strand
GGAGGAGACGTTTGCTGTGATGGAGAGTTATATTGATCGGCTTGAGGAGTTGGTTGGGTAGTTAGATAGTTTTGTAGTTGGGTAGTTTTATAGTTAGATAGTTCGCTGGTTGAGTAGTCCCGCGCGTGCTGAGCGGAGCGATAGCGAAGACGAAGCATCGCGGGACGTATCAAAACCAGCAGTAACTTGAAAATAAAACGCTTGAATCGAACTCGGTGGTTTCGATACGTTCCTCGCTGTCACTCGGAACTACTCAACCACCGACTATAATAAAAATCGTAAATCTAAAATCGGAAATCGGAAAATCGTAGAATGCCTCAAACACAAATCGCATGTCCTAATTGCCGCCAGATGATCGCGGCGAACGTTGAACAACTCTTTGATGTGACGCAAGACCCGCAAGCCAAACAGCGACTGCTGGGCGGCGTTTCAAATATGGCGCGTTGTCCGCATTGCGGGTTTCAGGGACGACTCGCCACGCCGATCGTCTATCACGACAACGACAAAGAATTGCTCCTCACCTTCTTCCCGCCTGAGTTGAACGTGCCGCTGAACGAGCAGGAGAAGATCATCGGTCCGCTCATCAAGAAGATCACGGATAGTCTGCCCGCCGAAAAGCGGAAAGGGTATCTGCTCAATCCCTCCCCCAACTTGACGTACGAGTCAATGATCAAAGTGATTCTCGGCAAGGATGGCGTCACGCCTGAGATGCTCAAGGCGCAACAAGATCGCGTGCAGATCGTCGAGCGACTCATCCAAGCCAGTTCGGCGGATGTGCGGAGCGAGATCATCAAACAAAACAGCGCGTTGTTCGATGAGCAATTCTTCGCGCTGTTCAGCCGTCTCGCGCAGGGAGCAATGCAAAGCGGACAGGACACCATCGGCAAACAACTCGCGGATGTGCAACGTCAACTGCTCGACGAGACCGAGTTCGGGCGCGGGTTGCGCGAGTCGGTTGGGGAACTGGAGACAGCCCAAAAGTCCCTGCAAGAGGCGGGGCAAAGTCTCACGCGCGAAAAACTGCTGGACTTCGTCTTAGAGTCCCCGAATGACGCGCGTCTGCGCGGCTACGTCACCTTGGCGCGGCAGGGAATGGATTATCAATTCTTCCAACTGCTCACCGAAAAAATCGACAAGGCGAGCGGCGATGAAAAGGCGCGACTCGAATCGATCCGCGAGAAGTTGCTTCAATACACGGATGAGATGGATAAGCAGATCGAAGCGCGTTACAAACAGGCGCAAGAGTTTGTCGAGTCGCTTCTTGCGCAGGAGGATATTGTCAAAGCCGTGCGCGATAATCTCGACGGCTTCACACAAGATTCAGTTGACTTGGTGAATCAAATGTTGCGGCAGGCGTCTGAGAAAAACGATTACACGCGCATGGGCAAACTGCAAAAGATGGTGGAAGTGCTACGCGAAGTTTCGACTCCGCCCGAAGTGGCGCTCGTTGAACAATTGCTCGACGCGCCCGATGAGGCGGCTGTCGAAAACATGTTGGAAGCGAACAAGGCGATGGTCAATGACCAGTTCATGCAAGCATTGATCGGACTGGTCGGGCAAGTGGATCAAGCCGCAGAACAAGGCAATCCCGAAGCGAAGGCGCTGGGCGAGAAAATTAACGCGATCTACAAGACCGCGTTGAAGTTTTCGATGAAACAGAATATGTGACAGAAGACCTCACAGGTCTTGCAGACCTGTGAGGTCTTTATTTTTTAATCGTGAGCAACTTTCCACACGCGTTCAAACTCCATCAAAAATTGCTGGGCTATCGCTTCGTTATAAATGATAAGCAGGTTTTCGTCGTTGCGCGTTTCGGCGCTTTGCGAAAAGTTGTAGGAGCCAATCACCACAATGGACTCATCAATGATGAATACTTTGTGGTGCATCTGCCCTTCGATGCCGTCAATGCGGACATCCATCCCCGCTTGCTTGAACGGATCGAACTCCGTTCCCTGATTCGATGAGATTTGCTCTTCATCCATCACGCCTTTCACGGTGAGTCCATCCTCCGCTTTTTCGCGGACGATGTCGCCGAGGTCATTCGATGTGAACGAAAAGGCAAGGAAGTAGATGCTTTCCTCCGCGCCGCTCAACACAGCCGCCACTTGACTCTGCACGCCGTCGTCGGGGGAGAAAAAAGTGTCCACGCGCGTCGAATCAATCGTCAGTGTGGGATGAGGCGTTTCGGGAGTTGTGTTTTCGCCGAAGCGGTTATCCAGAAACATTTCATCAAATTCTTTTGTGTAGTTCTCCGCCATCTTCGTGGAGAGGATGCGCATCAAACTATTGTCGTCGTCGTACGCGCCCGAGTCGGTGAAGTTCATCGAGCCAAGCCACACTTCGGACTTGTCGATCACCATGAACTTGTCGTGCATCAAGCCATCTTGTTTATCGCCGATGATCGGGATGCCCGCTTCGAGCAACTTTTCCACATCGGACGAATCCATGTTCGTGGACTCCATCACCATGCGGATCGTCACGCCGCGATCGTGCGCGTTCAACAACGCATTGCGGACGCTGTTCAACGTGAGGCTGTACGCGGCAACGTCAACGCTCAGCCGCGCCGCGTCAATCGCCGCGACGAGCGGCACATCCACGCCGCCCGTGCCTTGCGACGAGAACGGGTCAACGGGATCGGTGAAATATAACTCGAACCACGAGCCTTTCACGCCGTAGCCTGTTTGCAAGTCAATGGGCGTGAGTTCGGTTGAGGGAGTCGATGTTTCGGTGATCTCGATGTTGGGAGTTGATGTAGATGATCCGCAAGAAGAGATCAACAAGCATATGACACAAAGCAAACTACGAATCTTTTGCATGCTCATCCCCAGCCATTTGCACGGCATTTTTCAGGAATTGGTCGTAATGCATTTGACGCAGTAAAAGAAAGCGCACGAGAGGACGCCGCAGAAAGCGCGGGAGCGGTAGATACATCACCATCGCATCGTGGACACGCGTCCCGCCGTCGGGCAGCGCTTCCAGCCGAATTGTCTCAGACATCTTTTTCTGTCCATTCTCAAACGAATCAATGGTGGAGTATTCGAATGGACGCCAATCGAGAGTCACTTCGGTGCTGGTGTTTTTTCCATGCGCGCAATGATTGCTTGCGCCTCTGCCCGCGCGCCCGCGCGGTCTATCGCCGACACTCCATTTGACATGACCCTGCATCCATAAGTTGCGCTTGAGCGGGTCTTGCATCCATTCCCACGTCACGGCGGGAGGCGTGGGGAAGTCAATGCGTACGATCACGTCCGCATCTTTTTCGTCAATCAAGATGCGGCGCGTTTCTGTGAGTTCTTTGTATCGCTGATGCAAGTCAATGTTGTAGGTTTTCACATCGCCTAAATGTTCGTACTCTTCCATCTGCACATGCGTGTTCTCAAGATTCAAATTCAAATGGTCGAGGCATCGTTCAGTGATCAGCATGTACGCCCGCCAACCCGTAGATTCAGTGACATGATTCTTCAACAACCGATGCGTGAGATTGACATCCGTGCCAACCATCTCGCGGATGTCTCGCACTTGTTGGATCACATAATCGCCGTGATGCGCGATGAATTTCAGGTCGAGCGTTGGGATGTTGCGGCACGCATTGCACGTACAGGTCGTTGCGCGCTTCATTGAAACTTGCTTGTCCCGAAACGTCACATATGTTGATTCCATCAACTCAAGGATCGTCTCGCCGCGCGTGATCCTTGATTCGGGGATGTACGCGAACACGGCGTCACCTTCCAACTTGTGCAACGTCAAAACCGTTTCGATCTTTTCGCAGATTGTCTCGAGCAGGTCAGAAAGTATTTCGTGCGAATGTTCCAACTCCGTTCCCGCGAGGAACGATGTGTATCCCGAAATATCGGCGATGACCAAATATCCGTGTTGGGTCACTACGCTCATAAGCATGATTATAATCCCGACCCCGACCCCCACCGCCGCTGAAGCGGCACCTCCCCCAAATTCCGCTTGCGAATTATGAATAATCATTCAAACTTTTTCTGCGGAATTTGGGGGAGGCTGGGAGGGGGTCGTTTATAATCTCCGCTCGTGACAACTTCCAACGCAAACAAACAGATCGCGCGCGCCGCGGGGACGGTGATGTTCGCGATCCTCTTCGGTCAACTCGCGGGACTCGCTCGCGGCATCCTCGTCGCGGACACATTCGGCGCCTCGCCCGAACTCGACGCGTTCTTCGCCGCGAACCGCGTCAGCGAGACTCTCTTCCTCCTCGTCGCGGGCGGCGCGCTTGGCTCGGCATTCATTCCGACGTTTACTGGACTGCTCGCCAAAGAGGATACGGATTCGGCATGGCGACTCGCCTCCGCGCTTGCGAACACGGTCACTCTCACCCTCAGCCTGCTCGCGGCATTAATAGCCTTGTTCGCCCCTCAAGTTGTCCGCTTCGCCCTCGCCCCTGGACTCTCTACTGACCCTCAACTTTTTTCGCTCACGGTATCACTTCTTCGCATTCAATTGATTTCAGCCGTCCTATTCGGCTTGGGTGGATTAATCGTCGGCATCCTCAACGCGCATCAAATCTTTCTCATCCCCGCGCTCACTCCCGCCATGTACCAACTCGGCATCATCTTCGGCGCAATCTTCCTCGCGCCCTCAATGGGAATTTATGGACTTGCTTGGGGAGTCGTCATCGGCGCGGTTTTATATCTCGTCGTACAAATTCCATCCATATGGAAACTCCTCACTGAACGCCAATTACTGATCACTGATTACTGGTCCCTTGGTCTTACTAACTCTCATGTTCGCAATGTCCTCCTCCTCATGCTCCCCCGCCTCCTCGGCGTCGCCGTCGTTCAACTCAACTTTTGGGTCAACACGAATCTCGCCTCTACAATGGAAGCAGGCAGTGTCGCCAGCCTCACATACGCATTCTCATTGATGCTCATGGCGCAAGCCGCGATTGCTCAATCGGTTGCGATTGCCGCCATGCCAACTTTTTCTGCACAGCACGCGCTCGGCAAAATAGACGAGATGCGCGCCTCGCTTGCCGCATCGCTTCGCGGAATCTTGTTGATGGCTGTCCCCGCCAGTGTGGGACTCATCCTCTTGCGCGGGCCGTTGATCTCATTCCTTTATCAACGCGGCGAATTCGATTCGCGCGATGTTCAACTCGTAGCGTGGGCATTGCTCTGGTTCGCGGCGGGACTCGTCGGTCACTCCATTATGGAGGTGTTGACGCGCGCCTTCTATGCACAGCAAGACACAAAGACCCCCGTCATCATCGGCACGATCGCGATGGGACTCAATGTGGTGTTCAGTATCTTATTTTCAAAATATTTCGCGTCAATTGGATGGTTTCCGCTTGGCGGACTTGCGCTCGCAAATTCACTCGCCACCGCGCTTGAGGCAATCGCGTTGTTCATCTTCATGCGAAAACGGTTGAATGGAATTGAAGGCAAGGCAATCGCAAACAGCGCGTGGAGAGTCGCGCTGGCGGCGCTGGGGATGGGAATCGGCTTAGAGGTGTGGACCCAGTCCACCCTAGGTCAGACGCGTTGGCTTGTCGCGTTGGGAGGGGTCGCGCTTGGGGGAGTCATTTATGTGGCGGGGGTAACGATTCTCAAAGTCCCAGAAATCCAAATTGTAATTAGGGCTGTAATGAGGACGCTTTCGCGGCTTCGTCGGACTGCGCCCTCCTCGCAATGACATTTCATTTCCAGATCATCCACTGACTCGTCGCGACGATGATGCCCAATAAAATTCCGCCCGCCACTTCGAGCGGCGTGTGACCGATCACTTCGCGCAAATCTTTTTCGCTGAAGATGTGCCCCTTCAACAATTCATCGAACAACACGTTGATGCGTTGCGCGTGGATGCCCGCCTGCTGGCGCACGCCCGCCGCGTCGTACGTGACGATCATCGTGATGGCAACGCCCAACGCGAACAATGGATTCGCAAAGCCGTGATACAAACCGATTGCGAGAGTCGTGGCGGTCATCAACGATGAATGCGAACTCGGCATCCCGCCTGTCGTGAGCATCAACGACCAGTTCCATTTGCGCGTGCGAAAAAAATCGAGCGGCAATTTGATGATCTGCGCGAGTATCCATGCGATGAGACCCGCGATCAGCGCTTTGTTTTGCAAAATATCCAACACACTCATTCAGACTCTTCCTCGAACGCGGACACATCGTCGCCCGCGACTTGCTTCACTTTGAGTTGCGCCGCCTCGAGCAAGACGCCACATCGCGCCGCCAGAGCCTGCCCGCGCTCAAAAAGTTTGATCGCCTCATCGAGTTGACTCTGCTCCCCTTCCAGCGTTTCGACGATCCCTTCAAGTTCAGCCAGCGCTTCTTCGTAGGTTAATTCTTCCACAGGTCTTTCTGATTTCTTGGTTGATGCTTTTGGCATAGTTATTCCTTTTCCGCGCTGAGCGGAGGGACGGCGCTTCTCCGTCCCGCAGACGAAGCGCAATTTGATTCAAATATTTGTTTGCCTGATAGCGCCCTTCGTCTACGAGACTTCGACTTACACTCAGTCTCTCCGCTCAGGGCGAGTGTTTGACTTCAAACTCTCCATCACTGACTCTAACTTTCATTTCATCACTCGCCTGCGCAACGCGGGATACAACACTGCCATCGTCTTTTCGCGTCACCACGGCATATCCGCGCGCCAACACCGCCAGCGGACTCAACGCTTCGAGTCGTTTGCGAGTCCCTTCGAGGTGTTTGCTTTCCAAAATTATACGATTGAACGCGGACGAAGACGCGCGGCGAGATAATTCATCCACGCGCTGGGATTCTGATTGGATGAGGCGCGAGGGAGAAAGATAGCGGAGTTGGGAGGCAAGTGAGTTTAGAGAGAATTGTTTTGAGGAGAGGGTTGTTAGTGTGTGGGTGAGAATTAGAGAATTGAGATTGGAGATTGTGGCGGCTAGGTCTTGGATCGTGATCTGGGTTGCGAGTTCCGCGGCGGCGGTGGGAGTTGGGGCGCGGAGGTCGGCGGCGAAATCGCAGAGGGTGAAGTCCGTTTCGTGACCGACGCCCGAAATGATCGGCACACTCGACGCGGCTACCGCGCGGACGACGCGTTCGTCGTTGAATGCCCAGAGATCTTCAATGGAGCCGCCGCCGCGGGCGAGGATAATTACATCGGAGGATTGGAGAATTGGAGAATTGATGGCTTTGACGAGGGCGGGAGGAGCTTCGTTTCCCTGCACGGGTGAGGGGGCGAGGACGACTTCAACGAGCGGCAAACGTCTACGCAGTGTGTTGAGCATATCGCGCAATGCCGCGCCTGTTGCGGAGGTGACGATCCCAATCTTGCGCGGCAGTTCAGGGATGGAACGTTTGCGTTCAGGGTCGAACAATCCCTCGGCTTCGAGTTGCGCTTTGAGGCGCATGAACTCTTGGTATAGCGCGCCCTCCCCCACAGGGCGGATCTGATCCGCGTAGAGTTGATATTGCCCTTGCGGTTCGTAGATGCCGATCTTGCCATGGACTTCCACTTCCATGCCGTCGCGCATCGCAAGGTTGAGTCGCGCCGCGCTGGTCTTCCACATCACACACTTCAACGAAGCGTTGGCATCCTTGAGAGTGAAGTACACATGTCCCGACGCGGGACGCGAGAGATTCGAGATCTCTCCCTGCACCCACACATCTTGAAGAATCTCGTTCTCCTCCAACAATTTGCGGATATGGAATGTCAGTTTGGAAACAGTGAATGTTTGCGGCGTTTGAGCGGGGAAAAGGGACGGTTGCATTGGTGGGAGGATAATCGAAAAAGGATGAATTAGGAAGGATGAAGGATGAAAAACTCAGGGTTGTTAGATTTTTTAGCCTATAATGGCTATAGCTCAAATCCAAAGAGGTAGAAATGGGTAAGTTTTTTGAAAAGTTTTTCATGGCTCTTCGAAATATTCTTTTAGCAATTCGCGAATTCATAGATTCGCTTATTGGAGATAATCAAGAAACGCCTTCCCAAACACTGGAACGGGAAGAAAAACGCGATGTAGCAAGACCAGTAGAGTTGGGCATCTCAAGCCACGACCAGCCAGCATATAAGAAAAAACAATATGTAATTACATATCGAGAAAAAGTCTTGCTGGAATCTCTGCGGCAGGCAGTTGAGGATAAATACACCATACTTATGAAGGTGCGAATGGGAGATTTCATCACCCTTAGAAACGAACCTGAGAATCGTAAATTTCACGAGAATCAAATTATGTGCAAACACGTTGACTTTTTACTTTGTAGCAGAAACAACATTGAGCCAATACTTGTTATAGAACTTGATGACAGTAGTCACAAAATATACTATAACGCGGAACGTGATAGGTTTAAAGATGAAACATTTAGGGCGATTGGGCTACCATTTATTCGAATGAAAGTACAAGAAAAGTACGACCCAACCGAGTTAAGAAAACAGATACAGGAAAGGATTTCTTTCATTTCCCAATGAATCACCTCTGGTCACCGTGGCGTATGGAATACATCGAAAATCACGACAAAGCAGAAGGCTGTGTGTTTTGCATTGCGCAAGCGATGGAAGACAGCGCGGAGAACCTCATCGCGTATCGCGGCGAGCGGGCGTTTGTGATCCTCAACCGCTATCCCTACACGAGCGGACATTTGATGGTCATCCCCTTCGTCCATAAGCCAAATCTCGAAGAGTTGGATTCAGCGACCCGCGCCGAAATGATCGAGTTGACTTCGCGCTGTACGACCGCGTTGAAAAACATCTACCACCCGCAGGGATTCAACGTCGGCGTGAACATCGGCGAAGCGGCGGGCGCGGGCGTGAAGGAACACGTCCACATCCACATCGTGCCGCGCTGGAAGGGCGACACGAACTTCATGTCAACAGTGGGGGAAACGCGGGTGCTGCCTGAGGAACTTGAATCAACGTATGAGCGCGTGAAGAATGAGTTTGAGAAATTGTAACAGTAGGGGCGACCCGTCTGGGCTTCCCGCGCGTCATACACAGCATCGTACAAACACTAACAATCGTCACGTTTGGCATTGGCGGGTCGCCCCTGCTTCAGGTGACTGTCACTTACGAAGTGACAGTCACCTGCATTGGCTCATAGTATTTTTTCTCCTCCTCGTCAGTTGCGCACCCACCACCGCAACACAACCCGCGCCAACGAACACCCTCGAGCCAACCTCTCCCCCGCCGCCGACACAAACCATCGAACCTCCGCAACTCATCAATCCGCTCACGGGCTTGCACGTGCAAGACCCGTCACTGCTCGAACTTCCCGCGCTACTCGTATCGATCTCGCATTTCCCCGTCACCGCGCGGCCGCAGGCGGGCTTGTCGTTTTCGCCGCTCGTGTTCGAGATCTACATCACCGAAGGCGCGACGCGGTTCCTCACAACTTTTTATGGCGAATTCCCCGCGCCCGAATCGCCCGTCACTGGCGGATGCGATACGCGCCGCGAAATTTTCACGCAGACAAATTTCATCCTCGGCAACCGCGCATGGCTCGATGCGAATCAAAACAACATGCAAGACGCGTGGGAACGCGGCGTCGGCGGCGTGTGCGTCAACCTCTACGACGCGAATCTCAACCTGCTCCAACAAACGACGACCGACAGCAACGGCTATTATGGATTCAACGTGAGCGCGGGCACATATCACATCGCGGTTGCGAATCCCCCGCAGTTGGAGTTCGCGCAGAAACATGTCGGGGATGAGAGTCGGGATTCCGATGTGGATCCAGCCTCGGGGTGGAGCGACGCGGTGAACGTCGAATCCACGCTTCTTTCTCTGGACGTCGGCTTGATTCAGTCCAGCGACATTCTCCCATCTTCGACGACTCTCCCCGAACCCAAGATCGGACCGATCCGCTCGGGGCGACTCGTGTACGCAGACATCGCGGCGATGTTTACCAACTCATGCCTGATCTACGCGCTCGCCTCGCCCGAAGTGTTGACGGAACTTCCGCAGTGCGTGCTGGTGACGCATGATATTCAGGGCGGCGGATATATGTATGGAATTGACAACCTGCCCGCCGTTGCGCGAAATTACAAAGAGCCAAAGATTACCATTGATTACACGAGCAACACATTTTCAGAGGAGCCGCCCGCGGGAGGAATGATTGCCGATGAACTGCATGTATTCATCGCTTATTTGAATCAATCGGGCTGGGAATACGACGCGCTCTCGCAAAGTTACTGGCGATCGGTGGATGATGCAAGTTCAGACACAGCGGGCATCCTGCATCCCGAAGTGGATCGTTTGACGAATCGCCAACTGCAATTCGAGAACGTGGTCGTTCTGTTTGCGAAACACGATGTTGTTTCCCCCACCAATTTGGATATTCATCTCGAGGCAAACCTAACGGGCGACGCGATTCTATTCCGCGATGGATTGCGATACGACATCCGCTGGAGCACCGAACTCAGCGAAGAGGAAATTCAAACGGGCGTTCGCAAGCCGATTCGGTTTTTGTATGCGGGTGAGGATAAATTATTCCCGCTCAAATTTGGTCAAACATGGGTGATCGTCGTCACGCCTGAGACAACGGTGACGGAAGAATTCTCTAGCGAATGGTTGTTGCGATTCGCGCAACCTGAAGGGGCGAAATAACAAAGCAGGACTGACGCAGTTGGCGGGCAGTTGTACTGCCGCCGCCGCAGTGCAACTACGGCGCAACAGGTTCACCTGCGTAAGTTCTAAAAGTAGAAAATTGATTACCTGACGCGTTCAAAATCGAGGCACAGATGAGCGCTGAACACGCAGAGTGTTCTTTCCGAATCAGCGTCAATCAACGTTTAACCGCATCCCCAAAACCATTGCGCAAGGTCGTCAGGAAGAAAGTATATTTGATCTCTTGCAAAAGTTTCGAACCATTGAAGAGAGATCGCAAAGACGCCTGCTTCGCGCTTCTATTTAATGAACGCGCCGAGATGGTTGCCGACTTCTCTTTCATTACCGGGGATATTATCGTTCATCAACTT
>WBZL01005170.1_pt1 | contig 10914 bp, 9 predicted proteins | sample 5204291 | NCBI WGS metagenome assembly WBZL01 (sample SAMN12344345, study PRJNA552823) | activated sludge metagenome | biome: Activated sludge suspended growth; feature: Nitrification reactor; material: Wastewater; isolation source: activated sludge from nitrification reactor of wastewater treatment... | reverse complement strand
CTCATGGGGAGATTCTGCCAGGTCGCGGTGGTCCGGCAGAGAGCAGGACCACCGGGCGATCGCGGCCGTCAGGCGCCTTCATCGGCGCTGGCTGGCTCGTTCTGGCGGGCGGCCTCCTCGTAGGCGAGGAGGATGAGGGGGCGGAGGCGGAGGATGTCCTTGTTGGCGTTGATGAAGACGCGGGATCCGTCGACCTCGAAGCCGGGGCAGAGGGCGCGGGTCTGCTCGGGCGCGATGTTGGTGAGGATCGAGCGGCGTCGCTGATTGAAGTAGAGGCGGACGAACCAGCGACGGATCGAGATCGTCGAGATCGTGAACCAGTTGGCGGTGTCGCGGTGGAGGAGCGGCGCGCTGGCGGCGAGGGGGGAGTCGGCGCAGATCGAGCGGATGAGGTCGAGGGCCTCGAGCTCGTCGGGGGTGGTGACGATCTTGGAGGCCTTTTCGGCGGACTTTTCGGCGCTGGCTTCGGCGCTCCGCTCCACGTGCGCGTCACTGGTCGGGGCCACGGCGGCGGTCTTTGGCGCGGGCGTGGGCGCGGGCGGCGGCTCCGATTGCTCCTTGATCGAGCGCGTGGCCATGTCGAGGAGGGTCGCCTGGATCGCCCGCTTGATCGTCGGGGTGAATTTGTCGATCACCTTGGCGGTGACCTTCTTGCCGGCGAGGACGCCGAGCTCGCCGAGGACGAAGCGGGTGAAGCTCTCGGGCGGGCTCCGCAGGATCGCGCCGATGTAGCCGCTGACCTTGGTGGTGTAGATGATCTCCTCGGCCTGTTCGCGCACCGTCGCGGGGTTGAAGCGCTCGCGCGTGAAGGCCTCCAGGAGCTCGGCGTCGCCCTCGGAGAAGCCGAAGACGTCGAGCTCGAAGAAGGGCTTGTCGCTGAGGATGTTCTTCTCCTCGAGGTCGGTGAAGAAGAGGTAGCGGACGCCGTTGGTGAGCACCGCGATCGGGCACGAGGGGGTTGAGTTGAAGTAGCGGGCGAGCTGGCCGCTGTGGCTCGCCAGGTCGACGTCGGCGGCCTTGCACTCGACGAAGATGACGGGCACGCCCGCGAGGTGGATCGCGTAGTCGACCTTCTCGGCGGGTCCGCCGCTCCGCTTCTTGGCGAAGTCGGCGACGTACTCCGGCTGGATCTCGGTCGGATCGTAGATGTCGTAGCCGAGGGCGGCGAGGAAGGGGAGGATCAGGGCCTGCTTGGTCGCCTCCTCGCCGCGGACGTGAGGGAGGCGCTTGCGGACCTGCTCGGCGTGGCGTTGGAGGGCGTCGTGGAGGGCGCTCATCAGGTCTCCTTTCTAGAGGGCGGCGAGGATGCTCTGGGCGATCGAGCCGAGGGCGGCGTCGTAGTTGGCGCTGCAGATCGAGTAGGCGGGGCGCTGGCCGGGCGAGAGGGCCTCGGCGAGCTCACGCTCGCGGACGGGCGGGACGGCGGTGATGGAGGCGCTCTTGCACCCGGGGTCGATGCCGAAGTCCTCGACGAAGTTCGGGTCGCTCTCGCTGTACTTGAGCGCGGTCCCGTCGGCGTAGCCCTCGGGGACGCCGTCGATCAGGTAGAGGCGGGCGGTGTTGCCGGCGATGCCGTTCGCGGCCTTGTCGGCGGCGATCTGGTCCATGATGCCCTGGTAGCGGCTGAGGGGGTGGAGGACGGCGCCGCCGTCGGAGGCGCCGCCGCTGCCGGAGGTGGAGTGGTTGTCGGCGTGACACTCGCTGAAGGTGGGGCCGCCGCCGCTGCAGGTGACGCCGGCGCGCCAGCAGACGCCCGAGGTGGGGATGGGGTCGTCGGGCGAGTTCCAGAAGACCTTGTTGTCGATGAAGATCTCCTTGCTCGCGTCGGTGTGCGAGCAGTCGGTCTCGTCGCTGACGATGACGACGACGAAGTGGGCGTCGGGGCGGAGGAAGCCGTAGGCGGCCTCGCCGGGGGTCGTGAAGCGGGTGATCGCGCGGGCCATGCTCTCGAGCGGGCTCTCGAAGCCGCAGCCGGCGGTGCCCTGGGGGAGGGCGCAGAAGAGGGCGTCGATGGGGCTGACGCCGCCCGCGAGGTTGGTCTTGTCGCCGTCGACCTCGATCCAGGGGCGCGACTTGGTGGCCGGGTCGAGGGCGGTCGCGGTCGGTACGGTCGCCACTTCCGGGAGCGCGCAGAAGTCGAGGCAGGCGTAGGAGCCGTCGGTGGGCGGGTCGGTGCCGTTGAAGATGAAGTCGTCGAGGCGACCGACGCAGGAGGAGAGGATGAGGTCGCCCTGCGGCGGGGTGGTGTCGGCCTTCGGGCAGCGAGGGTTGCCGTTGTCGGTGGTGGTGATGGCGATCCGGTAGCTGACGCCGGCGGCCACGAGGGGGTCGAGGAGCTCCGTCAGCGAGGCGTTGAGGCGCGCCTGGGCCTCCGCCATCGAGCCGGTGTCGTCGATCACGAGGAGGATGTCGACGGCCTCGGCCGAGACGCCGCCGCCGGTCTCGGTGGTCTGCCCGTCAGTGAGCGTCGCGTTGGTCGCGTTGGTCGCGTTGGTCGCGTTGGTCGCGTTGGTCGCGTTGGTCGTGGCGGTGGTGTCGTCGTCGCCGCCGAAGAGGAAGCAGGCGGGGAGGAGCGGCGCGAGGGAGAGGGCGCAGAGGAGGCGGACGGCGCTTCGTCGCATCCGGGCATGCTATCGCGGTGGCTTCGGAGCCGCGTCGACGCGCCGCGGCGGGGCGATTCGGCGCTCGACCGATCCACGATGGCGGCGGCGTCGCACGAGGCGAGCCCGGTCATGGGCCCCGAGGCCGAGTGGTCGAGTTGGGGCGCCTCGGGCCTTCGTCGGCGATCCGACGAAACGTCGAGCGTCGTCGCGCTCGACGGATCCACCATGTCGGCTGGTCGCGCGAGGACCGCAGTGAGGAAGCCTGCGCCGAAATTGGCGCGGAGAGGCTCGGCGGCGCGCGATCAGGGCTGGGGCCTGGTCCCCCCGTCAGGCGCGCTTGGCCTTCTGTTATGGTCCGCGGCGAAGTGCGGCGGGTCGGCCCGTCCGCAGGAGGAAGCGATGCAGTCCAAGAAGGTTGGTGTGCTCGGCTCGGGTGTCGTCGGCCAGGTGCTGGCGGCGGGGTTCCAGAAGCACGGCTACGACGTGATGATCGGCAGCCGCGAGGGCAACAAGCTCGCGGAGTGGTCGGCGAAGACCGGCGTCCCCGAGGGGACGATGGCGCAGGCGGCGGCGCACGGCGACATCGTGGTGCTCGCGGTCGGTGGTGGGGTTGCGAGCGACGCGATCGCGCTGGTCCGCGACTCCCTCGCCGGCAAGGTCGTGATCGACGCGACCAACCCGATCGGCGGGGCGCCGGAGGACGGCGTGATCCGCTTCTTCACGGGCCCGAACGAGTCGCTGATGGAGCGGCTGCAGGCGCAGGCGCCCGAGGCCCGCTTCGTGAAGGCGTTCTCGTGCGTCGGCAACGCGTGGATGGTCAACCCGAACTTCCCGGGCGGCCCGCCGACGATGTTCATCTGCGGCAACGACGGCGAGGCGAAGGCGACCGTGACGGGGATCCTGAGCGCGTTCGGCTGGGACACCGCCGACATGGGCGGGGTGAAGTCGGCGCGGGCGATCGAGCCGCTCTGCCAGCTCTGGTGCCTCCCCGGGTTCCTCCGCAACCAGTGGACCCACGCGTTCAAGCTGCTGAAGCTCTGACGCGCGGGGCGGCGCGGGCGGGTCTCGGAGGACATGGCCTCTGGGCCATGTGAACCGGGGCGCCACCCGGCGAGCGGGGGGCCCGCACGACGCCTGAGGGGCGGCGTGCGGGCTCGTCGCGCGGCGACGCGAGGGGTTGCCGTCGGGCGCGCGATCGCCAATCATCGGCGGCGCGATGACGCCGCTCGGCCGCCTCCTGCGTGAGCCCCTTGTCGTGTTCCTGGTCGGTGGGGCGCTGATCTTCGGGGTCGACGCCCTTTGGGCGGAGCGCGGGCGCGGCGAGGAGATCGTGGTCGATGGGGCGTGGGCGGGGGCGATCGAGGCCGAGGTGGCGCGCGGGCGGGGGCGGGCGCCGAGCGCCGCCGAGGTCGCGGCCGGGATCGCGGCGGCGGTGGACGAGGAGCGGCTCTACCGCGAGGGGCTGGCGCGGGGGCTCGACCGCGGCGATCCGATCGTGCGGCGGCGGGTGATCCAGAAGATGCGCTTCGTCCACGAGGAGCGCGGCGAGGCGGCCGCGCTGGACGAGGCCGCGCTCGAGGCGTGGCTCACGGAGAACGCGGCGCGCTACGAGGTGCCCGAGCAGGTGGCGATCACTCAGGTCTTCGCGGCCGGGGCCGGGGCCGAGGCAGAGGCGAGGAGCCGGGAGATGCTGGCGGCGCTGGAGGCTGGAGGCGATCCCGCGGGGCTGGGCGATCCCTCGCCGCACGGCGGGAGCCTCGGGCTCCGTCCACGGGCGGCGCTGGCGGGGCTCTTTGGTGAGGACTTCGCGGCGGCGGTGATGGGCCTCGAGGTGGGCCGTTGGACGAGGTTGCGCTCGAGCCACGGGTGGCACGCGGTGCGGGTGGACGCGCGAGCGCGGGCGCGGGCGCCGAGGCTCGCGGAGATCCGCGGCAAGGTGGCGGCAGACGCGGTGGCGGCGTCGCGCGGGGCGGCGCTGCGCAAGGGGATGGAAGAGCTGCGGCGTCGCTACCCGCGGGTGCTCGAGGGCGTTCGACCGGAGGTGGCGTCGGCGCTCGGCGAGGGCAGCCAGTGATGCGTGCGGCGAGGCTCGCGCTCGTGGTCGGCGTTCTCGGGGCGGTGGGGGTGCCGAGGGTCGCGGGGGCGCACGAATTCCGACCGGCGCTGATGACGATCGACGTGGGGGCGGACGGGAGCGTGGCGGTTACCCTGGTGGCCTCGGCCGGGCCCCGCGGCGAGGTGAGGCCGCTGGAGCCGCGGTTGCCCGCGCCGTGCGTGATCGAGGCGGTGCCGGCGACGGAGACGGACCCGGAGGCGCCGCGGCGCTGGCGAGGGCGCTGCGGTGAGGATGGCCCGAGGGGCAGGTTGTTGGTGGACGGGCTGGGCGCGGGCGAGGTCGACGTGGTCGTGGAGGTGCGGCGCGCGAGCGGCGAGCGCGAGCACGGGCTCCTGCGGCGCGGCGCGGCGACGATGATGCTCGGCGAGGCTTCGCCGGCGGCGGCCGGGGCCTACGTCGGCCTCGGCGTCGAGCACATCCTCGGCGGCGTGGACCACCTGCTCTTCGTGGCTGGTCTGGCGATCCTGGTCGCGGGGACAGGTAGTTCAAGGCGGGGTTGGCTGGCCCTCCTGGCGACGCTGACGGCGTTCACGGCGGCGCACTCGTTGAGCTTGGCGGCGGCGACCCTCGGGTGGGTGCGGGTGGCGGGGGCGCCGGTGGAGGCCTGCATCGCCCTCTCGATCGTCCTCCTGGCGCGCGAGGTGGTGCTGCGCGGGCGCGCGTGCGGGGCGAGCGAGGTGCGCGGCGCGTGCGGGCCGTGGGGTTTCGCGTTCGCGTGCGGCCTCTTGCACGGGCTCGGCTTCGCGGGGGCGCTCGCGGCGGTGGGGCTGCCCTCCGGGGCGGTGGCGCCGGCGCTCTTGGCGTTCAACGCGGGCGTCGAGGTCGGCCAGGCGGCGGCGGCGGCGGCGGTGCTGGTCAGCGTGGCGGCGCTGGGGCGGCTCGGGGTCGGTCGGGGGCGGATCGCCGCGGGGGGCGGTCACGCGATCGGCGTGGTGGCGGCGGCGTGGACGATCGCTCGGGTGCTCGCGCTCGGGGCTCCGTGAGGGGCGTTGCCGCGGTCGCGCGCCGGCGAGTAGAGTGCCGGCGATGCCGCTCGTGTACCGGAGGATGCCGATCGAGGTCGAGTCGCCCGAGGAGGTGGGGTACGGGACGATCCGCCACAACCTCGCGGAGAGCAGCATGCGCGATCGGACGCTGGGCGAGCTCGGGCTCGACGCCGATCTCGGGCGGGTGCTCCTCTGCTACGGCGATCACCGCGGGCACCCGGGGCTCCGCGCGCTGCTGGCGGCGGAGGCGGGGATCAGCGCGGACGGGGTGCTGCTGACGAACGGGGCGGCGGGGGCGCTCTTCATGGTGGCGACGGCGATCCTGGGGGCGGGCGATCACCTGGTGGTGGTGCGGCCGAACTACGCGACCAACTTGGAGACGCCGCGGGCGATCGGCTGCGGGATCTCGTTCGTCGACCTGACCTTCGAGTCAGGGTGGCGCTGCGACGTGGAGGCGGTGGCGGCGGCGCTGCGGCCGGAGACGCGGCTGATCAGCGTGACGACGCCGCACAACCCGAGCGGCGTGGTGATGCCGCAGGAGGAGCTGCGCGCGCTGGCCGAGGTGGCGGAGCGCCACGGCTGCTGGCTCCTCGTCGACGAGACGTATCGCGACCTGACGCACGGGGAGCCGCCGCCGCCGGCGGTGACGCTGGGGGCGCGGGTGCTCGGGGTGGCGTCGCTCTCGAAGGCGTACGGGCTGCCGGGGCTCCGCCTCGGCTGGGTGATGGGGCGCGATCCGTCGCTGATGACCACGCTGCTGGCGGCGAAGGAGCAGATCCAGATCTGCGGGGCGATCCTCGAGGAGGAGATCGGTCACCGCGTGCTGGCGCGGCGAGCGGCGCTCCTGCCGGAGATCCGCGCCGAGGTGGGGCGGGCCTTCGCCGAGGTGAAGGCGTGGATGGCCGCGCAGGAGCTCTTCGAGTGGGTGACGCCAGCGGGCGGGGTGGTGGCGTTCCCGCGTCTGCGGGCCGGGGTGGACGTGGAGGGCTTTCACAGGATCCTCCGCGATGAGCACGGGACGATGGTGGGCCCCGGTCACTGGTTCGAGCAGGAGCGCCGCTACATGCGGGTCGGCTTCGGCTGGCCGGGCGCGGAGGAGCTCCGCGGCGGGCTCGCGAGCCTGACGGCGGCGGCGCGGGCGGCGGCTACGGGGGCGCGATAGGCGGGCCGCTCAGCCGCGGCGGATCCGCGTGCCGGCCTGGGCGAGCGCGGCGTCGATCGCCGCCTCGAGCGCGGGGACCACGAGGGCCGCGAAGCGCTCGGGCCCGCGAGGATGTCCGAAAGACCAGTGGGCGATGAGCGCCTCGAGGGCGGTGGCTGCGCGGTAGTCCTTGGTGCTCCGTTGGCTCCGCGATGAGGCGCGCGGCGAGGTGTTGCGGGCGCGACGGACCACGCTCGCCTCGTCGTCGTCGAGCTCGCCCTCGATCTGCGCGAGGAGGGCGGCCTGGCTCTCGGCGCGGACCACCAGCGCCTTGACGGCGTCGAGGCGGTCGGTCGGGTAGTCGCCGCGGGCGACCAGTCGGCAGCGGACCTCGCGCTCGAACTCGACGTCGCCGAGCCAGGCGAGGGTCCGCACCGATCGCGCCTTGAGGTCGAGGTCCATGGTCGGGCGCATGGTGCCGCAAAGCGCCGCCGGCCGCCACGGCCGCCCGCGTCTTGCTCGCGCCCCGCTCCGCGTGGTCTGCTCGGCGCGCATGCCCACCGAGTCCTTCGACTTCACCGGCAGCGCCGGCGTCCGCCTGGCTGCCCGCCTCGATCGCCCGGCCGGCCAGCCCCGGGCCACGGCGCTCTTGGCCCATTGCTTCACGTGCTCGAAGGACCTGGCCGCGCTCGGGCGGATCGCCCGCGGCCTGGCCAGCGCCGGGATCGCGGTGCTCCGCTTCGACTTCACGGGCCTCGGGGAGAGCGGCGGCGACTTCGCGCACGGCACCTTTACCGTCCAGGTCGGCGACCTGGCGGCGGCCGCGGCGGCGCTCGGCGAGCGCGTCGCGCCGCCGCAGCTCCTCATCGGCCACTCGCTGGGCGGCGCGGCGGTCCTCCAGGCGGCGGCGCAGATCCCGAGCGCCCGCGCGATCGTCACGATCGGCGCCCCGGCCTCGCCTGGCCACGTGCTCCGCCTCTTCACGGGCGCCCACGCGGAGATCGAGGCCGCCGGCGAGGCCGAGGTGTCGATCGCGGGCAGGCCCTTCCGGGTGACACGCGCCTTCCTCGACGACCTCCGGCAGGAGTCGATGCAGGCGGCGATCGCCGGCCTCCGCCGCGCGCTCCTGGTGATGCACGCTCCCCGCGACGAGGTGGTCGGGATCGACAACGCGGGGGCGATCTTCGCCGCCGCTCGTCACCCCAAGAGCTTCGTCTCCCTCGACGACGCCGATCACCTCCTCCGTCGAGGAGGCGATGCGGAGTACGTCGCGTCGATGATCGCCGCTTGGTCGTCGCGCTACCTCGAGCCCGCGGTCGCGGAGGCTCCCATGGTGACGCCGACCGAGCCGACGCCCGCGCTCGACCTACGCGGCGCCGCCCTCGCCGCGCACATCGGCCGGGAGCACTACACCACCACCCTCCAGAGCCACGACCATCGGCTGATCGCCGACGAGCCGCGGGCGGTCGGCGGCGAGGATCGCGGGCCCGCGCCCTACGACCTGGTGATGGCCGGCCTGGGCGCGTGTACGGCGATGACCCTGCGGATGTACGCGGATCGCAAGGGCTGGCCCCTCGAGTCGGTGACCGTGCGGATCGACCACGACCGCGTCCACGCGGTCGACTGTCAGGCGTGCGAGGCCCACGGCGGCATCCAGAGCCGCTTCACCCGCCGCGTCGCTGTCACCGGCGATCTGCCGCCCGAGGCCCGCGCTCGCCTGATCGAGATCGCCGAGAAGTGCCCCGTCCACCGCCTCCTCGCGGCGCCGAGCCAGATCGAGACCACCCTCGACGACGAGCCGTGATTCGTCGATTATGTCCGCGAGGACAGATTATACCTCGCGGAGCCGCAGGAGCGCCTGCCGGTACTCGTCGATGAGGGAGTGCGGCTGGAGCTCGCCGAGGCACGCGGCGAGGGCGTCGAAGCGGCCGAGCTGGGCGTCGCGGCCGCGCTTGAACATCACCCAGGGGTCGCCGTGGCGCTCGGCGCAGACCATGATCGAGTAGAAGTTGTCGATCTTGTCGGCGAGCGTGATCGCCTGCGCCTCCCAGGGCTTGCCGGGGAAGTGGGCGAGGTAGGCCCGCTTGCGCTCCTCCCACGGGAGCGACTTGTCCTCCTCGGAGCAGAGGCGGACGAGCTCGGCGATCCGCGGGCCGAACTCGCGGATGAGGTCGTCGTGGGTCGCCGATGTGTCCTCCAGGACATCATGGAGCGCGCCCGCGGCGACGACCTCGTCGTCGAAGCCGTGGCGTGCGAGGAGGATCGCCACGCCTGCGGGGTGCGAGACGTAGGGGACGTCGACGGCCGGGTACTTGCGGCGCTGACCGAGGTGCCAGATCGCAGCGCGGTCGAGGGCGTGCTTGAGGAGGAGGCTCACCGCCCGAGGATAGCGGAGGTTGGCGTCGAGGGGCGTCGAGCCTCATCGGTGGGTCGAGAGGGCGCCGATCGTGCGCTCGATCGCCACCTCGTCGACGGGCTTGCCGATGTATCCGTCGAAGCCGCCGCCGCCGAGCTCCGAGGGGGCGTCCGCGCTCACCAGGACGATCGGGGTGGCGGCGTTCTCCCCGGGCAGCGCGCGGATCCGTCGCATCGCCTCGATCCCGTCCATGACCGGCATGTGCTTGTCCATCAGGATGAGGTCGTAGGGCTTCTCCATGGCCCTGGTGACCGCCTCGGCGCCGTCCGCGGCCGCGTCGACGAGGTGGCCCGAGTCGCGCAGCATCGCCTCGAGGATGATGGCGTTGAGCTCGTTGTCGTCGACCACCAGGACCCGCAGCGCCCGGTGAGATGCCGGCGGCGGGGGGCCGGGGCGATCAGCTGCCTCGAGGGGCAGGTCGAGGACGAAGCCCACGCCGCCGTCCGCGGGTCGCTCGATGCGGAGCGACCCGCCCATCGCCTCGGCGAGCGCCCGAGTCAGTGGGAGCCGCAGGCCGGCGCTCGGGAGGCCTTCGACGGTCGGGGTGGTGGCCGCCGCGTAGGGGTCGAAGATGCGAGCCTGATCCTCGCGCGTGAGACTTCGACGGCGGTCGTAGACCTCGAGGCGCAGGCCCGAGGGGTCGCGCGGGCGGGCGCGGAGCTCAACCGTGGCGTCGGCGGCGGCCTCGATCACGTCGACGACGAGGTTGGCGGCGGCCTGGAGGACTCGATCGCGGTCGCCGATGAGGTCGCCGAGCTCGCCCTCGATGCTGGTGACGGCGTCGAAGCCCCGGTCGGCGGGGATGCGGGCGGCGACGAGCGCGTCGAAGTCCTGGAAGAGCTCGGCGGCGGCGAAGGGGGCGGAGCGGAGCTCGAAGCGCCCACCGGCGAGCGCGGTGAAGTCGAGGACGTCGGCGACGACCGAGCCGAGGCCCTTCGCGGTCCGCTCGAGCCGCTCGACCAGGTCCCTCGCCGAGGGGTCGAGGTCGGGCAGCCGCTGGAGCTGTGCGGTCGCGCCGAGGACCCCGTTGAGGGGGCTCCGCAGCTGGTGGTGGACGGTCGAGAAGAAGGCGGCCTGAGCGGCTCGGAGGGACTCGTGCTCGTGCTTGATCCGGCGGAGGGTTCGCGTGTGGCCTACCAGCGCGTCGACGAGCCCGCTCTGGAGGTGGCGCGCGGTCGTGGCCGTCCACGGCGGCCAGGGGGCGGCGTGGCCGCGCCGAATCTCGACGAAGCGGCGGAAGCGGCTCCGCGGGAGGCGTACACGCCCGCCCTCGGCGTCCTCGACGGTTTCCTTGCTCGTGTCTCCGCTCCAGTGCACCGGATGGACCCGCTCGGGGCGGATCCAGGCGATGAGGGAGCGACCCTCGGCCTCGAGGCCGAGCGCCAGGACTCCGCTCGCGGTCTCGGGGTGGCGCGCGAGGCTGGGGAAGTGGGCGCTCGCGCGGTGGGTCATGAAGAGGCCGGTGCGGACCCTCGGACGGAGCGCCTCGACCAGCTCCCGCAGGGCGTCGATGGGCGGCGTCTCACCGATGACCCGTAGATCGTCGCCATCGACCAGTATGCCGCCAGCGGCGTCGAAGAGGCGAAGGACGTCGGTGTCGCGCTGGAGCTCGTCGGTCCAGTCGTCAGCCGCCCGCAGGCGGGGCGGCGGCG
>WBZL01005169.1_pt1 | contig 10914 bp, 9 predicted proteins | sample 5204291 | NCBI WGS metagenome assembly WBZL01 (sample SAMN12344345, study PRJNA552823) | activated sludge metagenome | biome: Activated sludge suspended growth; feature: Nitrification reactor; material: Wastewater; isolation source: activated sludge from nitrification reactor of wastewater treatment... | reverse complement strand
GATCGTGTCGGGCACGGCAGCGCGCAGGACCGCCACCTCGAGCGCTGACGACACCAGCGCCCGCGCGCCGGCTGCCACGGCCACGTCTGCCCAGCGGGGGACCAGTTCCGCTGCGGGCGGGAGCCCCAGCGCCATCAGTTCGTCGGGGCTGAGCGACGTCAACACGGTGACCGCGGCGATGTGCGTGTCGGGTAGCGCGTCGGCGGCGGCGGCGATCATCGCCGGGCCGCCCGCTGCGTGGACGGTGAGGAAGTCCGGGGCGAGGTCGGCCACTGCCCGGGCGCCACCTGCCACCGTCGCGGGGATGTCATGGAGTTTGAGATCGAGGAACAGGCCGCAGTCTCCGGCTGCGTCCCGGATCGCGGCCACCCCCGCCACCCCGTGGCGCAGGTAGAACTCCAGTCCCACCTTGACCATGTCGGCCGCCGCGCCCACGGCGGCGGCCCACGCTCGGGCCTGCGTCAGGTCGGTCGTGTCCAGCGCCACGGCCAGCTGGCACGGTGGTCGGCTCATGAGGAGGTCCTTTCGTGTGCCTGTCCTCTGACGTCATCGATGGTGCGCCCGGCCAGCAGCTCCTCGAGCTCGGCGGCGATGCGCTGGCCGGCGCGCGGGTCGTTCAGCAAGGCGGTGCCCAGCGCCACAGCGCTCGCCCCGGCCAGGAGGAACTCGAAGGCGTCGGTCCCGGTCATGATGCCGCCCGATCCGATGATGGGCAGTTCCGGCAGTGCGGCGTGGACCGCCCACACCGCGCGAAGCGCGATCGGCCGGATGGCCGGCCCGCTCAGTCCGCCGGGCATCGTGCCCAATCCCGGCCCCGGGGGGTCGGAGTGGATCGAGACCGCCGGGATGGCGTTGATGAGACTGACCCCGTCGGCTCCTGCGCCGGCGCAGGAGCGGGCGCGGGCCACGACGTCCTCGATGCCCAGTTTGGCGAAGACCGGGACCCCGGCGGCGCTGTTGCGCCGCACCTGGTGGACCACCGCAGCAGGGTCCACCGTGCCCAACGACGGATGCGAAAGATTGACCTCGACCCCGACGATGCCGTCGGTCTGACGCAGCCGCTGGGCGATCCTGGCGTAGTCGCCGAGATCGTCGGCCCAGACGGACACGATCACGGTGGCACCCGCGGCGCGCAGTCGCGGAAGTTCGTCGGCGAGGAACGTCTCGAGCCCAGGGCCGGGCAGCCCCAGGGCGTTGACGAGCCCACCGACCGACTCGACCAGGCGGGGCAGCGGGGCGCCGGCCCTGGGTTCGGCGGTGATGCTGCGGCACACGACCGCGCCGAACGCGGACAGATCGCTGTACGGCTCCAGCTCGGGACCGGCTCCGGCACAGCCGGATGCCGCCAGCACCGGCGAGGTCAGGGGCACTCCCGCGAGCGTGATCATGCCGGGTTCCCGGTGGTGGCGGCGCCGTGGCAATCGGCGGGGATGCTCCCCCAGTCGGCCCAGCGGACCAGATCGGCGTTGAACACCGGGCCGTCCTGACAGGCCCGGACCATCCGGGTGACGCCGTCGCGGCCCGCCACCGGAACCACGCAGGCGGTGCAGGTTCCTGCGGCACACACCAAGGGGGTGGCGACCAGGGACTGGTGCGGCAACCCCGGTCGGGTCGCGTTCACCGCCGCCGCGATCCGCCGTTCGAGGGCCGGCGTTCCCGCCGAGTACACCACCGCAACGTCCCCGGACAAGTGGGCCGCGATCGCACCGGCCCCGCCCTGTTCGGCGACCGTCGCCGACGCCGACACCCGTCTGGCCTCGAGAAGCCCGAACGGTTCGGTCTCACCGACGAACAGGAACTGCGAGCGACAGCCTCGCGCGCCGACCGCCGCCGCCAACCAGATCAGCGGCGCCGCACCGACTCCGGTGGCCACCAGCAGAACACCCACCGGTTCGCGCGGCAGCGAGAACGGGCGACCCAACGGGCCGATGGCATCCACGCCGCGCCCCACGTCGGTGGCGGCCAGGCGGGCGCCACCGGGCTCACGTTCGTCGACGATGAGTTCGAGTGCGCCGCCGTCCCGACCCGACGCGGAACTGGTGGCGATCCACGCCTGTCGGCGCAGCAGCATCGCGGAATCAGAACCGGCCACCGACAGGGACACGTAGTGCCCTGGCCGGCAGCGTTCGGCGACCCGCGGCGCCGAGACCGTCAGGACGGTGTACGGCCCGCTGCGCCGCCGCGCGAGCACAGCCGCCGACCACTGCGCCGGTGCTGCCATCAAGGGGCCTCGGCCCGCAACCGGGTCAGGTCGGCCGCGTGCTCCTGCAACGATCGGACGCCCACCTGGGCGTCCCGCGTGGCTTCGATGCCCTGGACGGCGGCGGCCAGCCCGGCCGTGGTGGTGATACACGGCACCGAGTGGGTGACTGCTGCCGTGCGGATCTCATAGCCGTCCAGTCGGGTGCCGACGCCGAAGGGCGTGTTGACGATCAGGTCGATGTCACCGGCGTTGATGGCCTGGATGGTGGTCGGTTCGCCGTCCGGTCCCCGACCTTCCCGGTGTTTGCGCACCGACGCCACCTTCAGGCCGTTGCGGCGCAGGATCTCGGCCGTCCCCTCGGTCGCCACGATCTCGAACCCGAGGTCGGCGAGCCGCTTGACGGGGAAGATCATCGACCGTTTGTCGCGGTTGGCCACGCTGACCAGCACCCGGCCCGACGTGGGCAGCCCGCCGGAGTACGCGCCGGATTGGGACTTGGCGAACGCGGTACCGAACGACGCGTCGATGCCCATGACCTCGCCGGTGGAACGCATCTCGGGACCCAGCACGGTGTCGACGCCGTGGAACCGACCGAAGGGCAGCACGGCCTCCTTCACGGCGATGGGGCCGCCGATGGGCAGGGTGCCGCCGTCACCGGTGGCGGGCAGCGTCCCGTCGGCTCGCAGTTCGGCGATGGTCTCGCCCATCATGACGCGTGCGGCAGCCTTGGCCAACGGGGTGGCGGTGGCCTTGGACACGAAGGGCACGGTGCGCGACGCCCGGGGGTTCGCTTCCAGCACGTACAACACGTCGCCGGACAGCGCGTACTGAACGTTGAGCAGTCCGCGCACCCCGACTCCGGCAGCGATCGCCCGGGTCGACGTCCGGATCCGTTCGATCTCCGCGTGTCCCAACGTGATCGGCGGCAGCGCACACGCGGAGTCGCCGGAATGGATGCCGGCCTCTTCGATGTGTTCCATGACGCCGCCGAGGAACAGGTCGGTGCCGTCGAACAGGGCGTCCACGTCGATCTCGATGGCGTCGTCGAGGAACCGGTCGATCAGCACCGGGTGGGCGGGGTTGATCTGTGTGGCGCGGTCCAGGAAGCCGGCCAACATCTCGTCGTCGTAAACGATCTCCATGCCCCGACCACCGAGGACGTAGGAGGGCCGCACCAGCACCGGGTAGCCGATCTCGTGGGCGATGGCGCGGGCCTCGTCGAACGAGAAGGCGGTGCCGTGTTTGGGGGCGGGCAGCCCGGCCTGCGCCAGCACCCGGCCGAACGAGCCGCGGTCCTCGGCCAGGTGGATTGACTCCGGGGGGGTGCCGACGACCGGCAGCCCCAGGTCCTTCAGCGACTGGGCCAGGCCCAGCGGCGTCTGGCCGCCGAGTTGCACGATGACCCCGACCACCTCGCCGGTGGCGGACTCCGCCGCGTACACCTCGAGGACGTCCTCCAACGTGAGCGGCTCGAAGTAGAGCCGGTCGGAGGTGTCGTAGTCCGTCGACACCGTCTCGGGGTTGCAGTTGACCATGACGGTCTCGTACCCCTGCTCCCGCAAAGTCAGCGACGCGTGGACACAGGAGTAGTCGAACTCGATGCCCTGGCCGATCCGGTTCGGGCCACTGCCCAAGATGAGGACCTTGGGGCGCTGCCCGGGCTCGACCTCGGTCTCCTGGTCGTACGTGGAGTAGTGGTACGGGGTGCGCGCGGCGAACTCCGCCGCGCAGGTGTCGACGGTCTTATAGACGGGACGGATCCCCAGGGCCTGCCGCACGCCACGCACCACGGCTTCGTCCAGGTCGAGGATGTCACCCAGTTGCCGGTCGGAGAATCCGTGCCGCTTGGCGGTGCGGACCAGATCGGGCCGCAGCACCGCCGCGTCGCGCAACTCGTCGGCGATGCCGTTGAGGATCATGATCTGGTCGAGGAACCAGGGGTCGATGCCGGTGGCCCGGTGGGCCTGTTCCACCGTCGCACCGCCCCACAGGGCCTGCTGCACCAGGCGCAACCGCCCGTCGCGCGGAACGGACGCCTGCTCGAGCAGTTCCGCCGGATCCTGCGGCGGGCGGCCCTGCCAGGAGAACTGCGACTGCGGGTGCTCCAACGACCGCAGGGCCTTCTGCAGGGCCTCGGTGAAGTTGCGGCCGATGGCCATGGCCTCGCCCACGCTCTTCATCGTGGTGGTCAACGTGTCGTCGGCGTTCGGGAACTTCTCGAACGCGAACCGCGGCACTTTGACCACGACGTAGTCCAGCGCCGGCTCGAACGATGCCGGGGTCTCGGCGGTGATGTCGTTGGGAATCTCGTCGAGGCTGTAGCCGACGGCCAATCGGGCCGCGATCTTGGCGATCGGGAACCCGGTCGCCTTGCTCGCCAACGCGCTGGAGCGCGACACCCGCGGGTTCATCTCGATGACGATGATGCGCCCGTCGGCCGGGTTCACCGCGAACTGGATGTTGCAGCCACCGGTGTCGACACCGACGGCGCGGATGATGTCGATCCCGATGTCGCGCAGCCGCTGGTACTCCCGGTCAGTCAGCGTCAACGCGGGAGCGACGGTGATGGAGTCGCCGGTGTGCACTCCCATGGGGTCGAGGTTCTCGATCGAGCAGATCACCACGACGTTGTCGTTGTGATCGCGCATGAGCTCGAGTTCGTATTCCTTCCAGCCCATGATCGATTCTTCGAGCAGGACCTCGGTGGTGGGACTGGCGGCCAGACCGGCGCCCGCCATCCGGCGCAGATCGTCGGGGGTGTGGGCGAAGCCGGATCCGGCCCCACCCATGGTGAAGGACGGCCGCACGACCACGGGGTAACCCAGTTCGTCGGCTGCCGCGAGGCTCTCGTCGATGCTGTGACAGATGCGGCTGCGCGCCGACTCCGCCCCGATGCCGGCGACGATCTCCTTGAACACCTCGCGGTTCTCGCCCCGCTCGATCGCGTCGATGTCGGCGCCGATGAGTTCGACGCCGTAACGCTCCAGGATCCCGGCCTTGGCCAGGGCGATGGCCGTGTTGAGTGCCGTCTGACCGCCCAGTGTGGGCAGCAGCGCGTCGGGGCGTTCCTTGGCGATGATCTGCTCGACGATGTCGACGTTGATCGGTTCGACGTAGGTGGCGTCGGCGAACTCGGGGTCGGTCATGATCGTCGCCGGATTGCTGTTGACGAGGATCACCCGCAGACCTTCGGCCTTGAGCACGCGGCAGGCCTGGGTGCCGGAGTAGTCGAACTCGCAGGCCTGGCCGATCACGATCGGGCCGGAGCCGATCACCAGCACCGAGTGGATGTCATCGCGCAGCGGCATGTCAGTTGCCCCCCATCACGTCGCAGAAACGATCGAACAAGTAGGCCGCATCATGCGGTCCGGCCGCGGCTTCGGGGTGGTACTGCACGCTGAAGGCACGCCCCGAGACCAGGCGCAGTCCTTCGACGACGTCGTCGTTCAGACAGACGTGCGACACCTCGGCGGGTCCGAACGGGGTGTCGAACGGTTCGACCGTGGGGGCCGCGACGGCGAACCCGTGGTTGTGGGCGGTCACCTCGACCTTGCCCGTCGTCAGATCCTTGACCGGCTGGTTGATCCCCCGGTGCCCGAACCGCAGCTTGTAGGTGTCCAGGCCCAGCGCCCGGCCCAGCATCTGGTTGCCGAAACAGATGCCGAACAGTGGCCGGTCGGCCTCGAGGATCCCGCGCACCACTTCGACGGTGTGATCGGCGGTCGCCGGGTCCCCCGGTCCGTTGGACAGGAAGAAACCGTCGGCGTCGGTCGCCAGCAGGTCCGACAGGCTCGTGCTCGCGGGCATGACGATCACCCGGATGCCCCGTTCGGCGAGCCGCCGGGGGGTCATGGCCTTGATCCCGAGATCCACCGCAGTGACCGTGAACCGCGCTTCCCCGTCGGGTTCGACCACATAGGGCTCCGCGACGGTCACCTGGTCGGTGAGGTCGGCGCCGGCCATCCCGGGGCTGGCCAGTACCTGGCCGAGCAGATCGGGCGCCTGCGCGGCGGCACCAGAGAAGACCCCGACGCGCATCGCCCCCCGGTCGCGCAGGTGCCGGGTCAGGGCCCGGGTGTCGACGTCGGCGATCCCCACGACCCCGGCGTCAGCCAGGTCGTCCTCCAACTCGGAGGTGGCCCGCCAGTTGCTCGCGCGGACCGCCGGGTCGCGCACCACATAGCCCGCCACCCAGATGCGGCGGGATTCGGGATCCTCGTCGTTCATCCCGGTGTTGCCGATGTGGGGTGTGGTCTGCACGACCACCTGCCGGTGATACGAGGGGTCGGTCAAGGTCTCCTGGTAGCCGGTCATCGCGGTGGTGAACACCGCTTCCCCGAACGTCGCACCCCGCGCGCCGTAGGCCCGGCCGGCGAAGGTCCGTCCGTCCTCGAGTACCAAGAGGGCCGGTTCGGTCATGACACTTCCTCCATCCGCATCCGTTCCACCTGGTCCACCACTGCGGTCTGATCGGCCGGGTCGGCGAACCAGATGCCGCTGCTCACCTCGTCACCGTCCCAACGCCAGTTGATGAGCAGGACGCCGTGGCGACCGTAGTAGCGCTGCACCATGCCGGGGACGACCGCTGTCGACGTCACTGCCGGGCGCGGGATCACCAACGGGCCCGCCCCGTCGCGGGCGATCACCACACCGCCGTCGCTGACCCCGACCTGGCAGCGGGCCACTCCCCCGGCAGCCACGATGCGTTCCAACAACTGCCCGGCGGGCACAGTGCCCAGGTACTTACCCGTAACCGGGGTGGCCACCGCGAGGGAACCGCTGACGGCCGGCAGCACCCGGGACTGGCGCCGAGCCCGGTTGCGCCAACCGCGCCGCAGCAGCAGGAGCGCGCCGGCGATGACCAGTGCCGTGGCAGCTACCAGCAACAGCCGCGCCGGCCAGTCGGTGACCGCCGCCTGCTGCGAGAGGGGATCCGCTCCCGGCAGCGCCACGGTCACCATTGCAGGGCACCCGCCAGCACGGTGGGGGTGCCGCGCAGGAACGTGGCGGTCACCTGTCCGGGCAGTTCCATCCCGCGGTACGGAGAGTTGCGCGACGGTCCGGGGAAACGGGCGGGCTCGACGGTCCATCGCGCTTCCGGGTCCACGACCGTGAGGTTCGCCGGTTCACCGACCGCGATCGGACGACCGTGGTCCGCCAACCGACCGATGGCGGCCGGTGCGACGGACATCCGTTCCGCCACCCCGGCCCAGTCCAACAGTCCGGGGCGCACGAGCGTGTCGATGACCACCGACAGCGCGGTGGGCAGACCGAGCATGCCGAAGGCCGCCACATCCCATTCGCAGTCCTTGTCCTCGGCGGTGTGCGGGGCATGGTCGGTCGCCACGATGTCCACGGTGCCGTCGGCCACCCCGGCCAGCAGCGCCTCGACGTCGCGGCGGGTCCGCAGCGGCGGGTTGACCTTGTACACCGGGTCGTAACTGCGGGCCAGTTCATCGGTGAGCAGCAGGTGGTGCGGCGTGGCTTCGGCCGTGACCGCAATCCCGCGCTCCTTGGCCCGGCGGATCAGGTCGACACTGCCCGCCGTCGAGACGTGACACACGTGCAGCCGCGAGCCGACGTGATCGGCGAGCAGGATGTCGCGGGCGATGATGGCCTCTTCGGCGGCGGCCGGCCAGCCGCGCAGCCCGAGGACCGCCGACACTGCACCCTCGTTCATCTGGGCACCGGCGGTCAGCCGGGGCTCCTGAGCATGCTGCGCGATGACCCCGTCGAAGGCCTTGACATACTCCAAGGCCCGGCGCATGAGCAGGGCGTCGTCGACACACCGGCCGTCGTCGCTGAAGACCCGCACCCGGGCCGCGGAGTCGGCCATGGCCCCCAACTCCGCCAACTGCTCGCCGCCCAGGCCCACCGTGACGGCACCGACGGGGTGCACATCGACGTATCCGGCCTGCTGGCCCAGCCGAAACACCTGCTCCACAACGCCCGCCGTGTCAGCGACGGGGTCGGTGTTGGCCATGGCGTGGACAGCGGTGAACCCTCCCAGGGCCGCTGCCGCGGAACCGGATCGCACTGTCTCGGCGTCCTCGCGGCCGGGTTCGCGCAGGTGCGTGTGAAGGTCGACCAGACCGGGCAGGAGCACCTGACCGGCGCCCTCGACGACGGTGGCGTCGGCTACGTCGAGGTCGGCGCCCATGTCGGCGATGATCCCGTCGGCGATGAGGACGTCGACCGCCGTGGCGCCGAGTGGTCGGACGTCGCGGAGCAGGTAACTCATGCGCCGACCTCCGCCGTGAGTTCGACCGGCCCGGCGGCCCGGGATCCCCCGACCAGGAGATACAGGACGGCCATCCGCACACTCACGCCGTTCGCCACCTGTTCGACGATCACGGATCGTTCATGGTCGGCGACGCCGTCGGCGATCTCCATGCCGCGGTTCATCGGGCCCGGGTGCATGACGATCGCGTGCTCGGGAAGCGAGTCCATGCGGGTCTGGTCCAGCCCGTAGCGACGACTGTATTCACGGGCACTGGGGAAGAAGGCCGCGTTCATGCGTTCCCGCTGCACCCGCAACATCATCACGGCGTCGGAGTCCGGCAGCGCTTCGTCGAGGCTGTAGGACACCGTGGCCGGCCAATGCTCGACCCCGACCGGGAACAGGGTCGGGGGGGCGACCAGGGTGACCTTGGCCCCCAAGGTGTCCAGCAGGTGGACGTTGGACCGGGCCACCCGGCTGTGCAGGACGTCGCCCACGATCGTGACGCGCAGGCCGGACAGGTCACCGGTCCCTTCGCGAAGGTGGCGCCGGATCGTGAAGGCGTCGAGCAGGGCCTGCGTGGGGTGTTCATGAGTGCCGTCGCCGGCGTTGACGACGGCGCCGTCGATCCAGCCGGCCTCGGCCAGTCGGTGCGGCGCTCCGGATGCCCCGTGGCGGATGACCACGGCGTCGGCGCCCATGGCCTGCAACGTGAGAGCGGTGTCTTTCAACGTCTCGCCCTTGGACACCGACGACCCCTTGGCCGAGAAGTTGATCACGTCGGCGGACAGGCGCTTCGCTGCCGCCTCGAACGAGATCCGGGTCCGGGTGGAGTCCTCGAAGAAGAGATTGACCACGGTCTTGCCCCGTAACGCGGGGAGTTTCTTGACCGACCGGTCCGTGAGCCGGGCCATCTCGCCGGCGGTGTCGAGGACGAGCACCGCATCGTCGCGGTCCAGGTCCTTGGCGGACAACAGATGACTGATCATTCGGCACCCTCCTCGCGCATCAGGACGATCTCGTCGACCCCGTCGATCTCGGTGAGCCGCATACGCACGCTCTCGCCCTTGTGGGTCGGCAGGTTCTTGCCCACGTGGTCGGCTCGGATGGGCAGTTCCCGGTGGCCCCGATCGACGATGACGGCCAGTCGTACAGCGCGGGGTCGGCCGATGTCGTGGATGGCGGCGAGTGCGGCGCGGACGGTGCGGCCCGAGAACAGCACATCGTCGACGAGGACCACGATGCGGCCGTCGATCCCCTCCGGCGGAATCTCGGTCGGCCCGAGTGCGCGCGCCGGGTGCAGGTTCAGGTCGTCGCGGTACATCGTCACGTCAATGGACCCGACGGGTACCTCCCGGCCCTCAGCGGCGCCGATGCGGGCTGCGAGGCGCCGGGCCAGCAGTGCTCCGCGGGTCGGGATGCCCAGGACCACCAGGTCGTCGGCGCCTCGGGCGTATTCGATGATCTCGTGGGAGATGCGGGTGAGGGCCCGGTTGAGGTCGGCGGCGTCGAGGACGACGGGGCCGACGGTGCGACCCTCGTCGGAGCCGGACAGGGGGATCCCCATGGATTCACACTCCTTCGCCGCCTCTCGGGACGGATCGTTAAAGGAACGGTCGTTTCAGGGTAGCCCACGGCTTGAGCCCGATCGGTGAGCCCCTCGCGCGGTTACTTTGTGTATCGGCTCTCGTCACCCATTCAGCCCAATTCCGGACTAAGTGTGACGCAACACGCATTCATTCCGCTTTGGAGTAACCACCGATGACTACGTATGGTTAGGGGGTGGCAGCAGCTCGACAGCCACCACAAGGGGAGATTGACATGGCCAGCGATTACGCCCGCGCTCTCGGAAGCCGGCTGCGCGCTATCCGGCAGCAGCAGGGGCTGTCGCTGCAAGGGGTCGAGGAGAAGTCGCAAGGCCGCTGGAAGGCCGTCGTCATCGGATCCTACGAACGCGGCGATCGCGCCGTCACCGTCGCGAAGCTGGCTGAGCTGGCCGACTTCTACGGGGTACCAGTCGGTGAACTGCTGCCCGGCGGCGTCGCCGGCGCAACGCTCGAGCCCCCGACCCAGATCGTGATCGACCTCGAACAGCTCAACCGGGTGCCCTCGGACAAGGCGGGACCGCTGGCCCGCTACGCCGCCGCCATCCAGACGCAGCGGGGCGACTACAACGGCCGGGTCCTGTCGATCCGGGCCGACGACCTGCGCACCCTCGCAGTCATCTACGACCAGCCCGCCGGCCTGTTGGCCGAAGAACTGATCGCGTGGGGTGTTTTGAACCCCGAGGCGCGTACCGCCGTCGACTGAGCGGCTGCGCGACTGACGAGGTGGGGGCGAAGCACCCGCCGAGGAACGAGTGCAGTCGAACAGTCGACCATCCAACACCGCCGTCGACTGAGCGGCTGCGCGACTGACGAGGTGGGGGCGAAGCACCCGCCGAGGAACGAGTGCAGTCGAACAGTCGACCATCCAACACCGCTGTCGACTG
>WBZL01003215.1_pt1 | contig 10916 bp, 7 predicted proteins | sample 5204291 | NCBI WGS metagenome assembly WBZL01 (sample SAMN12344345, study PRJNA552823) | activated sludge metagenome | biome: Activated sludge suspended growth; feature: Nitrification reactor; material: Wastewater; isolation source: activated sludge from nitrification reactor of wastewater treatment... | reverse complement strand
CCATGGAGGTCTTTCATCGCGCCTTCGATGCCGGCCTGCTCATCCGTGTCACTGGCGACATCATCGCCTTGTCACCCCCGCTCGTCATTTCAGCCGAGCAGATCGAAGAAGTCTTCGGAAAGCTCACAGAAATCTTGAGAGAAGTCGATTAAAATACGGAAAAGAATGAAGATTCTCTGGACCCAGAAGACCGGCGCGACGATCAGGCAATGACGCGCGACTGGATCCAGTTCAGGATCTCCATGCGGCGCCTGCCATCGTCCGTAATGTCCTCGTCAATGCCCAGTTGCCATGCAAGGCCGGCGTCCGAAGGATTGGCGGCAAGTGCCCTCAGCATTTCGACATAGCGCCCAAGGGAGTCCCGGCATTCAAAGAAGCCCTGCTGCACCATGTCATCTGCATAAAGCGTATAGAGCTGGGCCAACTGTTCCAGATCAAATTCGGGGTGGTACTGAACAGCCCAGACTTCAGACCTGCCAAGCGGCACAACGGCCGCCTGCACGAGACTATGACTGTTCGAGGCCAGCAATGTCGCTGAGTCCGGAAGCTGGATGACTTCGTCATAATGGATGCAGGGTGCGTCAAAGACCCTCCCCTTCCCCCGAAACATCGGATGGCTGGACCCAAGATCATTCGTCATGATCTTGCGCGCAAAGCCCACTTCTCGACCTCTGGGATTATAGGCGACCGTGCCGCCTGCTGCCATCACGGCGATCTGCAAACCCCAGCAACTTCCAAAAATCGGGATTCCGGACTCGCCAGCCTGTGCGACCAGGTCAATCTGGTTTGTCACCGCAAATTCCTTGTCATAGGCATGCAACGACGAGCCGGTTATGACCAGGCCATCATAGTCGGACCAGCTACGCCCCTTGGGAATGCACCAATCCGGATCGGCCCCGTAGACGATATCCAGTTCGAGCTGCGGAAAGTGGGCGCGAATGGCAATGCTGTAGATTTCAGAGGATGACCGAACGCCGAGACCGGCGGCCAGCTTGCGCTTTTCGGCAACATTACCTTCCATCAACAAGAGACGAGTCATTTCAGTAATTTATCTCTCTTTCCTAAGGCCATGCCAGAAGATTATCGTCAGCCACATTGCCGCATCACGCGACCATAGCCCTTGATTCACCTAGCGCAATTTCCGTGCAACTGCGAGCAAAAGACCCAGGGCGGTGCGCACAAGTCAGATGTCCCGCCAATTGGAAGCCTGCGACGCGAAGGCATGAACACGGCCACTGCATCTTTTTGACGGTAGGTGAGACGCCGGTCGCACGCTAAGCAGGCTGCACGACAAAAGAGGGGATGTCATCTGAAGATCCACCGAGATCAGGCATGGGATCAATCGCCACTGCCAGCGTTGACGCTGTCAAACCGCCCGGCATGCCGGTGAGCGAACACCCCGCTTATCGCTACTTCGTCCTGGCGCTCTTCACGCTGACCCTGATGTTCAGCGTTGCAGATCGGTTGGTACTGTCGATCCTGTTGCAGGACATCAAGGCCGAATTTGCGTTGTCCGACAGCCAGCTGGGCCTGTTGGCAGGGTTCGCTTTCACCCTCTTCTATGTCGTGGCGGGTTTTCCGATGGCCCGGCTTGCAGATCGGGCAAACCGGAAGACGATCGTGGCTGCGGCACTGGGATTCTGGAGCCTCATGACAGCGATTTCCGGTCTCGCAACGGGGTTCTGGTCGCTCTTCCTTGCCCGCATTGGCGTGGGCATGGGCGAAGGCGGCAGTGGGCCCTCATCGCAATCCCTGCTTGCTGACTATTTTCGCCCCGGAGAATTGCCCCGCGCGATGGGCTTCCTGACGTTGGGATCAACAATTGGCACTGCGTTTGGGCTGATGGCAGGGGGACTCTTTGCCTCGCTCTATGGCTGGAGAATGAGCTTCATCCTGCTCGGACTCCCCGGCATGTTGCTGGCACTGATCCTCTATCTGACAGTCAGGGAACCCCAGCGCGGCCGCTATGCGCAAGGAGGCACCCAGTCCGCTGCCCAAAAGCCCGTTGGTGAAACCATCCGGTCCCTCCTTGGCAATCATGTCTACCTTGGACTGATCACGGGGTATGCCGTGCAGATCATGATTGGCTACGCAATCGCGATCTGGATGGCTCCCATCATGCTCCGGACCTTTGACCTTCCGACACGGGATGTGGGATTTTATCTCGGACTGGCCTTTGTTCTGGGCGGCATTCCGGGCCCGATCCTGGGTGGTATCGCAAGTGAATGGCTCGCCCGGCGCGATATCCGCTGGTTTGCATGGGTTCCCGGACTAGCAGGAATCCTGTGCCTGCCTCCATTGTGGGCAAGCCTTTCCGCAACAGCATTCTGGCCGTTTCTTGGCCTTTTTGCATTGGCTTACGCGCTGTTTCTCACAGGTCAGGCCCCGATACTCTCATCCATTCAGAACAATGTTCTGCCCTCCGAGCGGGGCTTTGCAGTTGCATTTGCCCTCTTGTTCAACAACCTGATTGGGCAGGCCTTCAGCGCGGCGGCAATTGGACGCCTCAGCGACCATTGGACGCAGGACTTTGGCGAACATGCCTTGAACCTTGCGGTTATGTCGGTCTGCGTTTTTGCCGGCTTGGTCGGCTTTGCTGTCTTTATCTGGACTGCACGACAAATGAAGCGTTGATCGCTGGGTCGGGACGATAGGCTGTCAGGAAGGTCCGCACAGCCAGACGAATTTCAGCTTCGATCTGAGCCTTGTCGGGTCGCGGCGCGGCACCAAGCAAATGCCGGTAAAAGCTTTCGGCCTGACAAAGACTCATGAAGTGAGAAGCTGCACTGACTGGATCAGCGGGCAGCAATCTGCCCTTTTCCATCTGCAATCGCATCCAGGCCGCTGTGCGCAGCTGGCCGCGTTGCGCCCCCCTCTCCCAAAGCATCCGGCCGAGCGCGGGAAAGCGTCCCGCTTCTCCCACGACGACCCTGTAGAGATTGACAATCTGCGGCCGCAGGATGGTGGTCAGTATTGAAATGCCCAGAGCATTGAGCGTTTCCGAGAGGTCACCGTCTTCGGGAAGTTCCAGCCGCAAAGCCTCACCATAGCGCTCAACCTGATCATCCACCACAGCCGCGAACAGATCCTGCTTGCTGCGAAAACATCTCCACAGCGTCGTCTTGGATCCTCCAACTTCTGCAGCGATACTGGACATCGACGTCTGGCCATAACCATGGCGCAGGAAAGCACGGCGAGCTGCCGTCACAATCACCCTCAGCCGGGCCTCTTGCTTCTCCGCGTCCTTTCCTCTCACAAAAACTGTACTAGACAGTATCATTCCGGTTGACAAGCGACCGCCACAACAGCCAAGTGCGTACCATGCAGTACAGTTTCAGGACCAGTGGCTTGATTGCCGTTCTCACTCTGGCCGGGTTGGTCTCGGGCTGCGCTCTTCCGCCTGCCGTCCGACACCTTCCCCCCCTCAAGTCCACAGAGGCGACTGGAGGGATTCCTGTTTTATCCACCAAACCGGGCGACTTTCCCAATGAACGCTGGTGGACATCCTATGGTGACCCAGGCCTCGACGCGCTTGTCGACGAAGGGCTCAGGAATTCGCCAGACCTTGCCATGGCCATGGCACGCATTCGGGCCGCGGATGCCGCAGTCTTGGGTGCCGGCGGAGCATTGCAGCCCTCTGTGACGCTGGATGGGACAATTGGTGGGAACAAGCAGAGTTACAATCTGGGCATTCCTGCCCAATTCGTACCCAAAGGCATTATCTCTACGGGCGAAATTTCTTCCTCCATCGGGCTCAACCTCGATCTGTGGGGCAAAAGCCGGGCGGCATTGGCCGCAGCGCGGGGTGAGGCCGAAGCCGCTCGCGTGGATGCCGCTCAGGCGAAGCTCCTGATCGCCAGCGGAATCGCGATCAGCTGGGGCAATCTGTCGCAGTTGACGACCAGTCGAGCACTGTCTGCGCGCTCGGTGGACGCTCTGGCGGGAATCGAACGACTGACGACCGAGCGGGTCCGCGCTGGCATCGACAATCGCGCGGATCTGGAACTTGCGATTGGCCGTCGGGCCGCCGCAGAACAGACACTCGCAGCATTGACGGAAGCAATTGCACTGGAACGCAATCGGCTGGCAGCGTTGATCGGTGCCGGACCGGAGCGAGCGAGCGGCATGCCCAGTCCAAGGCCGGACCTCAATTCCACGACGGAGGTCCCTTCAAACCTGTCTGCCCGCCTTCTGGGGCGCCGACCCGACATTGTTTCAGCCAGGTTGCGCGCTGAGGCTGCAGCCCAACGCATGAAATCCGCGCGAAGAGCGTTTTTTCCCGACATCAACCTTGCGGCCGTAGTCGGGCTGCAGTCTTTCGGACTGAGCGAGCTGCTGAAGTCGGATTCGGAGTTCGCCCGCTTTGGGCCTGCGGTCAGCCTGCCCCTCTTCGACGGGCAGCGCCTCAAGAGCAACTACAGACTGTCGGAAGCTGACTATGACCAAGCTGTGGCGCGATACGACCAGACGCTTTTGGCTGCGCTGCACGAAGTCGGTGACACGCTGGAGTCAAGGCGTGCGCTGACAGGTCGACTTGAAAAGGCGCGCACCGCCGCAAAGGCCGCGACCGAAGCGGCACGAATGATGCGTATGCGTCAAACAGAAGGCATTGCGAGCGTGCTCCAGGTCCTTTCGGCCGAAGATGACGCAATCGCCAGTCAACAGCTTGTCGCGGAACTCGAAGCCCGCAGCTTTCTTCTCGATATTGCACTGGTCCGTGCGCTGGGTGGCGGCTTCATTGCTTATCCAACGGAAAGGAGCAGTCAGACCAATGACTGATATGGTCAATGCCGAGCAAGAGACTCAAGGCAGCGAAGCCAGTCCTTCTGCCAAGGAAAAACGTCAGAAATATCTCCGGCTTTTTGCCCTGGCGCTCCTTGGTGTCGGGGCTGTGTGGTCGCTCTGGTACTTCATCACCCAGGCCGGCCGGGTTCACACAGACAACGCCTATGTCGGCGCGGATTCTGCGGTCGTAACCCCACTTGTTTCCGGCGCCGTAAAGGAGATCCGAGCGGGCAATACGAAGATGGTCAGGAAGGGGGATATCCTTGTTGTCATCGATGACGCAGACGCTCGGATCGAGCTCGCCAATGCAGAAGCAATGCTGGTGCAGGCCCGCCAGCGATTCCGGCAGGCACGCGCCGGTGATGTTTCCACCTCATCAAGAGTGACAGCACGAGCGGCGGAGGTTGAACAGGCCCGGGCCCGGCTGTCGATGGCACAGGCTGATTTTGCCAAAGCACGAGATGCGCATGAACGCCGCCAGAGCCTCGCAGAGAGCGGGGCCGTGTCCGCCGAGGAAGTGACCCAAAGCCGAGCTGCATTGCAGGCTGCTCAAGCAAGGCTAGCTCAGGCGCAGGCAGAAGTCGCGACGGCGGGGGCCATGAAATCTTCGGCATCTGGCGATCTTGAATCGGCCCAAGCCCTGACTTCCGGCTTTACAGAGGGCACCGCCCCGGATGTGGTTGCTGCAAGGGCAAGGCTTGACTTGGCGCGTCTCAATCTCGAGCGAACCGTCATACGCGCCCCGATCAGCGGCATTGTGACCAACCGCAACGCACAGCTGGGGCAGCGCATTTCGGCCGGTGCGCAATTGATGGTCATTGTTCCGCTGGATGCGATGTTTGTCGACGCAAACTTCAAGGAAACCCAATTGCGAAATGTAAGACCCGGCCAGCCTGTCGAACTGACGAGCGACTTTTATGGCCGCAATGTCGTCTTTCGCGGAACCGTCAGGGGATTTGCCGGGGGCACTGGTGCCGCCTTTGCGCTGATTCCGGCCCAGAATGCGACCGGAAACTGGGTGAAGGTGGTACAACGGCTGCCCGTTCGTATCAGGCTTGATCCAGCCCAGCTCAAAAGCCATCCCCTTCGTGTGGGCCTGTCAATGAGTGCAACGATCGACACCCGCGGCAAATGAGCGGCGATGTAATTCAGCCTTTGACAGGTGCCAGACTTTGGCTGGCTGCCGTTGGACTGGCCCTCGCAAATTTCGTGGTCATTCTTGATACGACGATCACGAATGTGTCGGTTCCCCATATTGCGGGGGGCCTGGCCATCTCTCCGTCCCAGGGAACTTGGACGATCACGTCCTATGCTGTCGCAGAAGCGATTACGGTGCCGCTGACTGGGTGGTTAGCCGCCCGGTTAGGCACCTATCGGACTCTTGTTGTTTCGTTGGTCGGCTTCGCTCTTTTTTCAGTACTTTGCGGACTTGCACGAACGATTGAGCTGATGGTCGTGTTGCGCGTGCTTCAAGGACTGTGTGGCGGGCCCCTCATGCCGCTGACTCAGACACTGATGTTGCGAATATTTCCGCCGGAGAAAATGGGAACTTCAAATGCCCTGTGGGGCGTGACGACCATTTCCGCTCCGATCCTGGGTCCCATCATTGGTGGCTACATAAGTGACAACTGGAGTTGGCCCTGGATATTCTACATCAACCTGCCAGTTGTGTTGGTGTGCCTCGCCATCATCACAAATCTGGTTGGGAGATATGAAACCGCCACACAACGTGCCGCGATTGATACCGTGGGCCTCCTTTTGCTCGTCTTGTTTGTCGGCTGTTTTCAGCTGGTCCTGGACTTGGGCCGCGAGCATGACTGGTTTGGATCCACGTTGATTACAGTCCTGGCAATCACCTCTTTAATAGCCTTTGGCGCGTTCGTAATCTGGGAGTTGACGGACCCGCACCCTGTCGTCGATCTGAAGGTGTTGCGACATCGGTCCCTTTGGGTTGGTCTAATCGCAATGGCCTTGGGCTATGGGGGGATGTTCGCAATGATCGTCCTCGTTCCGCTTTGGCTCCAGTCGGTGGTTGGCTACACCGCCAGTGAGGCCGGAAATGCCATGGCCTTCGTGGGTATCTTCGCCATCATGATGGCCCCTGTTGCTGGAAAGGCGTTCGACAGGTTTGATGCGCGCATCCTGATCACAGCTGGCATGCTTTGGCTTGTCCTGATTTCGCTGTTGCGGACTCAATGGACCACCGACGGGACGTTCTGGGACTATTCCCTACCCCAATTGCTACAGGGCTTGGGCATGCCCTTCTTCTTCTTTGGCCTCATGATGTTCGCATTGTCTTCTGTGCCGATGGATGAGCTCGCATCCGCGGCGGGACTTCTCAGCTTCATGCGCACAGCATCCGGAGCCGCAGGCACTGCGCTGTCAACATCCATGTGGGACAGCTCTACGCGAGAGGCCCGTGCAGACCTGACAGGCATGCTCAATGGCGCTGATAGCATGCTGGCCCAACTCAGGGCATCGGGGCTTTCGCCCGAACAGGCGCGCGCTGTGGTCGATCAGATGGTTGAAGCTCAGGCCGCCACGATCGGATCAAATCACATGTTTACTGCGTCGGCCGTCGTGCTCTTCACAGCGGCATGGCTCGTTTGGCTCGCCCCGCGGCCCAAATCCTTGCCCGGCCAGGCACCAATGGGGCACTGAGGAGGGAACGAGGCGCCAGCCTTCGCAATCAGGATCAGTGCGCACCAACGCGTGCCTTCAACACAAACAGACAGAAAACGAAAATGGCCCGCCTGCACATTCGTGCAAACGGGCCATTCTCAGAGTCCCCGCAGAGGATGCGGGAGCTATCGCTTAGAAGCCAAAGCTCAGCTGCGCTGCAACGCCGTGGCGATTGACGTCGTTGCGGAACGCACCCTGGTAACCGATCGAAGCCGAAGCCGACTTGCCGATTGCCATGCTGAGGCCGGCATCAACATCAACTTCCGACCGCCCAGCAGTTTCCGTCACCACCGTAAAGGCGGAACCGGCATTACCTGCAAAATTGGCAGTGACACTGCCGCTCTTGCTGTTCGCGCGATACCGATAGGCGGCACGAGCATAGGGGGTCAGGCTACCCGTCTTGAAAACCAGGTCGAGGCCGGCGAGGACATCGGTCCGGTTGGCACTGATCCGGTTCACGTTAAGGCTGGCAGCATTGGCTCCGGTTTCGGTAAAGCTGTTCACCTGACCGTCGCTGAAGTCGACCCCGACAAACGGACGGATCCGGTTGCCGTCCTGCCCCAGGTCATACCCGAGCGTACCGACAACTCGGAACAGGTGCCCATCCGTACTTGCACTCGCAGTCCGTACGGCACCGCCGACCGAAATCGTCCGCGTTGCATCGATATTGCCGTTGACATAGGCAACCTGGACATTCGCCGAAACCTGACCAGCGGAATAGTCGGCATAGCCGCCAATCTGCCAGCCCTTGCTCTTGCCGTGCGACGTTCCCGTAGCGAAGTCGACCTTCGCCTGAGAATAGCCAGCGGCCAGACCATAAGCCAGCGAACCAGAAGCAAAGTCGACACCGATGGTGCCACCGGTGATGTCCTGATCAGAGCCAACCAGATAGCTCCGGTTCTTTCCGTTGCCCCACTGGCCATAGCCGCTTGCCCAGATGCGGGCCTTGCCACCATCGTCAGAACGAGGCTGCATCAGATGCAGAGCGACCTGACGGGTGAACAGCTCACCCTGATCCTGGATCGCAGTTGCATATGCACCATAGGCTTCCGGGCTCAGCTGGTCGAACAGGACCGCAGCCTGCGCTGCCGTCGAATTGTCCGCATTGATCACAAGCGTTGCCGTGTCACCCGTTGCGCCTGCCACCAGGGCCTGGAAGCCATTGGCAACCGCAACGCGATTTGGGTTGGCCAATGCGCCAAGCCCCGTCGCATAGGCCGTCCGCGTGACAGTCAGGCGATAGACCTGAGCCGGCGAGGTCGTCGTGACAACGCCAGTCGCCGTAAACGACAGGAAGGGCGAAAGCGTCGCACCGGTGACCGTGCCGAAGTTGCCTGTGATACCGTTCGTTGCCGTCACGATGTCATAGGTCGTACCTGCGACATAGAGACCGGCAGACGGTGCCAGCGCAAGCGTTCCCGCCAGCGTGGCTGTTCCCGGTGTTCCGATCACAGCAACCTGATCATAGCCTGTACCCGCGACAGCCGTTGGCGTGAGCTCGATCGCGAGCGTGCCTGTTGCTGTCTGTGTAAGACTGCCATCGATCGTCAGGATGCCTGGGCTGTTGCCCGGAGCCAGCGTTCCCGAATTGGTAACGGCGCCAACGATGGTGCCCGCGCCGGACAACCGCCCTGCGTTCGCAACATTGCCCGTCACGAGGCCATTGACCACCGTGAACGAACCAGCAGCGCCGGTCACATCACCTGTGAGGGCACCGCTAGCCAACACGTTGAGCGTTGCAGCAGACGCAACCGTTGCCGGGCTGGTGTAGGCGCCAGCGATGCTGACCGTGCCCGCATTAGCCGCAATGCCGCCTGTGAGCGTACCTGTGCCGCCCAAGGTGAAGTTGCCAGCACCTGTCTTGGTCAGAGCGTTACCAGACAGCGTTCCGGTGTGCGAGGTCGACGTGCCGTTACCGCCCGCAGTGAGCGTAAAGGCGCCGGTATCGACATCGCCCGCACCTGCGAGGCTGCCAATCGTTTCATCACCTGTGAGCTGGAGCAAGGCTCCGGCACCCACAGTCACAGCCGAGGAATCGCCGATCCCTGTGCCGGCTGCGATCAGCGTACCACCCGAAACCGTGGTGGCGCCGCTGTAGGTGTTGACGCCTGACAGCGTGACAGAACCCGTGTTCAGCTTCGTGAGCGTGCCGGTTCCGGTCAGGTTCCCGGCATAGGTTCCCACACCGGCATCATCGAAGACGACATCGGCGTTGTTGACGATGTTGCCCTGAAGCGAGGTCGTCGTTCCGGTAAGCGTGCCGGCCGAAACGGTCGTACCGCCGGTGTAGGTGTTGGCTCCGGACAGGGTCAGGTTGGCTGCGCCTGTCTTGACCAGGGCACCCGCACCCGAGATGACGCCGGACAGCGTGGTATCAGCACCGGTCAAGACCGTGCCGCCACCTACGCCTAGCGTGACCGCGTTTGCCAAGGTCAGAGTGCCAGTCGTATTGAGCGTGCCGCCATCGAAGGCAAGCGTGCCGGTTCCGATGTTGTTCGCAGCGCCAATGGAAACCGTGCCGCCATTGAGGTTGGTGACGCCGGAATGGGCAGAGTTGTCACCGGTGAGCGTCAGCGTGCCTGCACCAGCCTTGATCACTGTGCCGGCGCCACTGATCGCGCCTGCATAGGTGCCATTCGCTGGCTGGGTGAAGAGCAGCGTGCCGGCTGCATTGGCAACAATATCACCTTGCAGCGATGTCGTGTTGCCTTCGAGCGTGCCGTCATTGATGACTGTGCCACCCGAGTACGTGTTCGCACCAGTTAGTGTGAACGTGCCCGTTCCCTGCTTGGTAAGGCTGCCAACGCCGGAAATCACACCTGCATAGGTGGTGTTCGAAGCGTCGCCGGTCGTCAGGTCGGCATCGAGCACTACGGTCCCGCCGTTGCCGGACAGGCTGCCGATCGTTTCCGCAGTGGACACGAGCAGGTTGCCCGACGCTGCCGGAGAGGCCGTCGCATTGACGATCACAGCTGCAGTGTCGTCGATCGCATTGCCACCCTGAAGCTCAAGGGTGCCATTGTTCACCGTAGCCGCGCCGGTAAAGCTGTTGGCGCCGGAGAGGACCAGTGTTCCCGTCCCGATCTTTGTCAGGCCATTCGCGCCGGAGATGTCGCCGGAGAATGCACCTGAACCAACCGTGAGCGTTCCGCCAGAAAGCGTGATTGAGCCATCACCATTGATGGCGCCGACGGTTTCAGACGCAGCCACGTCGAGGATGCCAGGTGTTGTGACGATCACATTGCCCGTATCTGCAATGGCAGCGCCGCCCTGAAGCTGCAGCGTACCCTGGGTGATTGTCGTGTCACCCGTATAGGTGTTCGTTCCGGAGAAGGTTGTCACACCTGTTCCGCCACCGCCGACATTGACAACGCCCGTGCCCGACATGGATCCGGAATAAGTGCCGCTCGCCAGATTGGTGAGGTTCAGCGTTGCATTGTTGACGATCG
>WBZL01005167.1_pt1 | contig 10919 bp, 8 predicted proteins | sample 5204291 | NCBI WGS metagenome assembly WBZL01 (sample SAMN12344345, study PRJNA552823) | activated sludge metagenome | biome: Activated sludge suspended growth; feature: Nitrification reactor; material: Wastewater; isolation source: activated sludge from nitrification reactor of wastewater treatment... | reverse complement strand
CGCATTCCTGATCAGCGTGATCATTGCCTACATGAGCGCCCAGCAATTGCGCAATTTCGGCGCCGAAATCTATGTGGTCGATCTCGTCACCATCGGCGTACTGCGCGAGCTCGGCGTGCTGCTCACGGCCATCATCGTGGCGGGCCGCTCGGGCAGCGCGTTCGCGGCGGAGATCGGTGCGATGAAGCTCAACGAAGAGGTCGATGCGCTCACGGCAACGGGCGTCGAACCGGTCGAGGTGCTGGTGCTGCCGCGCGTGCTGGGGCTCATGATCGCCTTGCCGCTCCTCACGATCGTCGCCGATGGTGTCGGGCTCGCGGGCGGTGCGCTTCTCTGCAAGTGGCTGCTCGACATTCCGATCATCCAGTACGTGGCGCGCGTGCAGGACGCCATCTCTTCGACCACGTTCTGGGCGGGTCTCGTGAAGGCGCCGGTGTTTGCGATCCTGATCGCGACCGCCGGGACCTACCGCGGGTTGCAGGTGCGCGGCTCCTCGCGCGAGCTCGGGCGGCTGACGACCGTTGCGGTCGTGCAGGCGATCTTCCTCGTGATCCTCGCCGATGCGCTCTTTGCCGTGCTCTTCATGGAGATCGATTTCTGATGCGTGCGATGGTCGAAGTGCGCGGCATCGTCAACCGCTTCGGCGCGCAGGTCGTTCACGACGGCCTCGACATGGTGGCGTACGAGGGTGAAGTCTTCGGCATCGTCGGTGGCTCGGGTTCGGGCAAGTCGGTTCTGCTGCGCACGATCCTCGGTCTGCGCCACCCGCAGGCGGGCGAGGTACGGCTCGAAGGGCGCGACATCACCCATCTTTCGTGGGACGAATTGCGCACGGCCAAGGCGGGGTATGGCGTGACGTTCCAGCAGGGCGCGCTCTACAGCGCGCTCACCGTGCTGCAGAACATCCAGTTGCCGATGATCGAGCATCTCGCACTGCCGCACGATGCACTCGACCAGCTGGCACGCCTGAAGATCGCCATGGTCGGCCTGCCGGCCGATTCCGCCGCGAAGTACCCGGCGCAGCTCTCGGGGGGCATGATCAAGCGGGCCGCCCTGGCACGCGCTCTGGCGCTCGATCCGCGGCTGCTGTTTCTCGACGAGCCGACGTCCGGCCTCGACCCGATCAGCGCCGCGGCATTCGATGCGCTCCTGATGGCGCTGCAGAAGGATCTGGCACTCACGGTCATCATGATCACGCACGATCTGGACACGATCTTCCGAACCTGCAATCGTGTCGGTGTGATCGTCGATCGTCGCATGTTGAGCGGCACTCTCGCGGAAATCGTGGACCACCCGCACCCGTGGATCCGCGAGTACTTTCACGGCGAGCGCGCGCTGCGCTTCGGAGGCCGGCATGGAGCGTGAGGCGAACTACGCTGCCGTCGGCGCCTTCGTGCTGCTCGTGGTCGCGATGGCCGTGCTGTTCGTCTACTGGTACTCCGACAGCGTCGACCGGCGCGACTACACGCGCTATGAAATCTATTTCGACGGCAGCGTGAGCGGCCTGTCGCGCGGCTCGCCGGTGCGCTACCTCGGCGTCGACGTCGGCCGTGTCGTCACGATGCGCGTCGACCGGCGCTCGAGCGCCCGCGTGCAGGTGATCGCCGACATCGATTCCGAAGCGCCGATTTCCGGGCGCACCGTCGCGCAACTGTCGCTGCAGGGTGTCACCGGGCTCCTCTACATCGATCTCGTCGAGAGCCACGGCAACCTCAAGACCATCACGCCGGTGCCGAGCGAGCGCTATCCGGTGATCGCGTCGGCGCGCTCGGGCTTCGACCTGTTCCTCGCGTCGCTGCCCGAGGTCGTCGCGAAGGCAAACGAAGTCCTGAATCGTGTCAACACCGTCCTCTCGGACACGAACATCGCCGCGCTCACGAAGACGCTGGCTTCGCTCGAGGGCGCGGCGGCACGCCTGCCCGGCACGATGCAGGATGCCGGGGCAGTGGTCGCCGACCTGCGCGCGTCGGCGCGGGACTTCGGTGCGACGATGGTGGCGCTGCGGGCGCTGTCGGAGAAGTCCGGTCCGGATGTCAGCGAGGCGCTCGCCCGGATGCGCGTCGCGGCGGAGCATATCGCCACCGCTTCGGCCGGCCTCGATCGCTTCATCGCCGAGAATGAGCGCGAACTGCGCGGCTTCGCGCGTGATGGCCTGCCCGAGATCGAGCAGCTGCTGCAGGACGCGCGCTCGGCGGCCACCGAGTTCCGCGACCTCTCGCGCAGCCTGCGCGAGAATCCGGGACAGCTGGTCTACGAATCGAACTACTTCGGTGTGGAGATACCGCGGTGAACCATGCCTCGTTGTTCACGGCCGTCCTCGCCTGCACGCTCGCGTTGTGCGCGGGCTGCAGCGGTACTTTCACGTCGAAGGCGCCCGTGTCGCACGCGTATGTACTGCGTTCGGCGACGGTGACCGGCGGCGACCACGGCGCAGCGACGCCGCCGGCCTTCGATGGCACGCTGCGAATCCGGCGACCGATCCCCGCGCCGGGCTTCGAAACCGACCGCATCCTGTTGCTGCGTGATGGTCGCGAGCTCGATTTCTACGCCACCGGTCACTGGGCCGCGCCCATTCCCGACATGATCGAGGCGCTCACCGTCGAGTCGCTGCGCCGCGCCGCATATTTTTCCGCGGTGTACGGCGAGAACTCGCCGATGCGCTCGGAATATTTCCTGCAGGTCATTGTGCGCGATTTTGTCGCCGAGTACGCGGGCGATGACACCGTGCCGGTCGCGCGCGTCGCGCTCGAATGCACGCTCGGGCGGCGACTCGACCGTGCAGTCATGGCGACTTTCACCGCGGAAGGGCAGGCCCCCGCCGCGGCCAATCGCATGAATGAAGTGGTCGCCGCTTATGAGGCGGCGCTGCAGCAGGCGCTCGCGAGTGCGGCGGCATCGCTGGCGGCAGCGGCGAAGCAGCCGCCACCGCCAGGGTGATATTTCAGCCGATCGCTGGCCGGAGAGTTGCTCATCGGCGTCCGCGGGAAGCAAATTGAGGCGCCTGTCCCTGCCGAGTCACCAGCGCCGTGAATCCATTCTGTATCGCCGTTGCAATCTGCGGCGGCAGCTCCAGATTCTTCATCAATGCGTACCAGTTTCGCGAGTCGAAAGACCCGTCCTCGAGGCGCAGCTCCGGTAGTTTCGCGAAGCGGCGGCCCTTGCGCGTCGCAACGTACAATGTGTCGAGCAGGGCCTTCTCGATCGTGGCCACGCGGAACGGCAGTGGCGTTTCGCTCCATTGCACGCCGGCCAGGAACATGGCCGGTTTCATCTGCAGGAAATCGTATGCGCCGACTGGCGTGCGAAGCTTGCGGGTGTGGCCTGTCGTTGCCACCTGGATACTCGCGGGAATCTGCGATAGCGCGCCCGCAAGATGTAGCGCGCTCAGAAACGATATGTAGCACTGCTCACTGCCTGCGAGTACCGGCACACAGGCGAGCGGAGAGAATTGCGGGTGCGAAGGATTCGCCCAGACGCCCCGCGTCAGCCGCACAATGGAGCTGTTCCCGCGTTGCAGCCGCGACAGCTGGTGGGACGCCGCAGTGAGGGAAAGGTTTGCGGCCAGCGCATAGTCACGAGTCGTGAACACCGCGCAGGCGGGGGAGGTCAGGAGATCGAGTTTCATGAAGAGTCCAGAAGCTCGCGAACACGGTTGACCATGGCGTTCCACGCGGGGCGATTGCCGTACGAGGCACGATGTTCCTCATCGAGAAACTCGAGTACCTGGCCAGAGTAGGCAGCGAAATCCAGAGACTCCAGATTCTGACAGGCCACGGCCCGATCCCTGGCGCTCACGGCCTCGAGAATGGGCAGGTGTGCGTGGCCGCCGCGCAGCAGAATGTCCAGGTCAAATACATCGCGGGCTTGCGTAACGGACCTTCCCGCCAAGGCCAGCACTTTTTGCACCGCTGCCGCTTCTCCACTGTAGTGCTGGCAGAGAAATCCCAGGCGGTGGTACTGCCGGGCGACTTCGGGGTCGATCGGTTCCACGACGCGCGCGAGGCCTGCTCCAGCGCGTCGCGAGAACTCGACTTTGCCCGGAAGTTTCTCCCCGGAAGCGGTGATCAGCTGTACCCGGAAGCGCTGTGTCGTCTGCGTGTGCCTGGCCTTGTCCGGATCGTTGATCGCGATGTCGGCGATGCCGTACGTACGGAGCGTTCGGCGAAAAGTCGGATCGCCGAGCACCCGGTAACCGTTCTTCTTGAGCGTCGCGACGCCCCCAGCCAGCACATCCACATCCATGTCCTCCGAGTAGCGGGGGCTGCGGAAGAAAAACCGCAGGTTCACACCGCCCTTGAGGACAAATTGCTTCGCGTCCGCAATCCGGAGCAGGTTCTCCAGGAAGCAGAAGTGAAAGATTTCGCGCAGCTGCCGGGCGCTGAACATGACTGCATTATGAATCTCAATTGATGTTTATGTCAATTAAGATTCATAATGCACCGGCACTGCATGCCGGCCGCCGGGGCCCTGGCGATGGGTGTGCGCTGGCTATCCCTTCACGCGCAACACGAGTGCGGCGCCGCAGGCGGCGAGCGCGGCACTGTAGCCAAACGCCGCGGATGTGCCGAGCGTCGTCCACAGGAGGCCGACGACGATGCTCGAAGCGAAATCGCCGATGCCGTTGACGGTCGCCAGCGTGCCGAAGGCCATACCGTGCTGTGATGGCGGCACGAGTTCCGCACACAGCGAGTCCTCCAGCGTCTCTTCGATCGCGACATAGACGCCCCCGAGCGCGAAGACGAGCGTGAGCGTCCACAGGTTAGGCGGCAGCGCCACGATCGCGACCCCCATTACAGCGGCGAGCAGATAGCCCGTCGCGAGGACGCGGCGCTTGTCGAAGTGGTCAGCCAGCCATCCGGCGAGCATCGCGAACGCGGCATAGAGCAGGTTGTGCAGCAGATACAGTCCCGCGCCGAGGCTCGCGGCGGTGACCGCTCCAAGCCCCGGTGTGAGGCTCTGTACTGCGAACAGGATGAGCATCGTATGGGCGAAGTCGCCGAGTCCGAAGAGGCCCACGGCGACGAGGAGCCGACGAAATGCGGCCGGCAGTTCGCGCAGGCTCGCGCCGAAGCGGATGTGCGCGGCTGCAGTGCGCGCCTGCTCGCGCACTACGAACGCCATCAGGGCCGCGGCCACGAGACCGGGCGCGAGTGTGAGCGCAAACAATATCGGGTAGTCGTGGTCGAGCAGCGCAAGGAGCGCGAGAGCCGTCGCCGGGCCGATCACGGCGCCCACCGTATCCATCATGCGTTCGAAGCCGAATGCCCGGCCGTAGCTGTCCTGCGTGACCGCCGCGGCGAGCAGCGCCTTGCGAACCGGCGTGCGCACGCCGCGACCCAGCCAGGCGGTCGTGCGCGCAAGCAGCACGTGCCAGGCGTTCGACGCGAGTCCGAAGGCGGACGTGCCGAGTGCCGTCACCACGTAGCCCGCCACGGCGATGCCCTTGCGGCGCCGGAGACGATCCGTGTAGAAGCCCGAGGCGAGCTTCGCGAGGCTCGAGAGGCCGTCCGACACACCCTCGATCACGCCGAGCCAGACTGCGGCTGCACCCATCGTCGCGAGAAACGTCGGCAGCAGCGTGGTCGCGATCTCGTGCGACCAGTCGCTGCAAAGTGACGCGAGGCCGATGCCGAGTACGGTGCGGTTGAGCCAGGGTGGCGCCTTCATGGACTTCCCGCTAGAAAGTCGACAGCCCGGTCGCTTCCATGAAGCGGTATCCCCAGTAGTTGAGCTGCGAGGCATCGGCGTAAGCGCCGAATTCCGCCGTGTACTCCACGCCGGCGGGTGCGCGGTTCGTCCAGAGCCCGTCGAACCACTGCAGCACCGCCAGCTCGAGTGCCGACTCGCGTGGCGTCTCGACGACGACGTTTGCCTCGAGGTTGTAGTCGCGCAGGTTGCGGCGTGTGAGATTCGCGGAACCGAGCGTCAGCCAGTAGCCCTCGCGCCCGCGGACCGCGACCAGCTTCACGTGAAACTGCTCGCCGTGCGTACGATACCAGCGCAACCGGATCGCGCCGTCGCTCGAAGCCACGAGCTCCGTCGCGACGGGGCGGTTCGGAATGCCGTTCTTTTCGCGCCCGAACGCATCCTTGTTGGGGTCAAGGAGGACGCGCACCGCAGCGCCGCGCGCCGCCGCCTCGTGCAGTGCGCGCAACACACCGCGGTCCGAGAGATAGAACATGGCGATGTCGATCGCGTCCCCTGCTGCGCAGGTCTGCAGCCGCTCGACGACCGCGTCGGCGATGGCCTCTTCAGTGACGATGCGGATGCGGCCCGTCGCTGTCGCGCCGGCAGCGGCGGCCACGGTGCCGTCCGCTGCGGCGGCCGGCACGGGCAACGGTTCGCCCTTCCAGCCCGAGAAGCGCGCGATCGCGAGCTCGCTCGCGAGCAGCGGCGCGAGCGCGGGGCCCTTGATCACGAGCGCCACATTCGAATGCAGGCTGCTCGCGTCGTGCGGATTTGCCGAAGTGACCAGTCCGTGCAGCCCGCCGTCCGGGCCATCTGCGACCAGCAGCTTGCGATGGTTCGCCTTGAAATTCGCGAGTCGCGCCCAGACGCCGGGCGATACGCCCGGCGCGCCCGCGTCGAAGGGGTTCGGCCAGGTGCCCGGGCCACCTCCCGCCCACCACCGGAGCGCGATGCGCCAGAGCGCGGAATACGCGGGGTTCGAGTCCCGCAGCCGGTCGAGATCCGTGATGACCACCTCGGCATCAGCGGCGCGCAGCGTCTCGAGTTCGGGCGAAGGCTCGCCGCCGTAGACGTCGTTGATCGGGTCAGTGATGAAGAGGATGCGAAACCGCGGGTCGGCGCGCCGTTTGTCGACGAGCAGCCGCGTCAGTTCTTCCGCGAGCGGGCGATGCACGGGCGCGGATGCATGCGCGCCGCGCTGCGTATTGAAGAGGAACATGTCGACCACGACGAAGTGCTGCGCATCTGCAATGATCCGGAACGCGGCATCGAAGATCTGCTGGTCGATGATCGGGTGTCCGTAGCCGTCGGCCGCGGTGATGTCGCGCAGGAAGCGCACGTCGCCCTCGTGCAGCGCGGCCCACCCGCCGTTGACCACGACGCCCTCCGGCATCGGCTTGCAGATGTTCCACGCGCCGACGAGCAACCAGACCGCGAGCAGGCCACCGCCCAGCCAGCGCGTGATGCGCTTACGCGCGTTGCGCGGCATCGATTTCCTCGCTGAGGGCGAGCCAGCGGTCCTCGAGCGCGGCAATCTGCTGTGCAACAGATCCGAGTCCGGCCGCCAGCGCGAATTTCGCGGGATCCGCGAGAGCGTGCTCGATGCCGGTGCGCTCCTCCTGCAGTGCCGCAAGTTCTGCCTCGATCTTGCGCAACTGCGCGCGCAGCGGCGCCAAGCGGTTGCGCGCTGCAGCCTCGCGGCGGCGGGCATCGCGACGGGACTCCGGGGCGCCGCTGCCCGGGTTTGCGCCGTCAGCCGTGCCGGGCGCATCGGCGGCTCGCGCGGTGCCCCGGGCGAGCCACGCTGCGTAGTCCTCCAGATCACCGTCGAACGGTTGCACGCCGCCGGCGGCGACCACGATGAAGCGGTCGCAGGCGCCGCGCAGCAGTGAGCGGTCGTGGGAGACGATCAGCACGGCGCCAGCGTAATCCTGCAACGCAAGGAGGAGTGCGCTGCGCATCCCGAAATCGAGATGGTTGGTCGGCTCATCGAGCAGCAGGAGGTTCGGGCGTCGGGCCACGATGATCGCGAGCGTGAGACGTGCGCGTTCTCCCCCCGAGAAACGGCCCACCGGCTCGAACACCCGATCGCCGCGAAAGCCGAAGCGGCCCAGGTGGTCGCGCTTCTGTTGTGGCGTCCACGCGGCTACGGTCGCGCCGCCGCGCCGTCCGAGCTCGTCGATGGCGGAGCTCGCGGCATCCAGTTGCTCCACTTCGAGCTGCGCGAAGAACCCCACTTCGAGATCGGGCGCGGCAGTGCGCTCGCCGGAAAGGGGCGCAAGCGTGCCGGCAATGGTCTTCATCAGCGTTGATTTGCCCGCGCCGTTCCTGCCCAGCACCCCGACGCGATCGCCGGGGGCCAGCGAGAGGCTCGCCCCCGTAAACACAGTGTGACCGCCGTAACCGGCGCCGACGCGCTCGAACGTGACGAGCGGCCGCGGCAATTTCGCTGGCCTCGGAAACTCCCACGCGAAGGACTCCTCGCCCTGGGCTTCGATGATCTGCGGCAGTCGCGCGAGCCATTTGAGGCGGCTCTGCACCTGCCGCGCCTTGCTCGCCTTGGCGCGAAAGCGCTCGACAAAGCCCTCGACATGGGCGATCTCGCGACGCTGACTTGCGGCGAGCGCGGCGTTGCGCTCGCGTGCAGCGGCCCATTGTCGCTCGAACGCCGAGTAGTTGCCGTGATACGCCGTCAGCCGGTCGTTCTCGATATGAATGGTGCGGCCGACGATGGCATCGAGAAACTCGCGATCGTGCGAGACGACGAGCAGGGTGCCCCGATACGCGCGCAGCCAAGCTTCGAGCCACAGCACGGCGTCGAGGTCGAGGTGGTTGGTCGGCTCGTCGAGCAGCAGCACGTCCGAACGGCGCATCAGCGCACGCGCGAGTGCGGCGCGCATGCGCAGGCCACCCGAGAAAACCTGCAGCGGCCGGTCGAGGTCATCCGATTCGAAGCCGAGACCGGTCGCGAGCGACGCCGCGCGGCTGCGAGCGCCGTAGCCGCCCGCGATGTCGTAGTCGGCGTGCAGCTGCGCTTCGCGGTGCCCGTCACCGGCAGCGTGCGCTGCGGCGATCGCGCGCTCTATTGCCACGAGTTCGACATCACCTTCGCGCACGTACTCCAGCACGCTCTGCGCCGAGTCGGGGACCGATTGCCCGACGACCGCGATGGAGAGGCCTGACGGCGCGCTGTACTCGCCGAAGTCCGGCGCGAGCTCGCCACGGATGAGCGCGAGGAGACTCGACTTTCCGGAGCCATTGCGCCCCACGATGCCGACCTTGTCGCCGCGAAACACGCCGACGGAGGCTCCCTCGAACAACACGCGTGTGCCACGCCGCAGACGAACGTCGCGCAGGTTCAGCATGGTGCGAAAGGGTGGATCAGGCGGACAGCCCCGCGGCCTCGGCCGCGGGCGGGATCAGCGCGGCGAACGGCGTATGGCCATTCTGCTGCTGCGTCAGCAGTTCGAGCAGCGCCTCGAGCGGCATCGAATCACCGAACAGGCGTCCCTGGCCGAAGTCGCACCGGTGTTGTCGCAGGAACTCGAGTTGCCGGGGCGTTTCAATGCCCTCGGCGATTACGTCCATGCCGAGGCTGCGACCCATGTCGATGATCGTGCGCACAATCGTCGCGTCACCGGAGACTTCGGTGACATTCTGGACGAACGACTGGTCGATCTTGAGCGTGCCGATCGGAAATTGCTGCAGCGCCGACAGCGAAGAGTAGCCGGTGCCGAAATCGTCGATCGAAAGATGAACACCCATGGCATGCAGTTCGCCGAGGAGGTGCACGGTGCGCCGCGGGTCGGCCATCAGGGTCGATTCGGTAATCTCGAGCTCGAACGCCGAAGGCGCAACGCCGTGGCGACGGAACACCGAGCGGCAGCGCACGATGAACGAGGCCTGGCGCAACTGCTTCAGCGACAGGTTGAGCGAAATGCGGCCGGGTTCCGCGACCTCGCGGCGCAGCGCGCGGTAATCGAGGCAGACGCGATTCAGCACCCACTCGCCGATCTCGAGAATGAGGTTCGATTCCTCCGCGAGCGGAATGAACTGGCTTGGAGGGATGTCGCCGTGGCCCGGCAGGCGCCAGCGCAGGAGGCCTTCGGCGCCGACGATTCTGCCCGTGTGCAGATCGACCTTTGGCTGGTAGTTCACGATCAGCTCGTCGCGCTCGAGCGCGCGCCGCAGCTTGCTCTTCAGCATCAGGCGCTCGACGGATGCCGCGTTCATCTCGGGCGCATAGAACGCAAAGGTGTTGCCGCCGTTCTGCTTCGAGTAGTACATCGCGGCGTCGGCGTTCCGGATGAGGTCGATCACGTTTTCCGCGTCCCGCGGACAGAAGGCGACGCCAATGCTCGCGGTGAGATAGAGCTCGTGCTGGCCGAGCTGGAAGATCTTGCCGGTCTCGGCGAGGATCGTGCGTGCGAGCTGGCCGACCGGACCGCGGTGATCGGTGTCGCCGGCGAGCGAATCGATCATCACCGCGAACTCGTCGCCGGCGAGCCGGCCGACCACAGAGTCCTTCGGCAGCACCCGCGTCAGCCGTTCAGTCAGGATCTCGAGGGTGCGATCGCCCGCGGCATGACCGAAGGTGTCGTTGACCTCCTTGAAGTGGTCGACGTCGAGGTACAGCAGCGCAACGGTCTGGCGGTTGCGCAGCGCGCGTGCGAGCGCCTGCTGCAGCAGGTGCTGGAACTGCATGCGGTTCGGCACCTTGGTCAACGCATCGTAGCGGGCGAGGTAGCGGATGCGCCGCTCGGCCCGTTTCCGGTCGGTGATGTTGCGCGCAACGAAGACGCTGCCCTGGAACTGGGGGTCGTCGGTGGCGATCGGCGAGCCGGTGAGCGCCACGGGAATCGTCTGCCCCTTGCGCGTGCGTATGACCGCTTCACGCGTTTCGCTCGAAGCCCGCAGCACGTCGAAGTTCTCGCGCTCGGACTCATCGAGCAGTGACACGATGTTGCGGCCGTTCAGCTCGTCTTCGCCGTAGCCGAGCAGACGCTGCGCCGCCAGGTTCGCGACACGGATGATGCCTTCGGGCGAGGTGACGAACACCGCGTCCGTCATGCCGGTGAGCACGCTGTTCAGGTAGTTCTTCGTGATCGTCGTCTGACGCAGCTTGTGGCGCATGCGCTCGAGCGCCTGCTGCAGTTCGCCCAGTTCGTCGCGGCGCGCAATGTCGGTCGGTCGCGAAAGGTCGCCCTGGCCGATGCGATCGGCCGAGCGGA